>Ga0316204_10001581_pt1 | contig 59703 bp, 50 predicted proteins | sample 6monrhotite_MG_2_FD_205661 | JGI IMG/M metagenome (GOLD analysis project Ga0316204, IMG submission 205661) | Microbial mat bacterial communities from mineral coupon in-situ incubated in ocean water Damariscotta River, Maine, United States -... | ecosystem: Environmental > Aquatic > Marine >...
AATCTGCTACGCAACGTGAAGGGCTCGAAGGTCGGCATCAAGAACCGACGACTTGAGGCCGGCTGGAGCGAGCCTTTCCTGTTGAAGATCCTCTCGTCGGGACGGAATTAGACGCGTTTGCCCTGCGGGGCGCCCCCCTACTCCGCCGCGCCTTGGTGCGCGCCGTCAGCCCGCTCTTGCGCGATGAACTTCGCGGCCCGCAGACCCACCAACATACTCGGAGCGTTCATCGCCGACACCGGGGTGAACGGCACTGCGGACGCATCCGCAATACGAATGCCCTTCACCCCCCGCAGTCGCAGGCGCGTATCGGAGACCGCGGCCTCGTCCTCGCCCATGCGGCACGTGCCCGCGAAATGATAGGTCGTGATCGCGTTTTTGGCGACCCACTTCGCGATGGCTCGATCGCTGTGGTTCCAGAACCCCGGCATGAGTTCCTGGCTGTTCCAAGCTCCGAGCCCGCCCTGCTTGCTGATCGCTCGCGCCCGCCGGACGCCCTTGACCATCGTGTCCATGTCCCGCGAATCCGAGAAGTACGCAGGATCGTAGGTGGCGGCCTGGCTGGGATCGCTGCTGGCAAGTCGCACGCTTCCGCGGCTGTATGGTTTGCCGAGGATGACGACGATGCCGTACAGGTGGTCGACCATCTTGGGGACCGCGGGCACGGACCATGCCGCCCCCACGGCGCCGCGGACGGCCTGCTTCATCGGGCTCTCGTACAGCGCCGGCGGCAACACCATGCCTGGAAGCATGCGCTGCACGGCCTGCTTCATCGCCGAGCGGGCGGGCCAGAACACGTAACAGGTATCGCTTTGTCCCTTGGGCAGGCTGGTGTCTTCGTTGGTGCGGAAGAAGCTGTACAGCTGCGGGTAGTTGCAGTCGACTCTCTCGCGGCCGAGGAAGAACAGCGGCACGTTGGGGTGGTCGTGCAGGTTCTGGCCGATGCCCGGGAGCTCGGCGATCTGAGGAACCCCGGCAAAACGAAGCGCCTGGTCGGAGCCGAGACCGGAGAGCATCAGCAACTTCGGCGTCTCCAGGGCGCCGGCACACATCACAACCTCGTGGCGAACCTCAGCCCGCTGCAGGCTTCCGGCATGCTCGAATTCCACCGCCACCGCCCGCTTGTTCTCGTCGAACACGATGCGGTGCAGCTTGGCCTTGGTCCGGATCTGCAGATTGGGACGGTGCTCCGCGTCCTGAATGAACGCGACGTACGAGTTGCGACGCCTATCGCCCTCGTAGTTCATCCACTCGTAGCCGATCACGTTCGACAGGTCGCCGTCGTGAAAGTCGTCGCTGAAACGGAAGCCGTTGGTGGTCGCGGCCGAAACGCACGCCTGGGTCCACTCGGTGGGTGGGCGCTGGTTGGGACGGAGCTTGGCTTCGAGCTGCTCGAAGTGCGGCACGACGTCGTTCCAGTGCCACCCGGTCGGCCACTCGGCGTAGTCCTGCACCGCACCGCGCGTGTAGACCATGCCGTTGACCGAACCGCTGCCGCCGAGCACTGAGCCGGTACCGAGGAAGACCCGGTTCTTCGCGGCGTGTCGCTGCGGAGTCGAGAACCGTTCGAGAAACAGTTCGTCGTTGATGAACGCGTCTTTGTAGCCGTCGGCGGAGAGTGTCTCGGGGTGCTCCTCGGCGGCGGGGCCCGCCTCGAGCAGCAGCACGGTGTTGTCGGGATTGTCGGCGAGACCAGCGGCCGCAATGCAGCCGGAGCTTCCGCCACCCACGACGACGTAGTCGAACGATTGAGTCATGTTCTTGGTCCCCTCAGCTGCTGATGACCGATTTGGCCAGACCCATCAAGCCGCGGAGCTTGCCGCGGACGCCGGGGCGGTAGACGAGCTCGACCGCGCCCTTGATCTTCGAGAAGTCGCCCGAGGCGACCGGAAACAGTTTGTTGGCGAAGTGCAGACCCGGCACGCGGTCGGTGAGCACCGCCTTGACGTTGCAGCACGCGCGCAGGCCATCGCGACCGTTGAGGCGACCGAAGCCGCTCTGCTTGATGCCGCCGAAGGTCAGGTCCTGCGCCATGTACGTCATGCCGCCGAACTCATTGATCGCGACCATGCCCGACTGCACGCGGCTGGCAATCCGGCGCGCCCGCGCCTGGTCCTTGGAGAACACCGACGCCGACAGGCCAAAGCCGTTGCCGTTGGCCAGCTCAATCGCGTGGTGCTCGTCGGGGACCCGGCACAGCGCCATCACGGGACCGAACGTCTCTTCGTTCATGATCCGCATGTCCGGCGTGACGTCGGCGAGGATCGTGGGCGCGAAGTAGTCGCCGCGCTCCGACATCACCCGCTGGCCTCCGCTGACCACCCGTGCGCCCTTGGCTTTGGCGTCGTCGACCAGCTCTTCGACGATGCTCAGCTGCATGGGCGTGACCATCGCGCCGATGTCCACGAGCTCGCCCTGGCTGGCGGCGCCCTGCTTCATCTGGCGGACCAAGTCGCGAACCGTGGCCTCGAACTGTTCGTAGACCGCATCGAACACCAGCAGCCGCTCCGAAGCGACGCAGTTCTGCCCTGCCGAGATGAAGCAGCCGGCCATGGCCGCGTGGGCGGCTTGGTCGATGTCCGCGTCGTCACAGACGATGAACGGGTCCTTGCCGCCGAGCTCGAGCACCACGGGGGTGACGGTCTTGGCCGCCGCCTCGAGGACCTTCTGGCCGTTGCGGCCGGAGCCGATGAAGACCAGTCCGTCGACCCCCGACTCGATGAGCGCAGCGCCGGTCTGCCCGAACCCCTGCACGAGCGTGACGACGTCAGGGCTGAAGCCTTCGGCCCGAAGCGCGTCGTGGAGAATCTCGACGATGGGGCCGGCGGACCAAGCGACCCATTCGCTGGGCTTGACCACGATCGCGTTGCCGGTGATCAGCGCCGGGATGACCGGGTTCATGATGTTTTGGAACGGGTAGTTCCACGGGATGATCGCACCCAGCACCCCGAGCGGATGGAACTCGAGCTGGGCCTTCTTGTGCACGAACAAGCCGGGGCTGACACGCTCGGGCTTGAGGTGCTTTTGGCCCTGACTGATCGTCCACCGCAGCTTCTCGCAGACGGTCCAGATCTCTCCCATCAGCGCGTTCTCGCGGGTCTTTCCGGAGTCGCGCACGATCAGGTCGCAGAGTTCCTCGGTCCGATCGAGGATGGCGTCCCGGACGTGGCACAGCACCCGGCGGCGTTGGGCGAACGTGCTCATGCCCCAGCCTTTTTGGGCCTCGCGGGCCCGCCCAATCGCGGCCGACACGGCGGCGGGGTCGTCGACGGGGACGGTCCCGATCGGCTCCCGCGTGGCGGGGTCGAAGCACTGGATCATGCCCGGCTGCGCGTCGATACGGAGGGCGGGCGTGGAGATCGGGGCGTTCATTGTGCGGCTCCTTGAGCAACGACGTCGAGGTGGTGGTTGCCGTCGTCCTCGGGCTTGGACGAGGCGTTGCGGGAGCGCTCGAGATAGGCCTCCCACTTGCGGATGGTCAGGCTCTGGAACTCGCGCACCACCGGCGACAGCTCGGGGGCGGGACGATCCCAAAACTTCTCCCAGCCTTCTTGCTCGTGGCCGAGCACCCAGACGTCCTGGCCCAGCAGCGGCTCGAGCGTGACCGAGCGGGTCATTCGCATCATCTTCTGCATCAGCCAGTGCGGCAGGCGGGGCCCGATCAAGGGCAGCTTGATCGCCTTGGGGTGCAGATAGAACACGAAGATATGCCGGTTGGTCTTCTCGTCCTTGGGCAGGGTGAACAAGAAGTGCTTGATCCGGTTCTCGGTGTTGGACCAGTGGTACGGATAGTCGTAGCAGGCCAGCATGTGATCGGCGTCCGACTCGGAGCGGTCGATGAACATGTCCTGCATCGCACCCGCGGCGATCTTGGAGCGGTACTCCAACTCGACCCGGTCGCCGATGGTCTCGCAGCGCAGCAGGTCGGTGCCTTCGAACGGCTGGAACTTGCGATGCAAGAAGCCGTGCGTGAAGTCGCTGACGTTGTCGAGCAACATCGAATGATGCCCCGGGCTGTCGAACTGCACGATGGCATGCGGCCATGGCTTGGCGCCTTCGAGTTCGGGGATCGACGGGATGTCGCGGGTCTTGGCGACCTCGGGATCGCCGGGGAACATGAAGATGATCCCGTAGCGCTCGCGCACCGGTAGGGCCGCGATGCGCAGCTTGGGGTGCTTCTTGCCGAACAGGTCGTGCGGGATCCGAGCCTTGCCTTCGCCGTCGTAGCTCCAGCCGTGATACGGGCAGACCAGTTCGCACCCGACGACCTTGCCCTCGGTGAGCTTGAGATGACGATGGGCGCATCGGTTCTCCACCGCTCGCACCCGGCCGTCTTCGCCGCGGAACACCGCGATGGCGCGCCCCCAAAACTTGGTCTCGAAGTGCTCGCCTGCCTTGAGGTCCTGGCTGCGACCGACCGCGTACCAATAGTCCGGGTCCATCCCAGCAGAGCGGGCTTTTTGACGCTGGGTCTTGGCGTCGTCGAACGACGGTGGGGGGCCGGACGCGTGTCCACTGAGATCGGTCATCGGGAGCCTTTCGAGCGCCAAAGAAAACGGTGGCGAACCGAAAACAGAATTGCCATTCTGTTTCCCGCACGGAATATTCCGTGCCAGCCCCAATGTCAACGCAGCCACATCACAGCCCGCGCATGCGCCTCCAGGAGGCCAAACGGGCCCTGTATCGCGAGGCCATCCTCGACGCGGCCGAGCTCGAGTTCGCGGCCCACGGATACGAGCAGGCCAAGGTCACCGACATCGCCAAGGGCGCCGGGGTCTCGCTCGCGACCCTGTACGGCACGTTCCCCAAAAAACACGACGTTTACCGAGCGCTTCAGAAGGACCGGCTGCACAGACTGATGCGCGAGGTCGGCACGCAGGTGTTGGCGGCCCGCGATCCGTTCGAGCGGTTGCGGGGCGGCATTGAGGGCTACCTCCGGTTTCACATGGGGCACCCCGACTACCTTCGCGGTCAGCTTCGCGAAGGTGTGCCCTGGGGGACGACGGACCAGCTGCGCACGCCCGAGCAAACCCAAGCTTGGGAGGCCGGGCGCGTGATGATGATGACCGCGTTCGAAGCCGGCATGGACGAGGGGTGGTTCGTGCGCGACGACCCCGAGTTGTGTGCACGGACCGCCACCGCGATGAGCCAGGTGCGGCTCTCGTTGTGGATCGATCGCGACATGGACCAAGGCGTGGATGAGGTCACCGAGGCCGCAATGCTGCAACTGCTGAGGACGTTCGCGCGGCCAGAGCGACTCGCCGAGCTTACGGCACGACTATGACCCGACTTCATCTCGCCGTTGCGGTCGCCGCTGTGGGACTCAGCGCCTGCACCACAGAGGCTGCGACGCCGCCAGCTGCGACCGCCAAGGGTCGCGCCGGGACCGGGACCACGACCAAGCCGCCCAAGCCCAGCAACCTCGCGTCCGACGAGGAGGTCCGCTTCATCCCGACCTTCGGCACCAAGACCACCGACGGGTGGAGCGTACCGATCGAGGCTTGGGTGTTCGAGCCCGAGGACGACGGACCGGTGCGCGCCGCAACCGCCAAGCTGGTCGAGGAGGCGATGGAAACCCAGGTCGACGAGGCGACGTCCAAGCGTATCGCCAACAACCTCCGGCCGTTCATGGTCGACAACGAGCGAGGCAAACGGCTGACCATTCAGGCTGGGTCCACGGCGGCACGGGTCTGCACCTCGGGCTCGGACGGTCGCTGCTCGGGCACCATGGCGCTCCCCGAAGGATCCCCGGCTTCCCTCGAGGTCTCCGTCGTCCTGGACCCCGATGACCACCGTCGTTTTGCGGGCCGCGTGTTTCTGCTGCCGGACGAAGGCGTCTCGGTCCTCTCGGATATCGACGACACCATCAAGATCACCGAGGTCCACGACAAGAAACGGCTGATCGAGAATACGTTTGCACGCCCCGCTCGGGCCTGCCCGGGCGTTGCGGCGCTGTATCGACGATGGGCCAGCCAAGGCGCGGCGTTCCACTACGTCTCCAACTCCCCACTGCCCTTACTCGGTGCCATCGAGCGACTCATCGACGATGCGGGCTATCCCGCGGGCTCGCTCGAGCTCAAGCCGTTTCGCTGGACTGACGGCTCGTTTCTCGATCTGCTCGCCGCACCCGAGGACCACAAACAGGACGTCATCACCACGCTCATCGAACGGTTCGAGCATCGCCGTTTCGTCCTGGTCGGGGACACCGGAGAGCGCGACCCGGAGATCTACGCGGCGCTGCTACGCAGCCATGGGGACCAGATTGACAAGGTCTACCTACGCGACACGGGGTCGATGAGTGGCGCAGCACTGGAGGCCCGACTCGGCCGCGTGTTTGAAGGCTTGCCGCGGGCGTCCTGGACGGTGTTCGAGGATGCCTCCGAGATCCACGACGAGCTCCCGGGCTCCTGACCTGCCGACCTCCAGAGCCACACTACTGCTTCGCGTGGAGCCAGCGGAATGCGCTCGGTTTCTGGTCCGCACCCCCGCCTCGCATCGCCTCCGGACATGGCGACAGCGGGTCGACGTCGAAGAAGTAGCTCACGCAAACTTCGCACAGGCCGTGCGTGACTCGAGGCGCCCCCACCCCCAGCACAAAACTCTCCTCGTGGAGCTCCCACTTCCGACGGTCACAGTTCCGAATGCGACGGCAGTGGCTGCACTGCGTTACGAAGCCAGTAGGACCGAGGTACTCCCCCCAGCCTTCTACGGGCGGGAGTTTCTTCCGGTCTCGAGAGACCAGCACAGTGTTGAGAATGACGAGCCGCCCTTGGTCGGGAAGGATGTACTGCGCGAACCATCGGACGCGCTGGGGTGCAGAACACTCGTAGTCGTGACGCGCCGGTTCCCCCGAGGCGAACACCCTGGAGTACGCCTTCTCGTAGAACGGCTGAAGCGGGCCGGGAACGAAGTCGAGCAGCGAGCGACCGATCACAGTCTCGGCGAGCGCACCGTCCCCCCCGTTCGCGGTGCAGAACCGACGAAACGCAGAGTTGACCCACAGGATCTTCAGCCCGTCAGAAGACAGGAGGTATGCGGGGTCCTTCTGGCCTTCGAGCAACCGACCGCGCTCTGTGGCCAGCCACACCTCCAGCGTCATCCACATAGCCACACAACTCTAGCGCCTCAGCAACCGCGAGACCGAGCGCCATCGTCCCATTCTGGGAGCCTTCAACCGCGATTGCCCGCGAGGTGACGACGGCGGCGCCAACGAGGATCCAAGACCACGCGCTGGTCCTCGAACGGGCCCCACGGCTGGTCTTGTCCAAGTGGAACACCAGCTGGACGCGATGCATCCTGAACTCTGACCTTGCCCTCTATCCATTCGCAAACAGATGGTCATGGCCTGGTCTTCGCGTGCGCTCCACCGCGGGAAACGGCGTATCCACGAGATGTTCTGGGGCCCGCCGCGCACCTCGAAGCGGTCCATCGACCTCGAACAGGTAGACGCGCAAGGGTCGGGTTGTGACGCCCGGGCGGCGAGGGCGTTGCGGGACCCCGGGGAGCACCCATAGGGGGCCGCCCGCACATTGACACTGCGTGCCTTTTACACCTAGCGTCGGGCAAGAGCGTTCTCGAGTCCACGCTTACGACGGAGTGCACACCATGACGACCCTCTCGACCCGCCTTGCCCTCATTGTCGCCACCAACATCAGCCTCAGCGTGTGCTTGGGGTGCCGTAGTGAGCCCACTGAGGATCACGGTGCGACCGACGCGGCACCCTCGAGCACCAGCGGTACCGGCGCAGGCGGAAGCGCGTCGACGACGGGCGACACCGCAGCCGAGACAACACCGGACGACACGAGCACCGCGACAACCATCGAGGAGCCCACCACGGGTGAGCTGCCCGAATGTGGTGACGGAATCCTGGACTCGGGAGAGGAGTGCGAACCTAACGTGAAGGGCGACGCGACGTGCGAGAGCGTGCTGGGTCAGGACTGGGTGGGCCCCGTCGGTTGCAGCGCAACAGACGATTGCAGCTTCGACACGGCAGGATGCGAACAGCTGGTCGAGGGTGCCTACTACGTCGCACCCGACGGGGACGACGACGCGCCCGGAAGCCTCGACGCCCCGTGGCAGACCTGGCAGCACGCTCTCGACAGCGCGGCACCCGGCGACGTCATCTACCTGCGCGGCGGCACGTACCAGCCCCAGCAACGCGTTCGGTCCAACGTCAACGGCACGGCGTCGGGGTGGATCACCGTCAGCGGCTATCCAGGAGAAGGGCCGATACTGGACTGTGGCCAGGTGGATTCGGTCTCGTGTTTGTCACTCGACCAATCCAGCTACGTCGTCATTCGCCGCATCACCGTACAAAACTTGTGGCAGAAGACCCCCGCGGACGACCTCTCCGCTGGCTTCGAGATCACCCGTTCACACGACATGCGGGTGGAGAGCGTCACCGTCCACGACATCGGCGCCGGCTGCTTCTTCAGCTCCGACAACGACGAACTGGTGTACTCCAATTGCGACGCGTTCAACTGCGTCGACCACCTGTCCAAGGCCCTACCCGGAAACGACGGGACGGGTTTCCTCGACGGCACCCAGGTCATCGGAGCCACCGACGGCAACGTCTACTACGAAGGCTGCCGGGCATGGGAGTGCGGAGACCAAGGGTTCTCGTCGGGCTCGAGCGCAGCGACCCACTACCGAGAGTGCTGGTCCTTCGACAACGGCCTGCTCGAAGGTGCGGGGCACGGCTTCAAGATGGGATGGGTTCCCAACCCGACCCCCGGTGTCCTCAATCGCACGTATCGCAACAGCATCGCTGCGAACAACCGTCGCCGAGGCTGGGACAGCAACGACCAAACCTACGACAGCGGCATCCTCGTGACGCTCAACAACTTCGCGTACCAAAACGGATGCGACGACCCTGACGCAGCCGAGTGCGCCAACGCGTCGCACGGTTTCTACGTGTTCAACACGAACAGCAGTGAGGCCGAGGAACTCCAGCGTGGCTACTACAACAACGCGAGTTTCGACAACGAAGACGGCGAAGTCGGCGTGGAGAACGGAGCCTCGTATTCCCACGCCAACAACACGTGGGACTCCACAGTCACGGTGTCCGAGGAGGACTTCGTGTCCCTGGACACCTCCGACCTGCACCGGCCTCGTAGGCTCGACGGCTCCCTGCCCGACATCGAGTTCGGCCATCTCGCGGCCGACAGCGACCTCATCGATGCCGGACAGGTGCGCGACGGCTACCACTGTCCTATGCCCGGCGAGCACGACGACGCCTGCATTCCTTGGTTTGGAAAGGCCCCGGATATGGGATACGCCGAGTTCGGGGCGTAGGCAGGCCCCGAGAATCGCGTTGATGCTCGGGAGCGGCGTGTCCACGATCGTGAACGACCCGTCATCCGAGCCGAGAAACGACCGTAGCGGGCCTGCGTCTTCGGCGGTGCACGAGACCACGTCCAGCAGCTCGTCGTTGTCAGTCTCGACAAGGTGGATGTCGTTGCAGGCACCCCGCCGCATTCCAGACCGGAGCGCAAGCGCGCTGTATCGAGCGGTCCGGGCAGGCGGCGCTCGAGCTCAATCCCGCGGCGGAAGCTCGGCCTTGCCCGCCTTGAGCCGCAGGTGCAACGCAGCCTTCGACACCAGGTACGCCCCAATCGGCGCGGTCAGGAAGAAGAACCCGGTGACCAGCAGTTCCTGACCGCTGATGCCATCCCGCAACGCGCTGTGCTGAACGGCCGACGCCACGAGCAGCGCACCAACCCCCAGCGTGGTGGCCTTGGTTGGCGCGTGCAGGCGCGCGTAAACATCCGGGAGCTTGACGAGTCCGACGGAGCCCAGCAACACAAATGCGGACCCAAACACCAACAGGATGCTGACGATGACCTCGAGCATGCTCACTCCATCAAGTCCCCGCGCAGGACGTACTTCGCCAGCGCACATGTGCCGATGAATCCCATCATCGCGATGATCAGCACCGCCTCGAAGTAGATGCTGGTCTCGAGCCAAATGCCGAGTACGAGGACGACGCCGACGGTGTTGACGAACACGGTATCGAGCGCGAGCACGCGATCGGGCACCGAAGGTCCTCGAAGCAAGCGGACCAGCGCCAAGACCATCGCCAAAAACAACATGGCCAGCGAGGCAAGGATCGCGACCTTCAGCATCCCAGAGCCTCCCGCAGCGGTTTTTCGTAGCGGCTCTTGATCAGCGCCACCATCGCCTCGGCGTCGTCGATGTCGAGGGCGTGAACCAACATGGTGTTGTGTTCGGCGTCGCGATCGACCGTCACGGTCCCGGGGGTGAGCGTCACCATCGAAGCGAGCAGCACGATGCCAAACTCATTTTCCATGTCGAGCGGCACGTGGAGGAATCCGGGACGGAGCCTGTCGTTGGGCCCCAGCACCAGACGCGCCACCTGGAAGTTGGCGACGAGAAGATCGTAGAAAAACACCCCCAACAGCCGCAACGCGATTCCGGGCCGCCGCAGGCGTGGAGCACCGGGCCAGAACCTGTGGGTCAGACGCGGAAGCCCAACGCCCAGTCCGACCGCGAGAATGATGTGGCCGACGTACAGGCTGTTCTGCGCCAAGAGCCAGGTCGCCGCAACCAGGACGGAGAGCAGCGGGTGCGGGACGAGTCCCACGCGGCCGGACTCGGGAGGCGGGGTCTCGCTCATGATCCATCCTCCGTCTGGCGGGGCGACTGCTCGGGCCAGGTCTTGGGCCAAGGCTCGGCGTCGTTCATGACCCGGTCGATCGTGGCCTGCCGGTCGTAGATCTGCGCCGCAGTGGCCCGGGAGAACACGTCCAGTCGCTCGCCGAACAGGGCCAGTACGGCGCTGAAGGCAAGCATCACGGCCGCGGGTCCCACGGAGCGGACGCTCGGGGCTGCGGGCTCGGCGTCGTCTCGGAGGCCGGAGAGGTTCCAGAACAACACGCTGCCGATGCGCGCGAGCTGGACGAGGAGCAAGAAGCTCGTCAGCAAGACCACGGTCCAGACCACAGGCTGCACTGCGTCCGGGACGGCTGCCAAGATCAGCGCCTTGCCGATGAACCCCGACAGCGGCGGAAGGCCGGCTGTGCTGACCGCCGCGAGCAGGTACAAGATCGCGAGTGGACGGGCCTGCGGCATCAGAGGCGCGGCCGAGAGGCGTCCTCCCGCCTCACCGCGACGCAGCGCGATGGCGTCCGCCAAAAGGAAGAAGCCAGCGGTCACCAACGTGCTGTGCACGATGTAGAACGTTGCGGCGGCCAGCGCCTGCTCGGTGAAGAGCCCAACCGCGGTGACTTGCGTGCCGACCGAGGCGACGACCAGGTAGGTCACCATCTTCTTGAGGTCGGTGGCCGCGAGCACGCCCAGCGAACCGGCGACGAGCGTGACCAGCCCCAACGGCAACACCCACGGCTCGGCGACACCCGAGGCCCATCCCTGCCCGGGCCCGAAGATGGGAACGAACACCCGAATGATCCCGTAGACCCCAACCTTGGTCATGATCGCGAACAGGGCGGAAACCGGACCCACCGGCGCGTGGTACGTCGCGGGCAGCCACAGGTGCACCGGAACGACGGCCGCCTTGAGCGCGAAGACCAGCAGCAGCAACAGCGCCCCCGCATGAAGCAACGGGGCGTCGGCCTCCGATACCAGGCTCGCCTTGGCGGCGAGGTCCGCCATGTTGAGCGTGCCCAGCAGTCCATAGATGACGCCGACGCCGATGAGGAACAGCGCGGATCCGACGAGGTTGATCACGACGTAGTGAAGCCCCGCCCGGAGTCGCGCCCGGCCACGTCCGTACAGCAGCAGCGCGTACGAAGCGATCAACAGGATCTCGAAGAAGACGAACAGGTTGAACAGGTCGCCGGTCATGAAGGCACCCGCAAGCCCCATCACCTGGAACTGAAGCAGCGGATGAAAGTAGGGCCCACGGGCGTCCGCACCGTCGCGAGCTGCCCACTGCACGAAGAAGGCCAGCAGCATCGTCAGCGCGACCATCAACGCGCTGAGGCGATCGACCGCGAGGGCGATCGAGAACGGTGAGGGCCAGTTGCCCAACCGAACGACGAGCACCTCTCCGGTGGCCGTCGCCTGAAGCATCAGGCCGGCCAAGACCATCAACACCAGCAGTGATGCCCGACCCAGCCCGCGCTGCTGCCCGAGGACCTTGGCGGTGTCCTTCGAGAGCGCACCGAGCAGCAAGCCCACCGCCGCGGTGAACATCGGGATCGCCACCATCGAGATCGGAAGGTGACTGGTCATCCGCCCTCCTCGTCTCGGCCCGCGTCGACGTGATCGCTTCCGAGTTCCTTGTTCGCGATCAGGGCGAGGACGACCACAAACGCGGTCATCGCCAAGCCGATCACGATCGCGGTGAGCACGAGTGCTTGGGGGATCGGGTCCGCGTAGGCCTCGGTGCCCTCGGCGAAGATCGGCGCTTGCCCGATCGACAACCGTCCCGAACCGAAGAGGAACAAGTTCGTCGCATACGAGAGCAGCGCCAGCCCCAACACGATCGTGTACGTCCGCATCCGCAGCAGCAGGTAGACCCCGCACGCCGCAACAATGCCAACGCCCGCAGCGAAGACGAGGTCCATCATGGGCTGGTCGCTCCCTTCTCTTGGTCTTTCGCCTGGCCCGTTTCTTCGCCCCGCTCTTCGTCCTTCTCTTCGCCGACCTGGCCCAGCCGGACCATCATGATCAGCAGCACCGCGACGACGGTGATGAAGACGCCGAGATCGAAGGCCATCGCGGAGGCGAGCTCGAACTCGATAGGCCCCAGATGCACGTGGGAGAATGCACTGGTGAGAAACGGCTGACCGAACAACATCGCGGCGAGCCCGGTCCCCAGTGTGATCAGCAGTCCCAGCGCGACCGCAGCGATGTAGTTGATCTGCAGCCGCTCAAAGGTCCAGCGCAAGCCGCTGGAGAGGAACTGTAGGGCCAGGGCCACCGCTGTGACCAACCCTGCGATGAACCCACCGCCGGGAAGGTTGTGCCCCCGCAACAGAATGAACAGCGCGACAAGCAACAACAACGGCAGCAGCGGCCGGGTCATCACGGCGAGCATGAACGGATGCAGGTCCTTCGAGCGAACGGTCGCGCCCATCGTCGTCTCTCGCCGTACCAGTCGGACGTTCTCCAGCATCGCCGCGATCGCCAGCGCAGCGACGGCGAGCACCGTGACCTCGCCCATCGTGTCGAAGCCGCGGAAGTCGACGAGGATCACGTTGACGATGTTGGTGCCCCCGCCGTGCGGCTTCGCCTGTGCAATGTAGTAGTCGGCGATGGACGAGGCCGGCCGTGACAGCACCGCGTACATCAGGCCGGTCACGCCCAGGCCGACTGCGCCTGCGATGGCCCAGTCGCGCCGGTGACGAGCCTTGCTGCCTTCGCGGTCGCTGTCCTCGGGAAGGAAGTACAGCGCCAGCAGGATGAGGACGGTGGTCGCAAGCTCGACCGAGAGCTGGGTGAGCGCCAGGTCGGGCGCCGAGAGCTCGACGAACAGCAGGGTGGTGCCCAGGCCGCACAGCGAGAGCATGATCAAGGCCAAGAACCGGCGGTGTCGAAAGCGAACCGTGCACACGGCCCCGAGCACAAAGAGCCCCACGAAGGCGACAACGGGTAGCTGCGCCGGCTGCAACGGGTCCGGTGCGGTGAACCATCCGATGCCCGCACCCACAAACGGGCTCGAGCCCAGGACCAGCGCGCTGAGAACGACAAGCACGGTGTAGCGAGGCAGCGAATCCGTGTAGCAGACCTCGGTGATGCCGCGCGCGATCCGGTACGCGAAGCTGAGCGCAGCGTTGTAGAGCCGGACGCCTTTGGGAACGCGCGGGAACCTCGCCCGGAACCGAACCAGAGCGTCGTACTTCGCGAACAACAACAGCCCGACCGCCACGGCGGCGAAGCTCATCATCAGCGGCACGTTGAAGCCGTGCCAGACGTGGACTTCGATGTGCGGCGTGCTCGTCCCAAGCACGCTCGTCGCGATGCCGCGCAGTGCAGGCTCGATCACAAGCCCGGGCACGACGCCGACCAGGATGCACAGCGCGACGAGCAGCCACACGGGCGCTTGCATCCACACCGGAGGCGGATGCGGGGTCGTCTTCAGCTTGCCCGTCTCGGGGCCGAAGAACACCCCCCAGACGAAGCTCACCGAATACGCGACGCTGAAGGCACCGCCCACGGTGGCCAGCACCGGAAGGGCCCAGCCTACGGCCTCGCCAACCTCCACCGCCTCCTTGAAGAACATCTCCTTGGACAGGAAACCGTTGAGCAACGGGATGCCCGCCATCGCCGACGCCGCGACCACAGCGAGGACCGCCGTGGAGCGCATGTACTTGGCCAGCCCCCCCAGCTCATCCATGTTCCGGGTCCCGGCCTCGTGATCGATGATGCCCGCGGCCATGAACAACGACGCCTTGAACGTGGCGTGGTTGATGATGTGGAAGATCGCGGCGACCACCGCCATCGTGGTGTTCAGGCCGGCCAGTGCCGTGATGAGCCCCAGATGCGAGATCGTGGAGTAGGCGAGCAGGCCCTTGATGTCGCGCTCGAACAGGGCCACGAACGCGGCAAAGACCATCGTCGTGAGCCCAACCCCGGTGACCAGGACGAACCACAACGTGGTGCCCGACAGCGCCGGCCACAGCCGCACGAGCAGGAACACCCCGGCCTTCACCATGGTGGCCGAGTGTAGGTAGGCGCTCGCGGGCGTGGGCGCAGACATGGCGCCGGGAAGCCAGAAGTGAAACGGGAACTGGGCCGACTTGGTGAAGACGCCCAGCAGCACCAACGTCAGCAGGTACGGGTAGCGCTCGTCCGCAACGATCACGTCATGGGACGCGAGGACGGTGGTGAGATCGAAGCTGCCCGCGACGTCGCCCAGCATCAAGACCCCGCCCAGCAGACACAGTCCGCCCAGCCCAGTCACGCCCAACGCCCGGCGAGCACCCCGGCGCGCGTCGGCCTTGTCGTTCTTGAACGCGACCAGCAAGAAGCTGCTGACCGAGGTGAGCTCCCAAAACACGACCAAGACCAGGAGGTTCTCGGAGGTGACAACACCGAGCATCGCCCCCATGAACAACAGCAGGAACGCGAAGAAACGGTCGTCGCGATCGAAGCTCGAGAGGTAGTACCGTCCGTACAAGACGACGAGCAGCCCGATCCCCAGGACCAGCGCGCACATCAGCAGCGCGAGTCCGTCGAGCCGAAGCGCGAGGTCCATCCCCAGGGTGGGCATCCACGGAATGCGAGTCAGGACGATCCCGCCATCCAAGACCGGGGCGGCGACCTGCGTCAGTGCTAGGATCGACAGGGCCGTCACCCCGCCCGCGGCCCATGCCGCGCCATTGCGGCCCGCGACCCGGCTCCCCCACAGAGGAGCCCAGCACAGCAGAAGTGGGATGGCGATGACGAATTCCAGCCACATGGCGGAGCCCTGCACCGTGCACGGTGTGCCGGTGTTGGCCCCGGTGTAACAACCCTGGGCCTCGTGAACAATGCGGCACAGGGCGATTTCCCTGTGCCGGGCCGCAACCGGCATGTCCGTGGTACGTCACTCGGGCATGCGCACCGCAACGCTTCTCCTCGTGTCCCTGATCGGTTCTTCTTTCGCGCTCGCCGGTTGCGACGGCGGCGAAAAGAAAGACGACAAGAAGGCTGACGCCAAGAAGGACGACAAAGGCGGCGACGCCAAGAAGGACGACAAGGGCGGCGACGCCAAGAAGGACGACAAGAAGGAAGAAGCGGGCGGCGGCGACGTCAAACTCCCCAAGACCGGCCTGCAGGGCACCGCCCCCGCCGGCTCGAACGTCTCCGACATGATGGGCTCGGACATGGTTCAAGGCCCCGATCTGGTCGCCACCGTCTCGAACGTCGAAGGCGACGCTGTGACGATCGAGAAGGCCAAAGAGGATGCCGACATGTACGGTCCTGAGGGTCTCAAGGAAGAGAAGCTGGAAGACGGCTTCGTCCTGACCTTCACCAACAAGGGCGGCATGGGCACGAACTACTGGGTGAAGGTCAACCGCACGATCGACGGCAAGCAGTTCGAGTGCTCGACTACGGCCAGCAGCGAAGCGCAGCAAAAAGCTGCCGTCGACTTCTGCAAGAGCCTCAAGAAGTAAGCCGTCCCCCGGCGGATCAAGGCGCGGTGACCTGCATGGTTGCTGCGCCTTTCTTGTGGCTCGCGCTCACCGAGCGACGCGCGGGTGCGCCGGGTGGCTCGAAGCGTCAGAGTCGGGCGAGCTGCAGCCCAAGCGACCCGCAAGAGCCCCAGCGATGACGACTGCGGTGGACTGTGCTCGGTACGTGACGCGTCCCATGACCGCCCCAAGTACCCCGATGGCCCGGCGAGGTTCCCGCGCGGCCACCGGGGGGCCGAGACGACGCGAAACACGTGTTCAGAGGGGCGAATCGCTTTGTTCCGGCGTCGGTGGTGCTAGTTGCCGGGCTCACGCCCAGTGGCGCAAGCTCCTGCGGTGGAGGATCCGCGAGCACCCGCCGTACGCGCACGCGCGGTCCAAGATGCCCTCGGGCAGCTCGACGTCTTTGAGTCCGGCGCAACCGAAGCGGCACGTCGGTTGATCCCGCCCAAGAGCCTTCAGCTGATCGATGCGAGCAGCGCGACCGACTGGATTCCGACCGCCCACGACTGGCACGTCCCGGCGGCAATCGTCGAGGTCCTTGGGGCTCGGGCGGACGCGTACTTTCGCAGTGTCCTGACCCGGCAACTCGAGGCGTCGTTGCTTCGCTCGACGTGGTCAGCGACCCAGCGCCTGCTGGGGATCTCACCGGCAGCGCTGTTCTACGCGGTCCCCCTCGGATGGCCGATCATCTACAGAGACTTCTGCTCGATTCGCATCCACCCGCACCAGGCCCGCGCCGCCGCGCTTCGCATGAGCCAAGTGGCGCCCGACGTCTTCGAGCACCCGGCGTACCTCACCTCGTTCAAGGGATTCTTCGGAGGCTTCCTCGACGTATGCAAGCGCGAGGGTGAGGTTGAACTCACCGCCGAGCCCGACGCCGCCACCATCGACATCACTGTGCGTTGGACCTGACGGCGACCCTGTCCTCAGCGAAGCCCGGTGATGACGCCGTCCACGAGATCGATGGCCTCGGCCTGCGGTTTTCGGGGTAAGCCCGGCATCCGGAGTACCTGGCCGGTCAGCGCGACGATGAACCCCGCCCCCGCGTTGATCTCGAGATCGCGAACGGTGATCGAGAACCCTTCGGGCCGACCGCGGCGCGCCGGATCGTCGCTCAGCGAGCTCTGGGTCTTCGCCATACAGACCGGCAGGTTTCCGTAGCCCAGCCGCTCGACCTGACGCAGGGTCTTCTTGGCGGAGGATGCAAACGTGACGCTGTCCGCTCCGTAGATCCTCCGCGCGATGGCCTCGATCTTCTCCGGAATCGATGCCTCCAGGGAGTACACCGGCTCGATCGGCTCCGACGGTGTTCCGGCGGCCTCCACCAGCGCATCGACGAGTGCGACGGCACCTTCGGGCCCACGGGCGAAGTGGTCACAGACCGCCACGGGGACCGACTGCGCCTCACACCACGCCTTGATCACGGCGAGTTCTTCTTCGGTGTCGCTCACGTAGCGGTTGACCGCCACAACGACCGGCTTGCCAAAGGACCGCACGCTTTCGACGTGTCGAGCCAGGTTGGGCAGCCCGCGCTTCACCGCATCCGGGTCGGGCTTGTCGATCTCCTTCACATCGACCCCCCCGTGCATCTTGAGGGCGCGCGCGGTCCCGACCAGGACCACCGCAGCGGGGTCGAGTCCCGCCTGGCGGCACTTGATGTCGATGAACTTCTCGCCCCCGAGGTCGAACCCAAAGCCCGCCTCGGTGATGCACCAGTCGGCCAACGCCATCGCGGTCCGCGTCGCAATGACGCTGTTGCAACCATGCGCGATGTTGGCGAAGGGGCCCCCGTGAACGACCGCAGGGGTGCCGTACTTGGTCTGCGCGAGGTTCGGCATCAACGTATCCCGCAGGATTGCCATCATCGATCCGGTCACCCCCAGCTGCGAGGCATAGACGGGCTCGCGCTCTGAGGTGAAGCCGACCAAGATCGCGTCGATGCGCCGACGCAGGTCGTCGGCGTCCTCGGCCAAACATAGAATCGCCATCAGCTCCGATGCGGCGGTGATGTCGAACCCCGACTCCCGCGGTACGCCGAACGTGGCGCCGCCGAGCCCACTGACCACGTTGCGCAGCGCCCGGTCACTGATGTCGAGCACGCGTTTCCAGCGGACACGGCGGCCATCGAGTCCGACATCGGACGCGAAGTGAACGTGGTTGTCGACGACCGCCGCCAGCAGGTTGTGGGCGCTGGTGATCGCGTGAAAGTCTCCGGTGAAGTGCAGGTTGATGTCGGCCGAGGGCACCAGGCAGGCCTCACCGCCCCCGGTTCCACCGCCCTTGATGCCAAAACACGGGCCGAGCGAAGGCTCGCGAAGGGCGGCGCAAACGGAGAGCCCGCGCGACGCCATCGCGTCGACCAACCCGATCGTGGTGGACGTCTTGCCCTCGCCCGCCGGGGTCGGGGTGATCGCGGAGACGAGCACCAATGTCCCCGGTTTCGAACTCGGCAGCGTGTCGGTCCGGAGCTTGGCCTTGTCGTGACCGTAGGGGATCAGGGAAGACGGTTCGAGTCCGAGCTGCGCGGCGACTTCGACGATGGGCTTCACCTGGGCGAGACTACGCCGTCGCGGATGCCGAAGAAACACCAGCCTGTGGTGAAACCACGGGCTGCTAGAGCGCGACGACGTCGCCCCGCTGCGGCACCACGACATCCGGCACGCCGGCCTCTTTGACGAACTCGGCGAGCGAGGACCGAGCCCGGTCCTCCCCATGGACCAGGACGACTGTACGCACCGGACCGACCTTGCGAGTCTGCGCGATGTAGTCGAGCAACCCGTGCTTGTCGGCATGCGCAGACAAGCCTCTCAACGAGTGGACCGAGGCCCGAACGTCCCGGGCCATGCCCAACACCTTGACCTCGCGCCGGCCCTCCGCGAGCCGTCGGCCCAGGGTGTGCTGCGCCATGAACCCCGCGATGACGACGGCGTTCTTCGCGTTCCCCAGGCCGCTCCTGAAGTGGTGCACGATGCGACCGCCTTCGCACATTCCCGACCCGGCGATCACGATGCAAGGCTCATCGCTTGCCTGAATCGCCTTCGAGTCTTCGACATCCGTCACGTACCGCATGCCCGGAGGGGAGAACGGGTCGTCCCGCTCGAGCAGCCGGGCTCGCACGTCCTGCGCCAGGGACTCCGGGTGCAGCTTGTAGATCTCGGTGACCGAGACGGCGAGCGGACTGTCGACGTAGATGGGGACCGCTGGAATCCGCTTCGCGTGATGGAGGCGGGTGAGCGCAAACAAGACCTCTTGGGCCCGCTCCAAGGCGAAGCTTGGAATGTAGACACGGCCACCCCGACCGATGGTCGTGGTGATGATCTCGGCCAGCTCGTCGTCGGTACTCTCAAAGGCCACGTGCTCCCGGTCGCCGTACGTGCTCTCGGAGATCAGCACGTCCACGTCCTCCACCACCTCTGGGGACGACAGAAGCGGCAGGGCTTCCCGTCCAAGGTCACCGGTAAACAGCAGCCGTCGCCGAACGCCCCTCTCCTCGAGATCGAGCTGCACCACGGCCGAGCCGAGTACGTGGCCCGCGTCGTGAAACGTCACCGTGACGCCCGGCGCGACCCGCATGGGACGATGCAGACCGACGGAGACCATCTGCGAGACGGCGCGTTGAGCATCGGCGAGGTCGTACAGCGGCCGCACCTCGGAGTCGACGCCCTTGCGAGCGTTGCGTCGGTTGATCCAGCGGGCGTCCTGCTGCTGGATCATCGCCGCATCTCGGAGCATCACACTGCAGAGGTCGCGGGTGCACGGAGTGAGAAACACGTTCCCGGCGAAGCCGTGCTTGACCAGCGTCGGAATGTTCCCCGAGTGATCCAGGTGCGCGTGCGACAGGACGAGAGCATGGGCGGACGAGGCCCAGCCGGGGAGGTCCCGGTTCTCTCGGTCGGCCTCGGCCCGACGCCCCTGAAACAAACCGCAGTCGAGCAAGATGTCCCGTCCGCCAACCCGAAGTCGGTGTAGCGATCCCGTCACCTGCCCCACCGCGCCGTGAAAATGAAGCTCCATCCCGGAAATTCTGGCATCGGCTCCGCGGCCGCGGCCCGCAAGTCTTGCCGCTCCGGCCTGTCCAGTCTGGCGTAGGCTCCGACGAGACATGTCATGCTCGAGCGGTGCGTAGCTTCGCTCCACCCGACGCGCCCCCGGCCGACCCCGGCCCCATGACGATCGAGATCCCGGGCAAGACCGCGATGCTCATGGTCAAGCTCGCGCAAGACGTCGGCGCCAAGACGCCTGGCGACGTCGTTCTCCAGGCGCTCGGCCTGTTGCAGATGCTTCGAGCGGCCACCGAAGGCGGCAAGCGGGTCATCCTCCGAGACCCGCAGACCGGCGCTGAGACCGACCTCGCGCTGTAAGGGGGTGACATGCGAGGCTGCCACCTCCATGACCGATTCGCTCACAAACATGGAGGCGGTCAAGCCCAAGGGCCCAAAGGTCTTCGTCGCTGCGCTCCTACTGGCGACCGCCGGAGGTGTCGCTTGGTTCTTCTTGGGCCGTGATCCGGGCCCGATCGGCGCGCCGGAAGAGCCCACGAACATTCTCATCGTGGGCACGGATGACCCCTCGGCAGCCTTGCTCGAGCAGACGGGGTTTTCGATCGAACAGCGCGCACTCTCCGAGGCTGCCGCGGATGGACGTAGCGCCGGGACCTCGACCGAAGATGACATCGATGCGGCCCTGTACTACGCAGACACCAAGGGCTACGGATACGTGGCCTTCGCCGACCCGGGCACGCTGAACTTCGGAAGCCGGGCGGTCACCTCCGACTCCGCAACCATCGGCAAGGAGCACCGGTACGCCGTATTTAGCGTGGGCGACCTCGCGGCCGAGGCCACCAAGGTCACCGTCGATCCCAACCCCAAGCGCTACGATCTGCCCCCGCATGCAGAGCTCATCCGAGCCCTGTTCGAGCAGGACAAGCTGGCCTCGACCCTCGTCGGGGAGAGCAACCTGTCGATCGAAGCCCGACCGCTGTACGAACGCATCAAAGCCGCCGTCGAGCTCAAGGGAGCGTTTGGGCTCGTGGAGCAGAAGGCGGTGTCGGCCGAGAAGAGGCTCACCGAATACGTCGTCGAGAGTGAGGAAGCCAAGCCCAAGCCTCGGCTGCTCGCCAAAGACGTGGAGCACACACATGGTTACGCGCTGGGAAATGGGAGCGCGCTGCTGCTGGTCGACGCACCGATTTTGCAGAACCCAACCACGGACCGCGTGACGCTCGAGTGGACCCAAGACACGCGCGCGTGGGTCCAAGACCTCGAGTCGGGAGTTCGTACGCGGTGCGAGGCCGCAGACCGACTTCGGCCCGGGGAGGTCGCTGTCCATGCCGGTGGAAACACCTTGGTGGCGCAGTGGGGTGCCCGCGAGCTGATGGTCTTCACTGTGGACCCCAAGCAGCCCGGGTGCGGCCTCCACCCCGCCGGGACGATCGCGATGGGCCAGGGACCCTGGGGACGCGCCAACGCGGCGGGCAAGGTGGTTCGCGGCGCCGAGGTCGACGGTGGCCTCGTCGCGGAGATCCACACCCCGGACGCACAGCACGCACAGACGTGGCCGCTGGCCGGATGCACCGCAATCAGCAGTCCGGTCTGGATCGACGACACCCACGTCGCCACCTCATGCGAGTACGAGCCGCCCTACCCTGCGTACGACGAACAGGACTCGCGGGACGAACCAGACCCGGACGAGGAACCCGCACCGCCGCCGATTCCCGAACAGCGGTGGTTGTACGTGCTCAGCATCGAGGACGGCTCCGTCTTGGCCTTCCCGACCGACGAAGGCGCGCGCTCCAACCCGGACGTGTGGCTCCGACCCGGGTCTGCAGGACTGACCCTGCTCACCGACTCGCGCCAAGGCGTCACGACCCACACCTTTGGGACCGCGGTGGCCGAGCTGTTCGCGACCCCCCCGCTGGACCCCGAGCAGCCCCACCCCGGATTCGTCGCCGACCCGACCTCGGGTGTACGTGCACTACGAGCGGATTCTGTGACGTCCACCGAGGTCCCCTTGGAGGACGCGTGGAACAGCTTCGTGGTCTCCCCCGGGGGGGAGCGGATCGTGTTTGCGGTCGACCAGACCGGACAGTTCGATCGCAACCTCGCGGTCTACGACTTCGCGTCGGGCAAGACCCGTCGGATCGCGATCAACGAGTGGGCCCGTCACGCCGAGCCCACGTTCGCCCCCGACGGGAAGACCATCGTCTTCAACAGCACCTACAGCACGGCCAACTACGGCCGGGCCACGGTGACGCAAGCGGTCGCGTTGCCCGGTTCTTGAGGCGAAGATCACCGCCCCGGCGCGGCGTCATCGCGTGCTACGATCCGCGGCGACGATGTCCAACAACGACGCCTTGTCCTCGCTCGCGTTCTTGTACCTGACCTTCAGCCACGCCACCGATGGATCGCTGTCGATGGAAGAGATGCGAACCCTCGCGGAAAAGGTCAAAGGCTGGGCTCCCGACGCGGAACTCTCTGAGATCGGGCAGGTCATCCAGGGCGCCGTTGCGGACTACAAGCAGGTCGAAGCAGGGGACCGTCTTGCAACCGCGCGCGCGCGCGCGGCCTCCCTTGCATCCTTCGCCGACGCCGCCGCCCGGGCGCGCATCGTGGCCGACCTGGAGGCCATCGCCGAAGCGGACGGCGAAGTCTCCGGGGGCGAGCGCACGTTCATCGACGAGCTCAAGGCCCAATTCAGCCAGTAGCTTCAGGCTGCGCGCCCGAGCGGACTCGCCTCGGGCAGCACAGACTCGACGAACGCATCCGCACAGTCGTCGAGCCACCGCGGCTGCTGGGCGAAGAGCTGCTCTTCCAGCGACACGAACGGTGCCACCGCCTTCCACAGATGGGCGTTGTGGCGATGAGAAGCCGGGTCGACGTGGAAGTGCGCGCTTCGGCTCACCTTTAACATGTCGGCACACGGGGTCCTGATCCCAAGCTCGAATCCGGGTCCTCGCCGAGCGTCCCCGTCCACAAGACGGACGGGGTCGCGTGGTCCGGGCTCCGGGCACGCTCCAGGCTGCCGCGGGCGACATGGCAACGAGCCCAGCCGGAAAGGGGACGCTCCGAACGTCAGCGGGTTCGCACGATGATCACGAAGCGCCGAACGTTTGCGTCCATAGATAGCGATACGGCCCATCGACGGCCTCGAACGTACCGACCCCGATCTCCGCGAAGTCAGGGTTCATGATGTTGCTGCAGTGTCCCGGGCTGTCCATCCAGCCCTGCATCACTTCACTTGGACTCGGTTGGCCCGCCGCGATGTTCTCCCCCGCGGTGAAGTAGGAGTACCCCGCCCGCTCCATCCGCACGAAGGGATCTTCCCCATCGGGGTTGGTGTGGTCGAAGAACGCTCGGTCCGCCATGTCTTTGGAGTGAACACGTGCAGCACAGCGCAGCGCCGGGTTCATCGTGAGCGGGCCGGTCCCTGCGAACGCCTGCCCCCCGCAGCTCGCCCCAACGGCGCGGACCTCGTTGACGATCACCAGCACGTCTTCTTCGAACTCGACCATCGACGTGTCCCAAGAGGACACAGGGTCGCAGTAGCCGTTGGCAGGGATCTCGCCACCGCCGCCACCGTCGCTGTCGGCCCCACTCGCGGCACTGTCGTTCCCGCTGTCGCTGTCGCTTCCGCTCTGGCTATCCTCGCTGCCTCCCGAACCGCTTCCGCCGGCTCCGTCGGTCTCCCCTTCGTCCCCGCCGCCGTCGCACCCCGCAAGAGTCAACGTCAGCCCTACGACCCCAATCCACCGTCCAAGCATTGCAGGCCCATCGTACCAAGTTCTGCCCCGGGATCTCTCCCCACCGGACCGCACGAAACCCTCGGGATCCGTAACAGGCGCGGTTGTAAGCAGGCGCAGCAGGCGGGATGGTGCACGTTCACGAACCGTCATGCGCCTGCACCGGAGCAACCGCGTCGAACGCCTCCTCGACGCCCTCACCACAGTGGTCGAGCCCCCCCTGCCCGACCCTCTGCAACCCGAGTGCATCGTGGTGAGCAGTCGCGGCATGAACACGTGGTTGTCGATGCAGCTCTCCGAGCGGCTCGGCGTATGGGCAGGTGGGCAGTTTCCGTTCCCTCGGCGCTTCGTCGACGACTTGTTCGCGATGGTCGCCCCCCAGGGACCCGCGTGGACGGACCCACAGCAGCTACTGTGGCCGATCCTCGCTGAACTCCCGGAGCTTCTACGCACGCCACCGTTCGTCGAGCTTCGGCGCTTCGTCGAGCGAGACGACACCGGCCGACATCTCTTCCAGCTCGCACACCGCATCGCCCACGTCTTCGACCAGTACCCGGTCTTCAGACCTGAGATGGTGCTGGGCTGGGATGCGGGGGCTGAAGACCACTGGCAGGCGGTGCTCTGGCGCGTCGTCAACGATCGGTTGGGCGGGCAGCACGTCGCCGCGTCGGCCCAAGACTTCATCGACGCCCTGGAAGACGCGCCCCCGCAAGGCCTCCCCGCGCGCGTCAGCCTGTTCGGCGTCACAACGCTGCCCCCATTCTACGTGCACGTCCTGCAGGCGCTCGACAAGGTGGTGCCGGTCCACCTGTTCGTCGTTTCGCCATCGCAGGAGTACTGGGCGGAGCTCCGCCGCCACGGGATGACCCCCGAGGTGCTGGACGCCGTGCCCCCGCTTCTGGTCTCGCTGGGCGCCGTCGGCCGCGAGTTTCAAGGCGTGCTGGAGCAGGTCGACTATCAAGAGGACGAGGCGTCGCTCTACGTCGACCCCGGGCAGGACTCGACGCTCGCCGCGCTGCAATCGCGGATGCTGCATCTCCAGGGACAGCAAACACAGCGTCACCAGCCCGCCGCAGGCGATCCCTCCGTGACCCTGCACGCGTGTCACTCCCCGATGCGCGAGGTCGAGGTGTTGCATGACCATCTGCTGGCGATGCTCGCCGACGACCCGACGCTGCAGCCACGAGACATCGCGGTCCTGCTGACCGACGTCGAGACCTACGCGCCGCTGGTCGAAGCCGTGTTCGAGCGCAACGAAGACGACGCTGCGTTCATCCCGTTCTGTGTCGCCGACCGCTCGGTCCGGGCCGAGAACCCCCTGGTGGATGCCTTCATCCGCGTCGTCGGAATGGTGGGCGGCCGCGTCACAGCGTCCGAGGTCCTCGACCTGCTGGCCCTCGAACCCGTCCAGACGCGCTTCGGCATCGCTGCCGACGAGCTCGACCGCATCGCGTCATGGGTCGAGGGCTCCAAGATCCGCTGGGGCATCGACGCGGACCACCGGGGCAAACACGGGCAGCCCAAGCTCAGCGAGAACACCTGGCGTTTCGGCTTGCACCGGTTGTTCCTCGGCGTCGCCATGCGCGGCGAGGGGCTGGAGATGTTTGCGGACGTGCTGCCCTTCGACGAGATCGAAGGCGCGTCGTCCGAGCTGTTGGGACGCTTCGGCCAGTTCTGCGAGGCCTTGTTCGCCGCGGTGCTCGGGCTCGAATCGGCCCGCCCGTTGCTGGAGTGGCAGCGAGACCTCGAGCGCATGCTGCAGTCCCTGCTCGTCGACCCCAGCGCCGTCTCGCAGTGGGACCCGCAACCGCTTCGGGGCGCGTTGGATGCCATCGCCAAGGACGCCCAGGCTGCTCGTTTCGAGGACGACCTTGGGCTCGAAGCCATCCTCGAGCTGGTCGAAACCCGGCTGGAGACCGACGCACCTCCACGCGGTTTCCTGGCCAAAGGCGTCACCTTCTGCGCGATGCTCCCGATGCGTTCGGTGCCCTTCCGCGTGGTGTGCATGCTCGGGCTCTCCGACGGTGCGTTCCCTCGGGGCGGCCGAACGATGAGCTTCGATCAGGTCGCCAACGACCCCAAGCCCGGCGATCGCTCTCGACGGGCCGATGACCGCTACCTCTTCTTGGAGGCCATCCTTGCGGCGCGGGACCGCGTCCACCTGTCGTATGTGGGGCAGAGCATTCAGGACAACGCCGAGCTTCCGCCTTCGGTCGTGGTCAGTGATCTGCTCGACCAGCTCGTCGCCACCGTCGAACCGCCGGCACCCTTGCCGGACACCCTCGCTGGCGTCCGCGAGCTCGTCCGGGTGCGGCATCCGATGCAGCCGTTTTCTCCCCGCTACTTCGGGGCAGACCCGGACCCGCGCTTGTTCAGCTTCTCCCACGACTACTGCGAGGGCGCACGCGCCTTGCTCGACCCTTCCGAGTCGCACGGTCGCCCCGCCCTGCTCACCGAAGCACTTCCCGATCCTCGGGCCTCGGACCCTGGTGCGTCCACGCTGTCCCTGGATCGGCTGCTCAAGTTTTACAAGCTTCCGGTTGCGGACCTGGTCAAGCGACGGCTCGGCGTATTCCTCGAGAACCGAGACTCGCGCGACTACAGCGACCGCGAACCGATGGAAGTCGCGGGACTCGACGACTGGCGTCTGGGCGACACGGTGCTGCACCACGAGCTTGCCGAGATGGATCAGGACGACTCGCTCGCCCTGACACGAGCCGGAGGTCTGGTGCCCCTGGGGACGCCGGGAGCCTGCACGCACGAGGAGACGCACCGGGCGGTCAGCCCGTTGATCGCGGCCGCCACCGCCTCGAGAGATGGCGACGCGCTCGAGCCCCTGTTGATCGATCTCCCGTTCGCAGAGACCCGGGTAGTCGGCACGCTGGGCGAACGTTGGCCCTCGGGACGGGTGCACCTGCAGTACAGCAAGCGCCAACCCAAGTCGTTGCTTCAGCTGTGGATTCAACACCTGTGTCTGTGCGCGATGGCCCCCGAAGACCAAGCCATGCGTTCCACCCTCGTCGCGCGTGCACAGCGAAAAGATACGCCGCCAGAGGTCTGTGCCTTTGGGCCCGTCGCGGAAGCCTCGGAGCTGCTCGGCGACCTGTGTGAGCTGTACTGGATCGGGCAGCGCGAACCCCTGCTGTTGTTTCCGACCGCCTCCCACAACTACATGGCCGAGCTCCGAATCAGCGGCGACCCTCAATCCGCGCGCTGGAAGGCCACCAACGGCTGGCAAGACCGTAGCTTCGAACGCAAGGACCCCCACGTGCAGCGGGTCTTTGGGGACGACGACGTGTTCCGCCCCGGCTACAGCCCTCTTCGCGCTCCGCTGGCGGCCGGCGATGCAGGCACCGTTGCCCAGCGGGTCTTCGGTCCGCTTCTCGACGCACTGCTGGAGGACGTTCGATGACCGCGGGCGTTCTGGACCCCGGCACGCTGCCGCTGCGCGGGCCTCATCTGATCGAGGCCAGCGCAGGCACGGGCAAGACGTACACGATCGCGACGCTGTTCGTCCGCTTGGTCGTCGAGCGAGACATGTCCGCCGACGAGATCCTCGTCGTCACGTTCACCGAAGCCGCGGCCGCAGAGCTCAGAGACCGCATCCGGGTCCGCCTCCACGACACGGCCCGCGTGTTGTCGGGGACCGCAACGGCCGATCCTGGCAGTGCCGCGTGGTTCGAGCGACGCGCGGAGCATCGCGAAGAGGACCTCCGCCGGGTCCGGACCGCGCTGCGTGCGTTCGATGAGGCCGCGATCAGCACGATCCACGGTTTCTGCCACCGCGTGCTGCACGATGCGGCATTCGAGACCGGCACCGCGTTCGACACCGAGCTCATCGCCAACCAACAGCCGCTCCTCGACGAGGCGGTCCGCGACTACTGGGCGCGGACGCTCTACGGCGAAGACCGACGCTTCGTCACCCACGCGCTCCGCAGCGGGCTGCTCCCTCCCAGGCTCCTATCGCTGGCGTGGATCGCCGCGGCCAACCCCGGCGTCACGCTCGTCCCCGAGGTCCCCTCGGAGCAAGACGTGGACACGGTCGCGCTCGAAGACGCGTTCGACCGTGCGTTTCGCAGAGCCCGAGCACTGTGGCACGCCCAGGAAGCGGAGGTCCGAGCGTTGCTCTCGGTCCCCAAGGTCCTCAACGGCAACCGATACAAAGCCGCCCGCGTTCGAGGCTGGCTCGAAGCGGCCACCGCATTCTTCCATCCGCCCCACCCCGGCGAACACCTCACGTTCGAAAAGCTCGAGCTGCTCACCTCCGAGGCACTGGCCAACAACACCAACAAGGGCAAGATCACCCCGCAGCACGCCTTCTTCGACGCGTGTAGCGAGCTCTACGGCGCGGCCTCTCCCCTCGAAGAAGACCTCGAGCGGCGCTCGTTGGCGTTCAAGCACGGCCTGGCCCGCTTCCTCGACGAGGCCCTCCCCAAGCGCAAGCAAGCCAAGGGCGTCCAGTCCTTCGACGACCTCCTTCATCGGCTTGCCGAAGCGGTGTCGCATCCCCGCCGCGGAAAGGTGCTGACCGCCTCGATCCGCGAGACTTACCGCGCCGCGCTGATCGACGAGTTTCAAGACACCGACCCCATCCAGTTCCAGATCTTTCACGGCATCTTCAGCGGGGGAGATGGCAGCCATCCCTTGCTGCTGATCGGTGATCCCAAGCAAGCCATCTACGGCTTCCGAGGCGCAGACGTCTTCGCGTACCTCAAGGCCGGTGAAGACATCGAGCCCGAGCGTCGGCACACGATGACCACCAACTGGCGCTCGGACCCGGGGCTCCTGACCGCGATCGAACACCTCTTCACCACCCCGCGCCCGTTCATGCTGGACGCGATCGATTTCGTCCCTGTGGGCCCGCGCCCCGGCGCCGAGGATTCGCTGCTCGTCGATGGCACCCCGATGCCGGCGCTCGAGATCAAGGTGCAGCCCCTCGATCCGAACATGGGGCGTACCAAGACCAACACCATCCCGTCCTACTGGGCGGAGCGGGAATTGCCGCCCCGTGTCGCGGCCGACATTCGTGATCTGCTGGCGAGCGGCGCCGAGGTCGAAGGTCGGCCCATCCGCGCTCGCGACATCGCGGTGCTCAGCCGCACCAACCGCCAGGCCCAACAAGTGCAGGCCGCCCTGCGCGCTCTGGGGATCCCGGGCGTCGTCTACGGGGATTCTTCGGTCTACGACACCACCGAATGCGAAGAGCTCGAGCGGGTGCTATCAGCGGTCGCCGAGCCAACCTCGACCTACCTGCTGCGCGCTGCGTTGACGACCGAGATGCTCGGGGTCAGCGCCCGCGAACTGGAAGAGATGGCGGACGACGACGAGGCTTGGGAGCACTGGGCGGGCAGCTTCCGCCGCTGGCACGCGGCTTGGGTGCAGCGCGGATTCATCCACATGCTCCGGGCCATGCTCTCTGACCTTCGGCTCGGCGAGACCATGCTGCGGCTCACCGACGGCGAGCGGCGGATGACCAACCTGCTGCACCTCACCGAGCTGCTTCACGAGGCCACCAGTCGCGATCACCTGGGGCCCACCGGGCTGCTGCACTGGCTCGCCGAGCAGAAGAAGGGCGACCAAATGCTCGCGGTGGAGGCCGTCAAACTCCGCCTCGAACGCGACGATGAAGCGGTCCAGCTCATCACGATTCACCGCAGCAAAGGCCTCGAGTATCCGGTCGTCTACTGCCCCTATCTGTGGGCTGCGGCCGAGCCGTTTGGCAGCGAGTACGAGCACCTCAAGTACCACAACCCCGATCGCGATCACGCCCTGGAGGTCGACATCGGTCCCAAGCCCGGGCACGACAAGCAACGCGATTCTCTGCCCTCGGTTCGGCAGGCGAAGATCGAAGCGTTCGCCGAGGGTCTGAGACTGCTCTACGTCGCCCTCACCCGGGCTCGTCACAGGGCCGTGATCGTCTGGGGCCGGTTCAACCGCTTCCACCACAGCGCCCTCGGGTATCTGCTGTTTGGGCCGCAGTGCCCACCAGGCTCGGACCCGTATGCCGCCGTGCCCGACCTGCTGCGACGAGCGGAGGATGCCGAGCAGTGGCAGTGGCTGCAGCAGCGCAAGCATGCGAGCTGGGCGATATCCCACCTCGGCGGCACCGGAGCACCACTTCCCAGCGAGCCCACGGCCGCGCCCGCCGACCTCTCCGCCCGCACGCCTCGTTCGTCGATCGACCGGCTGTACCGGACGACCAGCTTCACCGGGATCACGGCCAGCCACGGCGCCGCCGACCTCACCAGCGGTCGGGACGTGGACCAAGCCGCGGCGCATCATCAAAGCGACAGGGATACGGCGCCGCCGGACGACACACGCGTTCGTCTCGCTCCCTTCCCTCGTGGAGCCCACGTCGGAAACTTCTTTCACGAAGTCCTCGAACACGCGCCGTTCTCCGCCGATGACGACACGCTCGGGCATCACGTGCTCGCCGGACTGCGGAAACACGGAATCGAGGGGCCCGGGCGCCGCGAGCTTGCCGTGTCCGCGCTGCGCGACGTCCTCACGTGCCCGCTTGATGACACGGGACACCGCTTGTGCGACCTGCCCCCCACCGACATGTTGGCGGAGCTCGGGTTCGTGCTGCCCATCTCGGCGGCGCTGACCGATGGCGAGCTCGCGTCCAAGGCGCTCGACCCCGGTTCGCTCCGGCGGGCGTTTGCAGCCGATCCGGCCGGTCTTCCGGACGACTACTTGGACCGACTCGCGACGCTCTCCTTCGTGCCAGTCCGGGGCTACCTGCGAGGCTTCATCGACCTCGTGTACCGGGTGCACGGCCGCTGGTACGTCGCAGACTACAAGACCAACGATCTGGGGCCACACCCCGATGACTACGTCCCGCAGCGGCTCGCGACGGCGATGAGCCACGAGCACTACGTGCTGCAATACCACCTGTACACCGCGGCGCTGTGCCGCCACCTCGCCCGCCGGCAGCCCGGTTTTGACTACGACGAGCACTTTGGTGGGGCTCGCTACCTCTTCCTGCGCGGCATGGATCCGCAGCGCGGCGCGAGCCGGGGCATCTTCGCCGAGAAGCCGCCTCGTGCCCGCATCGAAGCCTTGGACGCGCTGCTCGGCCCCGGAGGCATGTCATGACCGACGCTCTGTCCCGCCTGCAAGGCGCCGGCGTCCTCTCGCCGCTCGACGTCCAGCTCGCACGCACCCTGGAACGTCTGCAGCCCGGTCAATCCGAGCCGGTGCTGCTCGGCGCTGCCTTTGCCAGTCGCGCGATCGCTCATGGGCACATCTGTGCCGACCTGCGCGAGCTCGACACCCGTCCGCTCGTGGACGAGGCCGGCGAGAGCATCGACGACGTTCGCCTGCCGCGATTGTTCGAGTGGGTGATGGAGCTGGGCCAGAGCACGCTGTGCAGTGATGGCAGCGACGCGTCCGGTACGACACCGCTGGTGTTCGACGGCGAAGCGCGGCTGTACCTCACCCGATACTGGCGGTATCAGCATACGCTCTGCACGGCGCTGAGGGCCCGGGCGGTGGCGCAGCTGCCGGTCGACACCGAGCAACTCGGTGAGGATGTTCGCCGGTTGTTCGCGCCCAGCGAGGGCAAGGTCTCTGACCCACGCCAGATGCTCGCCGCGGTCATGGCTGCCGCTCGGCGGCTCACCGTCATCTCCGGAGGACCTGGAACGGGAAAGACGACGACGGTGGTTCGGGTGCTGGCGTTGCTCATCGAGCAGGCGCTGTCCCGGGGGGACGCGACACCGCGCATCATGATGCTCGCACCCACCGGCAAGGCCGCGGCCCGATTGTGCGAGTCGGTGACCCGAAGCCTGGGGGAGCTGGCCTGCACCGACGAAGTCAAGGCGGCCCTCCCCACGGAAGCTCGAACGCTGCATCGCGCCCTGGGCTACCTACCCCACACGCCGACGCAGTTCCGCCATGGCCGTGCAGACCCGCTCCCGGCCGATGTCGTGCTTGTCGACGAGGCTTCGATGGTCGACCTCGCGCTGATGGCCAAGCTGGTGGAGGCCGTCGCTCCAGAAGCTCGGCTGATCCTGCTCGGGGACAAAGACCAGCTCGCCTCGGTCGAGGCGGGGGCCATTCTCGGCGACATCTGCAACACCGAGGGCACGCACGCCTACTCGGCGCCGTTTGGCGAGGTCCTCCGAGCAGTTCTCGGAGAGGCCGCCGGCTCGCTGCCCACCGACGGCCCCAAGACGACCGGACCCTGGGACTGCATCGTCGAGCTCACCCACAGCTTCCGGTTCGCCGCAGACGAAGGCATCGGGAAGTTCTCGCGGGCCCTTCGTTGTGGTGCGGGCGCCGAAGCACTGGCACAGCTTCGGCGCGGGGACAGTGCGGTCTCGATGGTCCCGCTGCGAGACGACAGCGAGCTCGAGGCGATCCTTCGACCGGCCATCCTCGAGGAGTTCAGCGGCTACCTCGCGGCATCCGATCCGGAGGCGAGACTCGACGCGCTGGGGAACTACCGGCTGCTGTCGGCACACCGCCGCGGAGCATTCGGAACCGAGCGACTCAACCTGCTCATTGAGGACATCCTGCTCCGCGCCGGACGAATCCAGCGGGCGGACGCGGGTCCGAACTACCACGGCCGCCCGATCATGATCTCGGCCAACGACTATCAGCTCGGCTTGTACAACGGCGACGTCGGCGTCATCGAGCGCGACGGTCGCAGGCTTCGTGCGTACTTTCGCGGAGCCGACGGCACGCTGCGCACGCCGCTGTTGCCGTCACGCTTGCCGCCGCACGAGACCGTGTTCGCGATGACCGTGCACAAGTCGCAGGGGTCGGAGTTCGACCGCGTAGGCCTGTTGCTGCCCCCGGCGCTGTCTCCGATTCTGACCCGAGAGCTGATCTACACGGGTGTCACGAGGGCGAAGACGGCCGTCCGGCTCTACGGCACGCCCGAGGTCTTGCAGCAGTCGGTGGAGCGCCGCGTGGAGCGAGCCTCCGGCCTGCGCGATGCTCTTTGGTCCCCCTGAGACCACACGAGGCGCACAGAGCACCGGTCTGCCCTGCGCGGGAACCTTCGGCATGCCGGAGTGCACCCCCTGCACGGAAGCACACGATGACTTGCCCTCGCCGCCCCCTGACCCGCCTGCTGCTCGCTGTCGCCCTGGTGCCCGCGTGCTCCGACTCCAGCCGGGACGACGGTGCGTTCGACACCGCCGTCGACTCTGGACCGGTTTCGTCGGCGACGGACGCCACGGGGACGACCCACCCGGTGGACGACGCTTCCAGTGGGGAGTCGACCGCAGCGAGCCCCACCGAGTCTCCGGGCTCCGGCGTTGACCCCGACGCAGATGTGGGCTGCGACGCCGTCGACTTCCTGTTCGTGATCGACAACAGCGGCTCGATGGCAGACGAGCAGCAACAGCTCATCGACTCGGTCCCGGGCTTCGTATCGGCCATCGAAGAGCGCCTTCCGGCCGGCGCCGGCACATACCACATCATGGTGACCGACTCGGACCCGTGGGTGTACGGGGGCTGCGAAGACGCGTGCACCGAATCCGCCGCTTGCGAAGCCCAGAGCGCCGACGGCTCCTGTGACTGCGGCTACCCCTGCGCGTTGCGGGGACTGTGCTCCGAGATCGGAGACTACGTGTGCGGGCGGACCGAGCCCATGGAATGCGAGGACGTTCTCGGAGCGGGCATCACCCACCCCCGCGGACGTGATGCCTCCAATGAGACATGTGACTTCGCCTCGGGTCGACGCTTCATCGCTTCGGGCGAACCCGATCTGTCGGGCTCCTTTGAGTGCGCAGCCCGGGTGGGGACCAACTCATCACTGGGCGAAAAGCCCATGGACGCGATGATTCAGGGCCTGACGGGCTCAGGAGACGTCGCCGCGTGCAACGAGGGGTTCCTCCGCGACAACGCCGTGCTCGTGGTCGTCATCATCACCGACGAGGACGACAACGGGCCCAACGCGGACGACCTCGAAGGCGACTCGGCCGGCTCGCCCCAAGCTTGGGTCGAGGCGTTGGTCGAAGCCAAGAATGGCAACGGCGACGCGATCATCGCGATGGCCCTGATCGGGGATGGAGACGCTCCCGATGGCATCTGCGAGCCCCTCGACCCCGTGACGTTCGAGGGCGCCGAGCCAGCGCCGCGGATTCGCGAGTTCACGCAGATGTGGGGCAACCACGGCATCGTGGGCTCGGTGTGTGCGGACAGCTACCTCGGGTTCTTCGACTCTGCCGTGGAGACCATCGGCTCGGCGTGTGACGAATTCGTCCCCGTCGGATGAAAGGCAGCGCGTCTCCCGGCGTTGGCCCTGATGTGAAGCGGTTGATCGCGGTCGTGGGGGTCACGTGGGTGCTGGGGTGTGCACATGGGAGTACCGGTGCGGACCCGACCGCTGGCCATGAGGGGGTGCGCTCGTCACGAGTGAGCGCCGCCCGGATGTACGAGACCGCAGAGGCGATGGTCGACGCGGGATACTACGCGGATGCCGTACGATTGATGCGGCACTCCATCTTGTCGCTCCCCCGAAAGCCGGAGACCGACGGACTGCGACACGCCCTCGTGATGCGCATGGCCCACGTCCAGCTGCTCGCCGCGAATGCTGGCCGTGATAGCGCGTATGCCCGCGACGCGGCCCAGATGTTGCTCTCGTACGGAGAGCGGCACGCCGAGCTGTTTGGCGACGAGGCCGCGAACGAACGCGAAGACATCTACGAGCTGCTCTACGAAGCCGAGACCTTCGCCGAGACGCTCGAAGGGCTGGACCAAGACGTGGCATCGTCCCAAGCCGCCGCGATCGAAGCGGCCAGAGTCCATCGCTCTGCCGTGCTCGACAACGAGCTGGATACGCACGCGGGCGAGGAACTCGGCGAGGCGGTCACACGTGACGTGCGGGTCCGTCGTGAGTGGTTCTACGACCCGGGCGATCCCAACGTCCGCAAGAACCTGGAGGGTGGGTTCTCCCAAGCCGACGGCTACACGTTCATGACCACGCCAGGGATGGCCGTCCTCTCGGGCCGCCGTCCCATGGTTCGACGAACCGGAACTCTCGAGTCGATCGCACTGCAGGGCCTCCCGACCCCCCAGCGCCGGGCGATGCGTACGGTCGCCCGCTCCGTTCTTCGAGCCTCACGCGAGGGGCTTCGCGACTGCTACCGCGAAGCTGCGGCTCGGGGCGGAGAGCTGCAGACCGACGCAACCCTCAAGCTGACCGTCACCCAACGAGGATCCGTCAGCGATGTGATCGTCGTGTCCGGAGACGTCGTGGACGGCCTCGGCGATGCCTGCGTCATCGAACACGTGGACCAGGTGAGTCTTCCGGAAGCAGGCCTGCCCATGGTCGCCATGCGCATGAGGATGCCGCTGCTGTTCTTCTACGATGGACCCGACATCATGTACGAGGGAGAGCGCATCGAGCTTCGCGGCACCGATGGAGGACCCAAGCCGATCGAACACCCGGGTATCGACGGGTTCGCGACACCGCTGAGGAACCCAAGGACCCCCGGTCACACTCCCCCGCCCCGAAGTCAGGGCAACGAGTGACGGCAAGCCTTGTGAGATGGGATTCACAATCCCCGAGGAGGCCGGGGCTCCCGGATCGTTTCACTGAAGCGTGAGGGCCTCAGCGACGTTGACCGTGTGATCGCTGAGCTTGCGGTATCCCCGAATCAATCTCGTGAACGCCATGCTGCGTGTTGGGTCGATCGGGTGACCGCTCAGGCGGAGCAGGTGGTCGCTACGGGCTTCTTTTACGCTTCTCGCGATGTCCCGACCCAGGACGACCACAGCTTCCCGCTTGTCCGGGGAGGGATCTTCAAAGCTGGCGAGCGCGGAACGGAGCACCTCGAGGGTGCGGCGATGGAGGTCGTCAACGACGCTGCGCTCTTCGGCGCTCAGCTTATGCTCGCTGTCACGCAGCTTCAGGTTGGTCTTGAGGATCCCGGTGACGTAGTCGCTGATGGACTCCAACTCGTCCGCGACCCGAAGCTGCGCCCGGCACTCCCTCGCCACACTGTAGGGCACGTTCGCAGAGAGCAGGGTCGTGAGGAACTCGATGACCTCGCTCTGGACGTTGTCCATGATCTCCTCGCGCCGGAACGTCCTGTCGACGAGCTGCTCGTCCAGTTCGTCGTCACGCACGATGTTCGCAACCCACTCCATCATCTCGATGTCGTTCGCCCCCATCTTCATGATCTGCCGGCGGCTGCGCTCGATCGCGATCGTCGGCGATTCGACAAGCGGTGCCCCCAAGGCAGTGAGGCGGCGGACCTGCTTGCCCTCGTCGGGCACCACGCGTTCGAGAAGACGGGCCCACGCCTTGACGAACGGCAGGTTCACCAGGGTGACCATCACATTGAAGACCGTGTGTGCTGCCGCAATGGAGAGCGTCATGTTCGTGACGAAGTCGACGCTGGTGTCCACGTCGAGCAGACGCGGGTCGACCCCCTTGGTGTACTCGACCACATTCGCGATCACGATCACGTAGGGTCGGAAGATCACGAGGATCAGGGCGACACCCGCCGCATTGAAGAGGATGTGGAAGTAGGCGGCGCGCTTGGCCACCGTGTTCGTCCCGATCGATGCGAGCCATGCGGTGATCGTCGTGCCGATGTTCTGCCCGAGTACGAGCGCGACGGCGGTCTCAAAACTGATCACGCCCTGCGCAGCGATAGCGATCGTGATTCCAAGCGTTGCCGAGGACGACTGGACGATCGCAGTCACGATCGCGCCAACAACGACGCACAAGACGATGCCAACGACCGACCCGGCATCGAACCAGACGAACGCGTCACGGAACGCCTTGACCTCGCGAATCGGTGCAAAGCCCTCCTTCATCAGGAGCAGGCCGAAGAACACCATGCCCAACCCCATCGCCGCGAGCGCGGTGAACCGCCGGCGCTCGACTTTGGAGAAGAGATACACGAATGCAGACGCGCCGAGGATGGGAAGCCCGTACTTCCCGACCTTCAACACCAAGATCCAGCCCGTGATCGTCGTGCCGATGTTCGCCCCCATGATCACGCCGATCGACTGATGCAGCGCCATCAGGCCGCTGGTGGCGAAGCCGACAACGAGGACGGTGGTGATCGAGCTCGACTGCACGATGGTCGTCACGAGCGCCCCGGTTCCGACACCAGCGAGGCGGTTGTCGGTCACGGCGCTGATGAGGCGGCGCAGCCGAGGTCCCGCCACGGCCTGCATCCCCTCGGACATGTACTTCATGCCGAGCAGGAAGATCCCGAGGCCACCCACGACCTGGAAGACCATGTACGTCACCACGTCCGAGACTTCCTTCGGCGCGGCGGGGGACATCGCGAGCAGGGAACTGAGCGGCTCAGCCATCGGCCGCCGAGTTTAGACGGCCTCCGGGCCTCCAACGTGACGGCTGGGTGACGACTGAGGCGCAGGACCACCGTCGCCGCCGCCCTTCATGTGCTTCAGCGAACCGGCCTCTGAAGGATAGACCCGTCTGGTACTCCCCGGAATCGGGAATCCTTCGCGAGGAGTCCACATCAGTGCGTCCGAACTGGCGCTTGCGCAACCAGCTCGTCCGCCCCCGCCAGCAACTCCGCGCACTGCTTGGTCACCGAGTACTCCGCCTGAGCCAACGAGACGCACGCGGGCCCCTTGTTCGCTTTCCAATCCTCGTCGATGGCGGTCTTCACCAAACCGAAGACAGAGTCCGTGAGAGACGCCCAATCGTAGCGCTCTGCGGGTTCGTCGAAGAGGCCGCCGACGGCGTCGGTCACGAAGTCCTTCGGCCCGCCCGAGCAGGCGCCGATGACGGGGGTGCCGCAGGCCATGCACTCGACGAACACCATGCCGAACGGCTCGGAGTATGACGGGAACACGCCGACCGAGGCGGCGGAGCAGAACTGGGCCAGGACGGGCTGAGGCTTGGGGCCGAGGAAGTACGTGTGCTCGAGCCTCAGCGCATCGTGGAGGCCATGGTACAGCGCGACGGCGTCGGGGGGTCCGGAGCCGATGATGACGAAGCAGACGTCGTCATTCTCCTGTGCCTGGTAGCGCGCGGCCGCTCGGAGCACCGCGTCCAGGCGCTTCCAGTTGGCAAATTTGCCGATGAACACGACGGCCCTGTCGTACGACTTATTGACAGCTCCCTTCAACGGAGGGTGCTCGCACAGGAGCGCGTCGATGGTCTTTCGCTCTTCGCCGACCCTCGGATAGAAGACCTGCTGGTTGACGCCGTTGGGCGACACGACCAGGCGGTCGTCCGGGAACGTCGGGAAGATCGCTTTGGCCTTGGCCTTCTGGTCCGTGGAGATCGCAAACGCGCCCGTGATGCCGCCGTCCCCGAAGACGTTCTCCTGCAGCATCAGCTTGTGGAAGCGCATCGGGAACTCGTCGGTGTTGTCGCCCCTGATCTCGTGGGCAAACATCTTCAGGCTCGTACCGTGGCAAAAGTTGAAGTGCGGGGTCGCGTCTCTCCCCAGTTCCTCGGCCCGCCGCTTCAACACGTCCCGCATGACCAGCGGATTCAGGAAGCAGTGGTGGGAAATGACCATCGTGAAGTGCCTGCCTTGCTCTTCCTCGGCCAGCCTCATGTAGTCGTAGACCTCGCTTGTGAGTCGGTCGCGGTAGGCCTGGAACTCGGCCGTGGAGAACCCATGCCACCGCTTGCTGGAGACGGGGGAGATGGACTCACAGATGGGAATCTCGTGTCCCAACTCAAACACCCGGAAGTGCTTCTGAGGATCGTCAGCGGTCGGCTGCGGCTGCCCTTCGGACGGGTAGATCGAGTAACAAACCGTGCCCGGCATCGCGTTGTAGGTGCTGTGATGCGCCTCGTGCAGCACCCCTGAGCCAGGAGCGAACTCCAGCTTGCCGTGCCGGTCGGCTCGCTGCCAGTTGTTGGTGCCGAGCTGGAAGATCAACCGCTGCACTAGATGCAGGACTACACCATGTTGAGGTCGTGGCGACAAACGTGACCAGCCCGCCGCAGGGGGCTGGCCCTCTCGAGCCGGTTTGATGGCGGGGCTGCGTCGCCGGTCGTGCCACACGCAGGCGTGCGAAGGTACAGTCACTCGTGTTCTTCGACTGGCTCCGACAGCGTCGCCGCGACAAGATCCTCGCCAACCCCTTCGATGAGGGGTGGACGGAGATCCTGCAGAACAACATGGCCGTGTGGCGCTCGCTGAGCCCCGAAGAACAAGCGAACCTCAAGCAACTCGTGCAGGTGTTCGTGGCCGAGAAGAACTGGGAGGGCTTGGGCGGGCTCGAAATGGACGACGAGGTCCGGGTGACCATCGCGGGGCAAGCCTGCCTCTTGGTTCTCGAGCTCCCGCACGACCTGTATCGGAGCGTGGAGTCGATTCTCGTCTATCCCTCGGCCGTCCGGACGCCGGCGCGTCAGCCAGGAATGTTCGAGGTGTCCACGAACATGGCAGACCAAGGCATGCCGGTGCTCGGCCAGGCGTTCAAGAACGGACCGCTGATTCTCGTTTGGGACGCTGTCTTGCGAGGAGGCAGGGACGCGAACGACGGCCACAACGTGGTGTTTCACGAGTTCGCCCACAAGCTCGACATGCTCTCCGGCGGCGCCGATGGCGTGCCCTGCATCCACGACCGCGATGTCTACGACCGGTGGGTCACGGTCTTTCAGCGTGAATGGGAGATCCTGCACGAAGGGCTGGACCGAAAGCGCAAGACGTTCCTCGACGCGTATGCGGGAACGAACCCGGCAGAGTTCTTCGCGGTGGCGACGGAGCAGTTCTTCGAGCAGGGCAAGACGATGCGGCGCAAGCACTCCGATCTGTACGAGGTTCTTCAGGGCTTCTACCTGCAGGACCCAGCTGAGCGCGCGGCGTGGCAGGCCGCGTCCCCGCGTGATCGATGACGCGCTCATCGGCACTACCCTTAGACTCAGCCACGAGCGGGAACGATCCGGACATGAACAAACTCAACCAAGGAATACTCGTCGCCGTCGTCGGACTGAGCTCGGCCTGCATCCGGGAGGAGGACAGCTGTATCGCGGAAGGAACGATGATCCGGGTGCCCTCGGGCCTGGTGCCGATCGAGTCTCTGCGTGTTGGGGATCTCGTCTTCGCGCTCGACCTCTCGACCAACGTGCTTGTGAAGACCTCGATCACGGAGATCCGCTCGGCAAAACGGGAGTGCGTCGCCGCGGGACTTGGTGGCGGGGATCGCCTCCGTTGCACACCTACCCATCCGCTCTACGATCCCGAACAAGGGGTCTACGCCCCGGCCTCGGAGTGGATCGAGGGTCGACGCAGCCGACTGCTGCGGGTGCCACCCGATGGGTCGCCGCACGAGATCAATGTGCAAGGCGAGATCGTCCACGCCGGCGTGTTCGAGGTGTTCGACTTGAGCGTCGAGTCAGAGCATCACAACTACGTCGCAGCAGGGGTGCTCGTTCACAACAAGACCTTCGATGACACCCTGGACCCCGGACTCACCATGAGCGGTACGAGTTCAGGCACCGACTCCACGGGAGATCAGTCGTCCACCGGGGGCGACACCACCGGGGAGCCGACGGGCTCGTCGAGCGGGACGGCGGGGTCGAGTTCCGGAACGACCGGTTCCACCTCTGGCTCAGGAGGATCGGACAGCGGGACCGGCTCGTCTGGAACATCGGGGTCGTCCGGCGCGGCGGGCGGAGCCCCTTAGACGTCCTACCCGGCGGCTGTCTCGCCACCCGTTTTTGTGTCGGTGGCTGTGCCTGTGCTTGTGCCGCTTCCGGTCCCCCCGGTATCACTGTCGCTATCGCTGCCTCCGCTTCCGGATGCGGTCGGCCCATCGGTCCCGTAGGGCGCCATGCAGTCCTCGTAGAAGCCAAAGCCAAGCTCGGCGCTGCTCTGATCCGGACAGACCGCACCGATCGTGCTCAGGGCGCTCTCGTCACAGTCCTCGTAGCGAGCGAACACTTCGATCGGCTGGCCTGCCCCCTCGTAAATGAAGCAGGCGCCCTGCGTACAGCCCTCTGCGGGGACGCGCGGGCCACCTGCGACGCTGTACTCGACGTCCGCAGACACCAAGCCTCCGCTGTTCAGGGCCAGCCAGACGACAACGGTGGGTTGCATGGAGCAGTCGAGGTCCCCCGTGCCGCTCGAGGCGCTGCTTGTGCTGACTCCGCCCGTGTCGGTTTCGTTGTCCTGGGCAGCCGAGCCGCCGCAACTCAGCGCCCCCATGACCAACAACAATCCAATCCTAGGTCGACTATCCATTGAGAGAGTCTACTTCACTCTGCCAACGAACCGCCAAGGCCCGTGCCGGCGACTCTGGTCAATCCGGTCGCCGGGTCGGACTCGAGCCGCCCTGGCCGAGGGACCAGACGCGGCGTCCCGGTTCGGCACCACGACCTCGTTCCGGAGCAGCGTTCACAGTGTCGTCCTGGGGGCCCCCGATCAGCGCCGGGTCTTCTGCACGAGTCCACGGAGCGCCTCGTCGGCGCATTCTGCCGCGACCGCTTCTCCGGGTGACGAGAGATGAATCAGGGTCGCACAACGACGACGGACAGAGCTGCTCCTCGGCCCCCGGTTACCCGCGACCCACTGTATGCTCGAACGCGCCGCACAACGTTGGCCAGATCTCCGGCGGCAGGTCGTGGCCCATGCCCTCAATGGACAGGAGCTCGCCGGCACGAAGGGCCTTCGCGGTTTGTAGCCCACCCCGATAACGCACCAAACGATCCGCGGTGCCGTGCACGACCAGGCTCGGGAGCTCGAGGCGACTCAAGGCTTCCCGCCGGTCTTCGCTCGCCAGGACGGCCAGCGTCTGCCGTACAAACCCCTGCGGCGAGGGCCCTCGCTCGAAGTGTAGCCGCCCCATCGCGTCGTGGAACTCGCTGTCGAATGCAAAGTGCGGGGGTCGGCTCCCGATCTCCCGAAACAACCGGACCCAGGACTCCCCCGCCTGCTCCGCCGTGCGAGGCCGCGGACCCAGCATCGCTTGCAACGCCTTGGGATGCGGAAGCTTCGAGAGCCGGTCGCCGGGGTGCGACATGATCGAGGTGAGCGAGAGAACACGTTGTGGCCGAGCGATTGCCATCCGTTGGGCGATCATTCCGCCCATCGACGCCCCCATGATGTGGGCCTGCGACCAGCCCAACGCATCCAGCACGGCAAAGGCATCATCGGCGAGGTCAGACAGCTGGTACGGGGCCCGGACCTCGAGCCCCGCGGTCCACCGCAGCATGGCCTTGCGCAACGAGGGCACGCCCAAGTGGTCCAACCGGGTGGACTCCCCAACGTCACGGTTGTCGAAGCGGGCCACCGCGAAACCCCGCTGGGCGAGCATGTCGCACAGGCCATCGGGCCACAGCACCTTCTGGGCTCCGAGCCCCATCACCATCAGCAGCGGCGTGCCCTCCCCCCGGAGGTCGTAGTTCAACTGCAGCGCGCCGGCGGTTGCGGTGGGCATCTGGGCGGGTTGTAGCAAGCGAGCACCGTGGCCACTACCCTCCCCTCGTGCAGCTCCCCGCGCTCGTCGGCTCCTTTCCCGATGCCCCCACGCTCGCCCGCGCCGTCCTCGCGCAGGAGGCGACGCCCCTGGGCGAGGTCGCATCGTTCCTCGGCACCCCTGCAGTCGAGCTGGAGGCCAACGCGGTGTCGGCACGCATCGCCCTCGCCGCCGCCAACGAGGGCCGCTGCTTCGTGCACCACGAGCACCGGCTCTCCCCGCTGCTTCCCGAAGGCGCGCAACCCGAAATCGATGTTGGCATGGACGACGATGCCTTCGTCCCCGAGGATTGGCGGGAAGGCGTCCTCCACGTCCCCAAGTACTTTTCCGCGTTCCTCGAGGGACCCCTGCCCGTGTTCCATCCGAATCACCGGGCCAAGTGGCGCCCCCACGAGCTACTCCATCGTCTGGCCCGCTTCGCGTGGCGGCCTGAGCTCACACGTTTTGAGGTGTACCTCTCGGCCCGGATCTCGGAGCTGCTCCCGGTCGTTCACTGGTATGGCTTCGACGAGATTGGGCGCCATGCCTGCCCCGAGCACGTCGGCAGGCGACCCGATCGCACGCACTGCGAACGCTGCGAACGCTCGCTCGTGCCCGCGTGGCAGGTCGAAGCCTCCCCGGCACACGCCGAGGCAGCCGCGGCACACGCCTTGGAGCACCTGGAGACAGAACTCGATGCATGCGCGAGAGAACTCTCCTCGGGACGCATCGTGTCCACACCACGCCCCGGTCTCGACGCCAGCAGCGACGCGGTCGGATACCTGCGCGCCCACTGGAATCGACTCACGGCGTGGAGCTTTGGCGCCTGGGTCGAGCGCTTCGCCGACGTCGGCGTGGACCGCTTCGAGACCTGCGCCGACCATCTCGAGCATGTCCGCGACCTGGCATCGGCACTGCTGACCCAGCCCTACGCCCTCGCCCCCCTCACCGAACGCATCGCAGCCCGGGAGCGCCGGACCGCCTCAGATCTTGCGTATCGCGTGCTTCTCCACATCGAGGCGCTCGACAGTGACGAGGCCGAAGACGCCCTGATGCCGTGTATCGACGCGCTTGCGGGCGGACATCCCGTGGACGACACCCTGCGCGAGCTGCCTGGGCGGCTGCGCACCCTCGACGCGGACACCGCAGACCGAACCGTGGCCGGCGGTTGGGGCTGGCTTCCCACCACCGACGGCGCACGCACCTCTCTGGCTGCGGGCCTGCGAACCGCCCTGCCTCGCGCCCTCGACGGTGGCGATGTCGACGAGCTCGCGCGTGGCTTCGCCGAAGCCGATCAGCCTCCGCAACCTCGCTCCCTCGCGCTACGATTCGCCGACTACCTGGAGCGCGAAGCCTCCCCGCGCTGTGAAGCCGCGTCGTTCGAAGCCTGGCTCCGCCAGCCACCGGGTGCAGACCTCGAGGCCGAGCGGTTCGGCGCCCTCCCCGAAAGCCCGGACGTCCACGGACGCATCCGCGTGAACACCACGCTGCGCCGAGATGCGATCTCGCGGGACACGCTCGATGCGGTCCTCGGCGAAGACCCGGAGGAAAACAACGCTGCCATCGCGGCCGTGGTCGCCATCCGATGGGCTGGGGAACCCCGAGTGCTCGAGGAGACCGCCGAGGTCCAGGCCGCCCTCGAATCGGCGAAGAACGGCGTTCTGTCGTCGGACGAGGCCACAGATGACCTGCTGGAGCAGGGTTTCATCGTCTGGCTCCCACCCGTGCGCTGAACCCTTCAACGGCCCAGCTGCGGGTGCCCGCGCGTCATGCCGCGCGGCGCACGAAGCGAGCCACGGGAGCCGCGAACGGCAGCACACTGGCGCATGCGAGCACAGCCGCGCTCACGCCGAGGAACCTCAGCATCAAGACCCCGTGGGGCATGACGTCAGCCGAGAGCAGCGGGTGCATGAGCGCAATCGGAACCACTGCCGGAGCCACAAACGCCCCGGTGCACAACATGGGGACCGCGGGCAAGGCGGCGAGTAATCCCCAGGTGCGCCCGCGGGACAAGCCGACGGCCATGGCGAACAGGAGCGCGGCACCGCCCACGAGCATCACCCGTGTCTGGGGATCTGCAAGAGGCGCGAAGCCGTACATCAAGGCACCCGGAAGTGCTGATCCGGCCAGCAGCAGCGACCAACGATGCCGCGGCTGGAGTTCGCAGGGGGCGACCGCGAGCAAGGCCGCCACCACCGCGTGACCCGCCACGATCCCCAACAACAGCGGCTGGAAGCCCAGCCCAGCGAACATGGACTGCACCCACGCCAGCAGTCCCCACAGCACGACGCCCAGGCCCAGGCTCCGGGCCCAAGGTGTCCGGCGCCACAGGCCTGCGCCGACCACGGTGTACAGCGCACTCGCGGCGGTCCATGCGGCCAGCCAATCTGCGCCGGCCGCGATGGTGGCGTACGCGTTCATCGCCGCGGTGCTGGAGAGCCCCAGCACCAGGACGGCTGCAACGCGGGGGATCACGGACGACGAGGAAGCGGACGCGCGGGCCATGGGCAGGCCAATACGCGCGAGAGCGCCAAACGATTCATCCCTTCTTTCGTGGACGCGGCAGCCGGTACAGGTCCAGGCGATGAATCAGCGTCCGCCGTGACACTCCCTGGCTGGATCGCTGGAGAACTACGGCATCACGCTGGCGTCCATGGGCGACACCGACGGCGCCCAGACAGCGTTTGCGTCCGCGCTCGAGCTCGCGATCGCAGCGCTCGGCGAGGACCACCCCAACGTCGCGTCGGTCTTGATCAAGCTCGGGTCTCAGGCAGGAAACCGTGGTGCGACCGAAGACGCACGCGCCTACTTCGAACGTGCGCTCCCCTTGATCGAGCAGGCCTACGGGGCACAGCACTCCGACGTGGCCTTGGTGCGTGTCAATCTCGCCAACGTCGCTCAGGCCGAGGACAAACACGCCGAGGCGCTGCCCCACGTCCCCCGGGCCGAGGCCATCGTGGGCACGCCCGACCCGCCTCCCCACTACCAGTCCTCGATCGCCATGGTCCGGGCCGAGTCCGAGTTCGCGTTGGGCAGGCTCGACGCCGCGACGCGGGCGATGGAGACCGCCCACCGGCTCCGCGACGCCCTGCCTCCAGAGCACCCCGAGCGACGCGAGGACGATCTTCTCTCGGCCAACGTTCGCTTCGCCGTCGCCGCCCGCGATGGGGATGCACAGGACGCCAAGGAGATCCTCGGGAAACTGGACGACCGAGAAGACGCTCGGGAGCTCCGAACCCAGATCCAGGCCTGGCTGGCCGAAAACGAGAACTGACCCATTCGTGACCGCACCGGAGCTCGACTCAGGGCATGATGCCCGACATGAATCGCCTGGGCCGTCGTGGGTTTGTGAAGGGATCGCTCGGTGCAGCTGGCGCCGCGGCGCTGTTCTCCAGCCTGTTCTCCCGGCGGGTGTCGGCGAGTGAGTACGGCGAGCTGGTTCCCGATCCCGATGGCATCCTCGATCTTCCGGAGGGCTTTTCGTACACCGTGCTTCAAGAAGCCGGCGTCCCGATGGCCGACGGCTACGTGGTGCCCGGGCGCCCGGACGGCATGGCCTGCTTTGCGGGTGCCAATGGCACCTGGCTCCTGATGCGCAACCACGAGGTCAGCGCGGGCGACGACAGCAACGGCGCCTACGCTCAGGGAGAGGCGCCGAAAGAAGCCTACGACCCGGACGGTTTCGGAGGGGTGACGCGTGTCGTCATCAACGCGCAGACCGGCACCGTCCTGTCGACCAACCTCGTGCTCACCGGAACGGTTCGCAACTGCGCCGGCGGCCCAAGCCCCTGGGGCTGGCTCTCGTGCGAGGAGAACACCGTCGGCGAACACGGCTACGTTTTTGCGTGTCCGCAAGACGCCGAGTCGGTCGTCCCGGCCGAACCGATCATCGGATTCGGCCGCTACAACCACGAGGCCGCCGCCGTCGACCCCGACACCCTCGTCACCTATCTGACGGAGGACCGCGGCGATAGCTGCTTCTACCGGCACGTCCCGGACGACCTCGAGTTTCCCTTCGAAGGCCGCCTGCAAGCGCTTCGCATCCTGGACACCGACGCTCTCAACACCGCGAGCCTCGGCAAGGTGGGCGAGCTGTTTGAAATCGAGTGGGTCGACATCGAAGACCCCGCCCCAGCCGACGACACGGTTCGGTATGCCGCACAGGCCGACGGCGCGACCGTGTTCATCCGCGGCGAAGGCCTGTGGTTCTTCGAGGGCGAGATCTACTTCTCGTGCACCAATGGCGGCCCCGCCGGGTTGGGTCAGATCTTCCGCGTCGTCGACGACGGCGACACCGGCACGCTGGAGCTCGTCGCCGTTTCGGACGGCGCAGCGACGCTCGACTTCCCGGACAACCTCACCGTGGCCCCGTGGGGTGAACTGTTTATCTGCGAAGACGGCAGCAACGACCAGTTCATCCGCGTTCTCGCCGCGGATGGCACCCTCTGCGACTTCGCCCGCAACGCCCTGAGCGAGAGCGAGCTGGCGGGGGTCTGCTTCTCCCCCGACGGAGACGCCCTGTTCGTCAACATCCAAGAGGAGGGGCTCACGTTGATGGTTACCGGGCCGTTCCCGGACGTCTCCGAAGGCGGCGAATCGAGCGGTGGCGAATCGAGCGGTGGCGAGTCCGGCGATCCGAGCACCGGACCCGGTGAGACCAGCGACAGCGACTCGGCCAGCGGTACCACCGGCAACCCAGCGGCGGAGTCCTCCGGAGGGCCGGCCGACGACGTCACCGGGAGCGATACGGACCCCGACACCACGGGTGAAGCGTCCGGCGACGGTGGCGGCTGCAGCGTGCAGGGGGATAACCGACTCGGCGCAGCGGCGATCGGGGCCGCGCTGCTCGCCAAGGCTGTGCGCACCGACGACGGGCAAGACCCGAGCTGAACTGCGGGCGATTCGTGGGGCCTGCCGCCGCTAGCAGTTGAGGTCGCCGCTTCCGGCTACGGCGATGCTGCAGTCGGCCCCGCCGTGCACGGTCACGTCTCCGCTTCCCTGAATCGACCCCTTGGCGGTCTCGGTGGCGGTCACGCTGATGTCCCCGCTTCCACGAAGGATGATGTCGGCATCTTCGACCTCGAGTGCACGCGCGCCGACGTCCCCCGACCCCGCGACGGAGATCGAGACGGACTCGGCCTCGCCGCCGGCCTCGATGTCCCCGCTGCCGGAGACCGCGATCGAGAACGACGCCTCGTCGAGACCTTCGACCGAGGCATCCCCACTGCCGGAGACCGCAACCGATTTCAAGTTGGGCACCGTGACGCGGACCAGCATCCGGCCGGTGTTCACGTGCACACCGCGCTCCAGCGACACGTGAAGCGTGCCGTCCTCGACCCGGGTCTCCACCTTGTCGATGACCTTCCCAGCGGCCTCGACCTCGACGCTGAGCGCCGAGCCGACCTTCGCCTCGACATCGACCGAGCCCTCGATCGCGATGGCGTCGAACGCATCCACCGAGCGGGTCTGGGTCTCGCGATCGCCACCGGCGACATCACCGAGGTTGAGAACACAGGCGGAGAGCCCGAGGGCGAGGCAAGCGATGGCTGCGCGTCTCATGCACCTCTTGGAAACGAGGCGGGGCCCTTTGGCTTCCGCCCCCGGCAGTGTGCCTACTCACACACTCTCAGAAGCCGCCTCAGGGGTCCTCGGATGGCCTGGAGGCACAAGCAGCCGAGTCATACCTCGCGCAGCCCGAGTAGCGCCCTCGCCTCTAGGGGCGACGCAATCTCTCGCCCGGCGTTGCGAGCACACTGCACGATGCTCTCGATCAACGGTCCATTGCCCGAGGTGCGTTCGCCGTCCGGTAGGTAGAACGTGTCCTCCACCCCGGTTCGCAACGCGCCGCCAAGTTCAGCCGCCTTCTGGTGAAGCGGCCAGATGTCGGCACGTCCGATCGCGGTGACCTCCCAGGTGCTGCCGGGCTTGATGTAGCGCAGCAACAGCGGCAACAGGTCGGGGTCGGCGGGCATGCCCGAGGCCACGCCCATCACGAAGTTGTAGTGCGGGTGCTCGGCCATGCCGTTCTCGACGAACAACCCGACCGACCGCACGATGCCAGTGTCGAAGCACTCAAACTCCGGCTTCGCACCCAACGGCGTCATCGCGTCGATCATCTCCTGGACCTTGGAGACCGGGTTGTCGAAGACCATCGGGGGCCAGGCCCACGAACCGTCCCGGCGGGTCTTGAGGTAGTTGAGCGTGCCCGCGTTGCAGGCCGCGATCTCCGGGTTGACGCGGGGCATCGCAGCCAACGGAGCCGAGACGTCCGGGCCGATCACCCCGGTGCTCATGTTGATGATGACCCCGGGGCACGCCGCCCGGATCGCATCGGTAATCGTTCCGCAGACCTCGGGGTCCCAGGTCGGCAGGTGACCCATCCCGTCCTCCTGTCGGCGGTAGTGCACATGCATCACGCTGGCACCGGCATCGAACGCCTCTTTGGCGGCGGCCGCCATCTCCTGCGGCGTCACCGGCACGGGATGTTGTTTGGGATTGGTCAGCACCCCGGTCAGGGCGCACGTCACCACGGCTTTGTTGCTCATCCTTGGGTCTCCTCGCTTTCGATTCGCAGCAGTGTTTGCTCGCCCGCGACCTGGTCTCCGGCCGTCACCGTCACGTCTGTCGCGACGCCATCGAGCGGAGCCTCGATGCGGTGCTCCATCTTCATCGCTTCGACCGTCACCAGAAGCTGGCCACGGGTCACGCTCGCCCCATCTTCCACCTGCACCGTCATGACCGTGCCCGACAAGGGCGAGCGGACGGTACCGTCACTGGACTGTGCCGCCTCGGCTCGAAGGTCCGGCTCCTCGAACGCGTGGGACACCCCATCGATGCTGAGCCACGCACGGGTTCGATCCACCGCGTAGACCGCCGTTTGCAGCAGTCCATCGCACTCGAAGCGGAGCCGGCCGCGCGCGTCGGAGGCCACCCGGAGCCCGACCGTATCCTGCCCGAGGGTCACGGTGGCGGCATCTCGGCCGTCCAGTTCAACCGTGACCTCGTGCTGCTCGTCCCCGCAGCGCAGCGTCATCGACGTCCGCAGGACACCGCTGCTACGCCAGGCCTGGCCGTCCCCCACCGCCGGGTCGACGCCGTGGGCGCGAGCCATCACGAGCCCTGCGACGGCCCACGACACGGCCGGGATGTCCGGGCGCTGCGGAGGCTCGGCAAACCGGGCGTCGAGCGTGTCGGTCTTGATCGTTCCGGCGACCATGTCCGGGTCATCCAACAACGCCTGCAAGAACACGAGATTGGTGACCGGGCCCAAGAACACGGTGTCGCGCAGCCCCCGACGGAGCTTGCGAAGGGCCTCGTCACGGTCTCGGCCGTGCGCGATCAGCTTGGCCAGCATCGGGTCGTAGAACGCAGAGACGTCCCCACCACTGCGAACTCCGGAGTCGACCCGAATCCCGGGTGCGGGCTCGAATCGCACGATGTGGCCAGTCTGCGGCAAGAACCCGGCGTACGGGTCCTCGGCGTACAGCCGCACCTCGATGGCGTGCCCTTCCATCCGCAGCTCTTCCTGCTTCATGGGCAGCCGCTTGCCAGCAGCGACGTCCAGCTGCCAGGCGACCAGGTCCAAGCCGGTGACGCACTCGGTGACCGGGTGCTCGACCTGCAGGCGGGTGTTCATCTCGAGAAAGTAGAACTCCCCTTTGTCGTCGAGCAGAAACTCGACGGTGCCAGCGCCGACGTACCCGATCGCCCGAGCCGCAGCGACCGCCGCCTCCCCCATCTCGGTTCTCAGCGCATCGTCGACGACTGGCGACGGTGCCTCCTCGACGACCTTCTGGTGGCGGCGTTGGGCGGAGCACTCCCGCTCTCCCAGGTGCAGCACGTTGCCGTGGGTGTCGGCGAACACCTGCACTTCGACATGACGCGCCCCGGTGATGAGGCGTTCGAGGAACACGTGCGGGTTGCCGAAGGCCGATCCCGCCTCGGCTTGGGCGGAGGCGACGGCCTCGCGCAGCTGCGATGCCTCGGTCACCTTGCGCATGCCCCGACCACCACCTCCGGCGCTGGCTTTGACCAGAAGCGGGAGTCCGAGCTTGTCCGCCTCGGCCACCAGCGTGTCCACCGAGGCATCGCCACCCAAGAAGCTCGGCGCTGTCGGAACGCCGGCCGCGATCATGCGGAGCTTGGCCTGGACCTTGTCGCCCATCAGCGTGATGGCCTCCGGTGGCGGGCCCACGAACGTCAGCCCAGCCTCCGCACACCGCCGGGCAAAGTCGGCGTTCTCGCTGAGAAAGCCGTACCCAGGATGCACCGCGTCTGCGCCCGCCTTGTCCGCTGCTGCGAGGATCGCGTCGACATCCAAGTAGCTCTGGCCCACCGGCGCAGGACCGATGCGCACCGCGATATCGGCGAGCGCCACGTGGGGCGCATGGGCATCGGCGTCGGAGTAGACGGCCACCGTCCGGTAGCCCAGCGCCTGCGCCGTACGAAGGACCCGGACCGCAATCTCGCCGCGGTTGGCGACGAGGAGGGTTGAGAACCCAGTCATCCCTCGCCTCCGGGCCAGTTCGGCTCGCGCTTCTGCATGAACGCCGTCATGCCCTCGATGCCCTCAGCCCCGCGAGCCGCGGCAGCGAATCCATCCGCGGCACCATCGAGAAGCACCTCGAGCTCGACAAGACCCACGTTGTTCATCAGCTGCTTGGTCTGCGCCACTGCCCCGGGCGCACATCGGAGGATCTGCCTCAGGGTTGCGGCAAGCAGGCCCTCGAGCGCCTCCGCATCCTCGGCGACCTCATGCGCGAGCCCGATCGCAACCGCCCGATGGCCGTCGAAGCGGCCTCCGGTGACCGCAAGTCGGCGCGCCTGGGAGAGCCCGAGCCGCCGCACCAAGAACGGTGCGATCTGAGCCGGCGGAATGCCCAGCCCAGTCTCGGGCAGTCCGAACTTCGCCCCCGCGAGGGTGAGCGTGATGTCGGCGACGCAGGCCAGACCGAACCCACCACCGAGCACGGCGCCCTCGCAGACCGCGACGACGGCTTGGGGCGCCCGGTCCACCTGGGTGATCATCGAACCGAACCGCCGGTTCACGACCGCCAGCGCGTCCTTTCCATCGTCGCCGGGCGGCTTGCCGCGGGCGGCCGCCATGTCCTTGATGTCCCCTCCGGCGCAGAAGTGTCCGCCCGCGCCGCGCAGCACCACGGCACGCACGTCCCGGCGATCCGCGACCGCGGTGAACGCTGCCTCCAGCTCCGAGACCGTCTGCAGGCTCATTGCGTTGCGGACCTGGGGACGGTCGAGCAACACGGTGAGCACACCGGCCGAAAGCGACAGACGTAGATGCTCCGTCTCGGGTAGCGACATCAGGCCTTCTTCCGCCTCGGCAGAGTCCCCTCGAGCTTGCAGATGATGCTGAGCATGATCTCGTCCGCACCCCCACCGATCGAGATGAGCCGACCGTCCCGGAAGAACCGCGAGATTTTGGACTCCCACATGTAGCCCATGCCGCCCCAGAACTGCAGGCATCCGTCCGACACCTCGCGCGCCAATCGGCCCGCCTTGAGCTTGGCCATCGAGGCCAGGCGTGTGACGTCTTTGCCCGAGATGTACTGCTCGGTCGCGCTCCAAACGAGCGCCCGCAAACACTCCACCTCGGTCGAGAGCTCGGCCAACCGAAAGTGCACGTACTGATTGTCCAGAATCGTCGCGCCGAAGGCTTCGCGTTGGCCGGTGTATTCCTTGGTGATCTGCAGCGCGTGCTCGAGCGCTCCGATCACATTCGCCGCGCCCCACAGCCGCTCTTCCTGAAACTGCAGCATCTGAAGGGTGAAGCCCATCCCCTCTTGGCCGATGACGTTTCGCGCCGGCACCCGCACATCGTCGAAGAACAGCTGCGCCGTGTCCGAAGCCCACATCCCGATCTTGTCGAGCTTGCGGGCTCGCTCCACGCCCTTGCTGTCCAGCGGGACCATGATGAGCGACTTGTTCTTGTGGGGCTTGCCCTCCGATGTGTTCGCGAGCAGGCAGATCCAGTCGGCCTGCATGCCGTTGGTGATCCACATCTTCGTGCCGTTGATGACGTAGTCGTCACCGTCGCGCCTCGCCGTCGTCTTGATGCTCGCCACGTCGCTGCCTGCGCCGGGCTCACTGACCCCGATGGATCCCACGACATCACCAGCGATCGCGGGCTCGAGAAACTCCTTCTTGAGTTCGTCGCTGCCGAACTTGGCCAGCGCGGGCGTGCACATGTCCGTCTGCACACCAACCGCCATCGGAATGGCACCACAGTCGACCCAGCCCAGCGTCTCGGCCATGAGGACGGAGTACGAGTAGTCCAGCCCCATGCCCCCGTATTCCTCCGGCTTGCTGACCCCGAGAAAACCTTGGTCGCCGAGCTTCTTGAACAGCTCGTGCGCGGGAAAGATCTTCTCATCCTCCCAAGCGTCGACGTTGGGGTTGATCTCGCGGTCGATGAACTTGCGCAGGGTGTCGCGCAGCTGGTCGTGTTCTTCGGTGAGTTTCATGAGCGGGTCCTCCTGAGGTTGGGCTGGGGTTAGAAGCGGGCAACACCAAAGGTGCTAGGGCGAAGGGCTCGGGCGCCTGCCTCACGGCAGGTAGCAAGGGACATGCCGAGCACGCGCCGGGTGTCACGGGGGTCGATGATTCCGTCGTCCCAGATGCGCGCGGAGGCGAACAGGGCGTCGGACTCCGAGTCGAGCTTGTCTCGAATCGCGCCGGTCATCTTCTCGAGGTTCTCCGGCGGTATCTCGACACCTTGTCGGGCAAACTTGGCCACGGTGATGATCTCCATGACCTTGGCGGCTTGCGTGCCGCCCATCACGGAGATGCGAGCGTTGGGCCACGAGAAGATGAAGCGGGGGTCGAAAGCACGACCACACATGCCGTAGTTGCCGGCCCCGAACGCACCGCCCACGAGGACGGTCATCTGCGGGACGGTGGCGTTGGCCACGGCTTGAATCATCTTCGAGCCGTGCTTCACGATGCCGGCCTGCTCGGCCTGCGTCCCCACCATGTAACCGGTGGTGTTCTGCAGATAGATGATCGGCGTGCCCGACTGGCAGCAGGCTTGAATGAAGTGGCCGGCCTTCGCGGCACCTTCGGCAAAGATCGGCCCGTTGTTCCCGATGATGCCGCACGCGTGCCCCTCGATCCGGGCGTGGCCGCAGACCGTCTGCGGGCCGTAGTCCGGACCGAAGTCCAGGAAGTCCGAGTCGTCGACGATGCGAGCGATGATCTCGCGGACATCGTAGGGCTCGCGATAGTCCACGGGCACGGCTCCCGCCAGCTCTTGGGGGTCGTACAGCGGCGGACGAACGGGGTCCGCAGCAGGCGTGTTCACGTCGTCCCAGCGGATCTTCGAGAACAGTTCGCGCGCCACGGAGATCGCATCACCGTCCGACTCTGCGAGGTACTCGGCTGTGCCCGCGACTCTCGTGTGCATCTCGGCGCCGCCCAGCGCTTCTTCCTCGGCGTCTTCGCCCAGGGCCGCTTTGACCAGCGGGGGCCCGGCCAGGAAGATCTTCGAGCGACCTCGCACAACGATCACGTAGTCCGAAAGCCCGGGAATGTACGCGCCTCCCGCGGTTGAGGAGCCATGGACGACGGTGACCTGAGGAAGCCCCGCAGCACTCAACCGGGCCATGTTCGCGAACACCCGCCCCCCTTCGACAAACAACTCGCTTTGGTACAGGAGGTTGGCCCCGGCGCTCTCCACCAGGTTCACCATCGGCAGCTTGTTCTGCAGTGCGATCTCCTGAGCGCGGAGGGTCTTGCGCAGACCCATCGGCGAGACGGCCCCGCCCTTGATCGCGCTGTCCGAGGCCGAGACCAAGCAGCGCCGCCCTTCGACGAAGCCGATCCCGATGATGTTGCTGCCGCCGGCGATGCCCGACTTGCCGTCGTCGTCGTGCATCTTGTAGCCGGCGAGCGTGGAGAGCTCGAGGAACGGTGCCCCGCGGTCGAGCAGTCGCTCGACCCGCTGCCGCGGCAACAGCTGCCCGCGTTTGGAGAACTTGGCAGCCTTGGATGCGGAGTGCTCACGAACCTTCGCCTCGAGCGCCCGGAAGCTCTCGATCAGCGCGAGCATCTGGTCGCGGTTGCGGCCGAACGTCTCGGATTTCGCGTCGATCTTCGTTCGAAGTCGCGGCATCTATTCGCCCTCCTCGAGCACTTTGGGGGTCACCGCGCGATGGAAGCCGTTGTAGGCCTTGGACTCGTTGTGCCCAGGCGTGGGCCACACGCTGCTGAACAACGGGGCGCCGCCGTCGATGGCCAGCGTTGTGCCGGTCATGAATGCCGCGCCCTCGCTGAGCAAGAAGCAGATCCCGCTGCTGATCTCCGCCTCCGTCGACAAGCGTTTGAGCGGAACCGCCTCCTTGAGTTTGGGGATCATCGCCTTGACAGCGCCGTCGTAGGTGTCCATGCCGCTGCTTGCGACCCACCCCGGTGCGACCGCGTTGACGCGGACGCCGGCTGCGGCCCACTCAACCGCGGCGGTCTTCGTCAGGTTGACCATGCCGGCCCGAGCGGCACCCGAGTGCCCCATGCCCGGCATGCCATTCCACATGTCCGCGACGATGTTCACGACGCTCCCGCCGCGCCGGTTCATGCACTGCATGAAGACTTCACGTGCCACCAAGAATCCGCCGACGAGGTTCGTCCGCACCACCGTCTCAAATCCCTTCTGGTTGATCGCCGCCAGCGGAGCTGGGTACTGACCGCCAGCGTTGTTCACCAATCCATCGATCGTCTCGTGTCGATCGAGCAGCGACTTGACGACGGACTTCACGCGCTCCTCGTCGCGAATGTCGAGCGGCTCGAGGTCGGCCTTGCCACCGTCTTCGGCGATCTCGGCGGCCACGGCCGCCAGCTTTTCTCGTTTTCGACCGAGCAACACCACGCTCGCGCCAAGCGACGCGAGCTCGTGGGCGGTGCAACGCCCGATGCCGCTGCCACCTCCGGTCACGATGATGGTCTGGCCCTCGAACAACCCCGGACGAAACACGGATCGATACGTCATGCCCACCTTGGGGCGAGGCCTCTGATCCTCCACCCACCCCGAGCGTAGCGAGAATGTGGCCCCGACCACGAACCGGCCGCGGCTGCAGATTCGCACTCAGGCGGCGCAGGCTGTGGCTGCAAACTCGCAGGATGGCTGAACGCCGGCCGGGATGGTAGGAAAGTGGCCGATGAGCATCGAATCGGCGACGACGACGATCAAAGAGAAGGTCGGCGAAGACTGCGGTCTGGCCTCTACCCTGAAGTTCGACTGTGGTGATGACGGCGTCATCTTCCTCGACGCCAACGTCGTGCCCAACGTCGTCAACAACGAGAACAGCGACGCAGCCTGCACAGTGAAGCTCTCGCTTGCAGACCTCGAGGCGATGATCGGCGGAGAGCTCGACCCCATGGCTGCGTTCTCGCTGGGCAAGCTTCAGCTCGACGGCGACATGGCCGTGGCCATGAAGCTGGGCAACGTGATCAAATAGCAGCGCTCGCTGCCCCGAGGAAACTCGGCAGAAAAAACGCCACCGGGCTCATCCCCAGGTGGCGTTCTTATTGGTTCCGCCTGAGCGCAGCCTCAGCGCGTGAAACGTCCGGTGACCGGCACGTGGTCACTCGGCGTATCCCAGCCCCGGGGCACCATGTCGTGCGTCACGCCGAGGCAACGCTGCGCCAGCGAGTCGGTCGCGTAGATGTGGTCGATGCGAAAGCCCTGGTTTCGCTCGAAGCCCTGCGTTCGGTAGTCGAACCAGGTGAAGTGGTCACCACCGGATTCGAACTTCCGGAAGCAGTCGGTGAATCCGAAGTCGAGCAGCGCCCGAAGTCGTGATTTCTCGTCCTCGGTGAACAGCATCTGGTCCCGCAAGCGCTCGGGGTCGTAGAGGTCCCGGTCCTCCAGCGCGATGTTGAAGTCCCCGACCACCGCGATCGCTTGGTCCGGTGAGTAGTTGGACGCGATCTCCTCCCGCAAGCGCTCCAGCCACGCGAGCTTGTACTCGAACGCGGCGCTGCCCAGCGAGGTGCCGTTGGGGACGTACAGGTTGTAGACGCGGACGCCGTCGACCAGCACGTTGAGGATGCGCGGGTGCTTGTCCGGAGGGTCGGCCAAGAACCCGCTGTTGGTTTCCTCGGGCTTCGACTTGGTCAGCGTCGCCACACCGGCCAATGCGCGTCCGCCATGAATCGTCACGTGGTAGCCGAGCTCGAGAAACGGCACCTTGGGAAACAGCGCGTCCTCGACCTTGCTCTCTTGCAGGCAGACGATGTCGGGCTCGTGCTCGGCCAGGTACTCGGTGACGTGATCGAGCCGGGCCCGGATCGAGTTCACATTCCACGTCGTGATGCTCAGCTCGCCGCCCATGCGGCGGGGACTCTACACCACGCAAAACGGGTCAACAGCGGGGGCCTGCGGGTCCTCACCCGAGCAGCGCCATCGACGCCACCACCGAGCTGTAGCACCAACCCCTCCGCACACTCCGTCTCATCATGCCAGTCTCTAGGGAGGTTGCCTGACAGGCCCACGGGGTTGCCAAGCCCACGAATCCCACCGCGCAGAAAAGGACGCAGATGATCGACCCCGCCCATGCCCGAGCCCGCTACGCCGCCCTACGGGAGCGCGACCGAACCATCGCGTCCATGCAGAGCAAACAACGCATGCGGCCCGTGTTTGCGCATCTGCTCGATGGCGAGGCCCAAGGCGCGATCGCACAGGGCCTGCGGGAGCAGCTCACATCGGTCCGTAGGGATTCAACCGCCCTCGCGCTTGAGCTGGGCAGGCGAGTCCTGCTGGAGACCGGCGCGGATGACTTCGGCCGGATCGGAGCCTCGCAGCGTCGGCTCGAGGAGCATCTGGATGACGCCCCGGCGGAGGCCCTCGACGCCTGCTTCGACCTGCTCACGTTCCTCGACGAACGGGCGGAGCTTTGGGGCAGCGACTCGTGGAGCCCGGCCCCCCCCGACGGCTGAGCGTGTAAGGTGCGACCCCGATGTCCCGCGCGTTCGCTTCGCTTGTGTCCCTGGCGCTCCTCGCCACCGCTTGCAACCGACCCACCGACGGACCGTCGACGAAGCCGCCGCAAGGGTCCCCACAGGCCGAAGCCACGCCGCCGAAGCTCGACCCCGAGCGACTGGCAAAGGACATCCAGACGCTCGCCGACGATGGCTGGGCCGGACGGTTCACCAAAGACCTCGAGCACCTCGGCGTTGCGGCCGACTACATCGCCGCCAGTCACGAGGCTGCCGGCATCCAGCCAGTCGGTTCGTCGTACCGGGTTGAGTTCGAATACCCGACCGGCAAGGAGCCGGGCGACGCGTTCTACCTGTGGGTCGACAGCGAATCCGACACTGTCCAGATCCACGAAACCGACGTGCAACCCGCCGCATTCGGCCCGCGGCGAGCGGTCGTTGGTACGCCCGTTTGGGTCGCGGCGAGCAGCACCCAAGGTGTCAAAGGCCGCGCCGTGCTCACCCCTGTGCCCGAAGGAGACGTTCACGCCCGAGTTCAAGAGTTGGCGTCCGCGGGCGCCTCCGCGGTGCTCTTCGTCACCGAGCACCTCCCCGTCGCGATCGCGGAGCCGCCGACAGACAGCATCGGCGCGGCGTGGATCACCACCGCCAACGCGACCACCTCGTTGGCGCTTCCCAGCGGACCCGCACCGAAGCAAGCCGCTGAACTCGCCGGCATCAAGATCTCAATGGCCCGCTCGGAGAAAGAGGTCCACGCGACGGCCCCGAATGTCGTCGCCTGGATCGAAGGGTCAGAGCGCCCCGACGAGATCGTGCTGCTCGGCGCGCACTACGACCACATCGGCACCAAAGACTTCGGAACGTTCTGTCGCCCACCAGAGAACGACACCGACCCCGACGATGTGATCTGCAACGGCGCGGACGACAACGCGAGCGGCACAGCCCTGCTCATGAACATCGCACGAGCGATCGCGACCAGCGGCTACCGCCCCAAGAGATCGCTGGTCTTTGCGCACTTCGCCGGGGAAGAGCTCGGTCTGCATGGATCTCGCGGGCTGGCCGAGACGCCGCCTGCGGTCGCGCCGTTCAGCACAGGCCACGTCGTCGCGATGCTCAACATGGACATGGTGGGTCGGCTCGCGGAGGACGGCGTCGAGGTGGGTGGCGAGAAAACGAGCGCGGCCTGGCCAGCGATCATCGCCGCGGCAGTGCCAGAGTCCCTCGAGGTCAAGCATCCCGAAGCCGTCACGGGTCGCAGCGACCACGCGCACTGGTTTCGCCAGGGGATCCCCGTGCTGTTCTTCTTCACCGGGCTCCACGCCGACTACCACCGCACATCCGACGAGTTCGACACGCTGAACCTGTCCGGGATCGCGGACATCGGCGAGCTGGTCTTGGGGGTCACCTTGGCCTTGGCCGAGGGTGCAGAGGTTCCGGCCACGCCGAAGAAGTAACCACGCCCACGCTCCCCGAAACCACGTCTGCCCGCCGTTGGCGGTCGGGGTCGAAGCAAGTACGGCAAATCCGTGGGGCACGACCCGGCGTACCGCGGAACGATGGTCAGCACGGTGGTCCGCATGATGGACGACGACGCCGACGTCCTCGAAGCGATCGAGCGGCACGTGCCCAAGCCCGCCCTGCACCGGATGCGGGCTTCGACGCGGCTGGCTTGGCTCCCGGCAGAGCCGTTCGACCAGCTCAAGCAGGCGCATCTCGAGCACGTCGGCCTCGAGCACTACGTCGCATTCTGGCGTCGCTACATGACCCAGGTGGCCGGCAACCCTCTATTCCGCAACCTGCTCGAGGGCGGCAAGCGCATCTTCGGTACCGCCCCGAGCGGCGTCATCAAGTGGATGCCCAAGGGCTGGGGCCTCTCGACACGTGCCTGCGGATCGCTGTGTGTGGACATGACCGAGACCACGGCGACCCTGTTCCTGAAGGACGCGGCTCCGTCGTCGCGGCAGACATCCACCGGCCACGCCTCCAAGGGCACGCTCCTTGGCCTGTGCGACCTGCTGTCCATCGAAGCGACCGTCGAAGTGGACGACTCCCGCATGAACGACGGCCGCTTCGTCATGCATGCCCACTGGGCTTGAGCCAAACAGTCCCTGCACGGGAAACCTTCCAGAGCGCCATGGCACCATGGGGGTGTGAGGAGCTGGCAAGTGGCAGCATGGGGTCTGAGTGCGCTGTTGCTGGCCCTTCCAGCGGAGGCCGTGGCCCAGTGGTGTGGCGATGGCGTTCTCGACCCGGACGAGGCCTGCGAGGGAGACTTCGCCGGGCATGGCGGCGGTCAGGCGAGCGAACTCCGCCGGCGACAGCACTACGGCGACATCGCGACCGTTGAGCTTGATCGTGACCGGCCCACGCGCGGCCGCGTCGAGCAATTCGCCGAAACGGTTCTTCGCATCGGAAGCCGTGAACTTCGTATCCGTTCGACGATCCCCGTCGTGACATGAGGCGGTGGCCGGCGTAGGCCGGAGCGGTGAGCAAACGGGCGACACGAGGAGAGTGGCTGGAACGAGTGCGGTCGTGGAAGGCGAGCGGCCA
>Ga0316204_10001582_pt1 | contig 59691 bp, 55 predicted proteins | sample 6monrhotite_MG_2_FD_205661 | JGI IMG/M metagenome (GOLD analysis project Ga0316204, IMG submission 205661) | Microbial mat bacterial communities from mineral coupon in-situ incubated in ocean water Damariscotta River, Maine, United States -... | ecosystem: Environmental > Aquatic > Marine >...
GACGACCCGAGAGTCAGAGCACGGGGAGGGAGTGCGACGAGGAGGAACGACGAGATTTTGCACGGGAGGGGGCCGCAGGGACCCTTCAGCAAGCAACGCGGGTTGGTAGCCGCGAATCCATCAAAGTGGCTAAAAACCCGCACTAACTTCCACAAGTCTCCTGCTGAAGACCCTCACTAACCGTCACGATCCATGCGGCAGCCGCACAACCATTGACCTCCACGATCCATGCGGCAGCCCCAACCCGTGCTCCACCAGGCCCCAGGCATCAGCGGTTCCGTAGCCCCGAGCGTTCGGTCCGGTGGACCTGGGCGCGGTGGGATTGGGCTCGGTGGGCATGGGGCCGGTGGGCATGGGGCCGGTGGGCATGGGGCCGGTGGGCATGGACCGGGCGGGGTTGGGCTGCCGCATGGATCGTGACGGTCAGCGTGAGCGCGGCTGCCGCATGGCTTGTGGACGTTGGTGCCGGGCCGGCTGCCGCATGGATCGTGGGACTTAGTTCAGCTCTTCAGCCACTTTGACGGATTCGCCGCTGCCAACCGGCGTTGCTTGCTGTGGGGAACCTGCGCTTCCCCCCCATTTCAAGTCTCCTCGTTCCTCGTCGTCGAAATTCCCCCCCTGTGCAGTGACTCTCGGGTCGTCTGGCAAGCCCACCTGGGTTGGCATCCATTGCGAAACCTGGCCGGTTTTACAGCGTGGGATGGCAGATTCACAACAGCTGGTCTCCGTCGAAAACCGCCCACGTGTTCGCAAGGTCTTGCCTCCTGATGTCGCCTTGCGGCGAGGCATCTGACGTCGCAACACCCTCTCGCGTGTGACGCTGGGACGTCGCGTTCCTCAACGGTACGCCTTCGATGTTGGCGCGCGCCTGACGGCACGGTCTGGTGGATCAATGGGGGGTCACAGGGGGCTCGCACCCTCGCGGCGCGAGCCGCCAGAAGACATGGGGAGGGCTTCAGAGGCAGCGACTCAGGAGCGCTGAAGTTCGACCGGACGCGCCTTGCGGCGAGGCAGCTGACGTCGCAACACCCTCTCGCCTCGGCGCTGGGACGTCGCGTTCCTGGTACGCCTTCGCAGTTGGCGCGCGCCGTGCGGCGTGTGCAAGCCGCTCGGAGTCGCTCTGAATAGAGGAGGAAGGCGGAGAGTTAGCGAGGCCGTGTCATGACCCGAAAAGGGGGCTCTTCGCAGTTGGGCAGCCCAACCAACGGCGCGCTCCGCGCGCTCCGCGCGAGCCACTAACGGCCGGTGCTGGCTCCCCAGCCCAGACCGTCCGAGTAGGGATCCGGGTTGTTCGGGGTCACCAACGGGATCGGGTCCGTGCCCTGGATTGCGTGGGCCATGGCTGTGACGAACTCAGCGGCGGTGAGCGTCGTCTCCCCGACATCCACCAGGTTGGGCACCTGGTAGCTCAAGTACGGCGCGATCTCCGAGGCGGCGTCGATCACCGCGTCTCGCGGGGCGGTCAACCCGAGCCGGGTGAGCCCGGAGCGCACCTCTTCCGACGGCGGGCTCAGCGCATCCAATAGGACCCGCTCCGGGGGTTCCGGAGAGGCCAACACCAGGCAGAAGGCCAGGAAGACCTCCGTGGGGTTCAGGCCGCTCTCGGTCAGGCGGGGGAGGGTCGTCGCGGCCACATACTCCGCGGCGGCGCTCTCCAGGTCAGCGATATCCACCGGACGGGCCACGATCTCGGTCTCCGGCGTCGACTCGCCGAGGGCGGCGGTGGCGCGCAGGGGGATCTGCTTCGCCGAGAGCACCCGGGCGCCGGTGGGGGCGATCACCTCGCTCAGCCATCGGCCCAGCAGCGCCGCGCCCTCGGCGTCCATGGCCTCCAGGGCCAGCGGCAGGTTGATGGTGGGGAAGCCCTCGTCCAGCGCCCCGCGGAGCTGGCGCGCGGTGGCGTCGAGCGTGGCGGCGTCCAGCGGGCGCGGGCCGCCCTGTCCCACCGCGGGGACGACGAGGCCGCCGGGGATCCCCGAGAGGTCGATGATGCGGTGGGCGCGGCCGGTGCGATCCAACAGCACGGTGCGGAAGCGCAGGCCATCCAGCGCGACCTCGCCCGTGCGCGGCAGGGTGTCCACCATCACCGTCTTCGGCCGCCGCCCCGTGGCCTTTCGCACGACCTTCAGCTGCGCCTTGCCGGCGCGCTTCCAGGCGTCCACGCCCTCCATGCCGCGGTTGGCGTCGGCCGGGGCCGTCATCCAGAGGGCGACCTCGTGGCCCGCCTTCAGCGCGGCGGTCAGCCGCTCGGACTCCTGCTCGGCGAGCTCGGGGGTGACGATCACCGTGGCGGCGCCGCCGGCGGCGGTCACTGCCGCCAGCGCGGCCTCCAGATCGCCGAGGGACGAGTCCGCCCGGAGCTGTACGGACAGCGAGACCCCGCGCAGGGAGCCCGGGGTCTCGGCGAAGGTCTCGTCGGGGGTGGGGGACTGGGCGAGGGCGGGCGCGCCGAGCAAGGCGGCGAGCAGCAGGATCACGATAGGGGCTCCCGGGTCATCAGCAGGGCGTCTTCGCCGTCGGGATAGTACTTCGGCCGCCGCCCGACCACCACGAACCCCGAGCGCTCGTAGAGCGTCCTCGCGGGGAGATTGCGCGCCCGCACCTCCAGGAGCGCGACGCCCCCGCCGCAGGCGGCCATCAAGGCGTCGAGCAGCGCCCGCCCCGTCCCCCGCCGCCGGGCCGCCGGCGCCACCGCGATCTCCAGGACGTGGACCTCTCCGGCGACGGCCCAGCCGATCGCGCAGCCCAGCAGGCCGTCCGGGCCCTCGGCCACCAGCACGGCGCCCTCCGTCCGCGCCAGCTCCTCGGCGAACTGGGCCCGGCTCCAGCTCACCGCGCCGGCCTCGGCCTCCAGGGCCACGATGGCGTCCAGATCCTGCGGCGCGGCGCGCCGGATGGTGGGGCTCAGCGACATCAGCGCACCTCCTGCTCGTCGACGCGCCGCACCGGGAACTGGGCGCGCCGCTCGCTCATCCACGAGTCGTAGGCCGCGCCGTAGGCCGCGTCCTGGGCGGGGCCGGGCTCGGGGTGTGCGTCGAGTACGTTCAGGCCGACGTTGCGCCGGACGGTGATCTCGGCGACCAGCCAGCCGCGCACGAGGCGCTCCACGTCCGCCTCGGTGAGCCCGCTGTCCTCCAGGAACCGGCGCCACAGGCCGACGTCCCCCGCGCCTTCTCGCAGGGCGTCCATGCGGTCGGAGACCTGCCGGTCGTCGGGCTGGAAGATTCGGATGTCACCGGCGAGGGCTCGCAGGATTCGCACGTCCTCCACCAGCGTCAGCGTGTCCCGTGCCTCATCGCGGAAGGGCGGCACCGGGCTGCGCGCCATGTCGCGCAGCGCCTCCTCCACCGCGAGCTCGCTCAGGGTGATGACCACGTCATCTCCGACCACCGAGACCACGCGATCGGTCAGCTCCGCGGCCGCCGCGCGCTCGGTCAGGCCGCCCGCGAGGAGGCCCAGCAGGGCCGCCAGCAGGGTCACCAGACGTAAATCCCGCCTTGCCGGACGATGAGGGCTCATTACACTCCTGCGCCTGTTGTACGGGGAGACCATGATCGAGGTCCAGGGCCTGACCAAGCGATACGGCCCGTTTACCGCCGTAGAGGGCGTCAACTTCCGGGTGGGAGAGGGCGAGATTCTGGGTTTTATCGGCCCGAACGGCGCCGGGAAGACCACGACCATGCGTATCCTGACCGCCTTCCTCCCGGCCACTGAGGGCACCGCCAGCGTGGCGGGCTTCGATGTGTTCGAGGCGCCCATGGAGGTCAAGCGGCGGGTGGGCTACCTGCCGGAGACCCCGCCGCTCTACCGGGAGATGACGGTGGGGCGCTACCTCGCCTTCGTGGCCGAGCTGCGCGGCGTGCCGTCGAAGCAGCGCTACAAGCGCATCGGCGCCGTGATGGACAAGGTGGGGCTCACCGGCTGGGAGCGCCGCATCCTGGGCAGCCTCTCCAAGGGCTACCGGCAGCGGGTGGGGCTGGCGCAGGCGCTGGTGCACGACCCGCCGGTGCTCATCCTGGACGAGCCCACGAGCGGGCTCGACCCCTCGCAGACCGCCAGCGTGCGCGCCCTCATCGAAGAGCTGAGCGGCGCCCACACCGTCGTCATCTCCACGCACATCCTGCGGGAGGTCGAGGCCCTCTGCGATCGGGTGGTGATGATCAACAAGGGCCACATCGCGGCCCAGGGCACGCTGGACGAGGTCCGCTCCCGCGCCGCCGCGCCGCACTTCGCGGTGGAGCTGGGGGTCACGGGGGCCAACGCGCCAGGCGCTGACGCCTCGCGCGAGGTGCTGAAGGCCGTCGGCGCGCTGGGCGAGGTGAAGACCGTGGAGCCCGTGGACGACCCCCGCGAGGGGCTCATCGTCATGCGGGTCATCGCCGAGGGTGATCCCCGGCCGGCCGTCGCGTCGCTGGCCGTCAAGGAGGGCTGGGCCGTGCACCGCCTGGAGCGGGTGACCCCGACTCTGGAGGACGCCTTCCTGGCCATCGTGGGTGAGGAGGCAGTGCTGTGAACATCTTCCGGACGACGCTGACCATCCTCCGCAAGGAGCTGTCGATCTACTTCGTCAGCCCCCTCGCCTACGCCTTCCTGGGCATGTTCCTCTTCCTGGCCGGGCTCTTCTTCTACATGGGCCTCGCGCTCACCGGAGAGGCCAGCCTGCGCGTCATGCTGGGCAACCTGGCGATCTCGCTGATCTTCGTGCTGCCCATGCTCACCATGCGGCACTTCGCCGAGGAGCAGCGGGCGGGAACCTTCGAGCTCCTGATGACCTCCCCCGTGTCGCTGGGCTCGCTCATCGCCGGCAAGTGGCTCGCGAGCCTCACGCTCTGCGGGGTGATGCTGGCGGGCACGCTGCTCTTCCCGGCGGTGCTCGCCTACTACGGCGACCCGGACTGGGGCGCCATCTTCACGAGCTACGTCGGCCTGTTCCTCTGCTGCGGGGCCTTCTGCGCCGCCGGGCTCTTCGCCAGCTCCCTGACGGACGATCAGGTCGCCGCGGGCTTCTTCGGCATCGTGATCCTGCTGCCGTTCTGGCTCGTGGGCTCGGCGGTGACGCTCGCCCCCGAGGAGTGGCGGCCCTGGCTGGAGATGCTGGCCTTCCTGCCGCACCTCTCGGGCTTCACCAAGGGCGTGATCGACAGCGCGAACCTCGCCTGGTTCGCCTCCTTCACCTTCATCTTCCTCTTCCTGACCTACCGCACACTGGAGAGCAGACGATGGCGCTAAGTCGCGCGATACAACGCCGGCTCGCCCACGGCGGCAACGCCACGCTGGTCACCGTGATGGTGGTGATCATCGTCGGCCTGCTCTTCGGGGTGGCCGATCGAAAGCGGGTGCGCTGGGATCTGTCCAGCGAGGGCGGCAACGAGCTGCTCCAGGACACCATCAACAAGCTGGAGCTGCTCGACACGAGCGGGGTGGAGGTCGAGGTCATCGCCTTCTCCGCCCAGGCGGGCCACAAGGACGCCTACTTCAAGAACCGGGCGCTCAAGGATCTGCTGGACCAGCTCGACTACCGCTCGGATGTGGTCAAGGTCCGCTTCGTGGACTTCGATCGGGAGCGGCTCACCGCCGAGGCGCTGAGCGTCCGGGAGTACGGCCACCTGGTCATCAAGCAGGGCGACAAGCGGGTCGACGTCAAGGACCGCCAGCTCTTCCGGCGGGTGGGTCGGGGCGCCGAGGCCCGGCTGGAGTTTCTGGGCGAGGCGGCCTTCAGCCGGGGGGCCGCCCAGCTGCTCTCCGACAAGCGCCGCATCATCTACACCCTCCGCGGCCACGGCGAGGTGGACGCCGAGGACTCAGGGCCCGGCGGGCTCTCCGGGCTGGTCGATCTCCTGGACCAGGAGAACTACGAGCTGAAGGCCCTGGACCTGTTCCGGGACATCGCCTCCAACGAGGCCCCGCTCATCCCGCTGGACGCCGCGGGGCTGCTCATCGCCCGCCCCGCCGTCGCGCTGACGCCCCCCGAGGAGGACGCGGTCGTCGCCTACCTCGCCAGCGGCAAGCCGCTGATGGTCTGGGTCGACACCAACCGGCCCACGCCGGGCATCCTGGATCGCCTGCAGGTCTCGGTGGCCGACGGCATGGTGATGGACAAGTACCTCGTCTTCCCGTACCCCGATCGGCCCATCCCGAAGTACCGGAACCACGCGGTCACCAAGGATCTCTCCGCGACCTACATGCCCACCGTGATGGCGAGCGTGGCGCCGCTGGTGGCGGCGGATCCGCCCCCGGAGTGGGCCTCCTACAGCGCCATCCTGGAGACCTCCAGGCAGGGCTGGATCGATCGCGGCGGCTCGCTGGTGCGCGGGGCCGCGACCTACGAGCCCGGGGTCGACGAGGAGGGGCCCGCGACCATGGCCTACGCCATCGAGATCAAGCCCGACGCGGCGGGGCCGGTGACCCCCGGCAAGCGCGTGGGCCGGGTCATCGTGGTCGGCGACGCCGAGTTCGCCACCAACGCCATCCTGGAGGAGGGCCCCGGCAACGCGACCTTCCTCGTCAACGCCTTCCGCTGGATGCTCTGGGACGACAGCCGCCTGTCCGTCATCGGCAAGCCCACCCGCGTCCGCCGCCTCGCCCTGACCGATCAGGACAAGGGCATGCTGCGCTGGCTCACGCTGGGGCTGATGCCTCTGGTCACCGTGCTGGCTGGCGCCGGCGTGTGGGCCAGCCGCCGGGGCCGTTAGGAGTTCCGCATGAAAGCCTTCAAGGGAACCCTCGTCGCCGCGGCGCTGCTCGCGGTGGTCTTTGTGGCGGTGAAGACGCTGGCGCCCGCGCCGGAGGTCATCGACACCCCCACCCACCAGGCGCTCTTCACCTTCGAGAAGCAGGACCTCATCCGGGTGGAGATCAAGCGCCCCGAGGACTCGCTCATCCTGGTGGAGACCGACGACGGATGGATCGTGGCGGGCCCGGACTTCCGGGCCGGCAAGTCCATGGTCAACCGGGTCAAGCACCAGCTCCACGACCTGACCTCCCGGGCGACGGTCATCGAGGCGCCGGAGGATCTGGTGCTCTACGGGCTCGGCCCGCAGGCGATCGAGGTGACGCTCAACTTCCGGGACGGCTCGGTGCAGCAGTTCCGGGCGGGCGACCCCAACCCGTCGAGCGTCAGCTACTACATCCAGCCCATCCCCGGCGACGCGGTCTACATCGTGAAGAAGTCCGCCGTGGACTACTACGCCTTCACCGTCGACGACTTCCGCGAGCGCCGCTTCGCCACCTTCGACTCCAAGGCCGTCGACACCCTGGAGGCCGAGCTGCCCGACGGCGCGAAGCTCAAGTTCCGGCGCAGCGGCGAGCGCACCTGGGAGATGCTGGAGCCCCGGGAGATGGACGCCAGCCGCGACGAGGTCCGGGGGCTGCTGGGGCGCGTGAGCGCGCTCAAGGCCTGGGGCTTCACCGCCGACCTCTCCAAGCCGCCCTCGGACGAGGAGCTGGCCCCCTACGGGCTGGACGAGCCCCGGGCGCGCATCGCCGTGGGCTTCGGCAGCCGCGAGCCCATCGTGCTGCGGGTGGGTGACCCCATCTCCGAGAAGGTCAACGAGGAGATGGCCTACGTCACCCTGGAGGGGGAGTGGACGGTCTACGAGGCCAAGGACGACCTGCTCAACGACTACACGGAAGAGCCGGAGACCTTCCGCAACGAGAAGTTCGTCAACCTGCACCACGACCAGGTCGTGCGGGTCGACGTGGACCTGAAGGCGGGGCCGAAGGATCCGGCCGAGGGCCAGGTGACCATCACCCGCGGCGTCGACACCTGGCAGTGGGCCGACGGCGCGCCCACCGCGGGCTCGACCCCCGAGCGGGTCGCCATGCGGGTGTCCGGGATGCGCGCCGAGGAGTTCGTGTCGGACAGCCCCGAGAGCCTCGCGATCTACGGGCTGGACGAGCCCCGGGTGCGGGCGGTGCTGTACAGCGAGGGCGGCGAGCAGAAGGTCGCGCTCATCGGCGACGAGGGGCCGTCCAGGCAGCTTGAGGACCGGGAGGTCAGCCGCTACTACGCCACCATCGAGGGGGAGGACGCGGTCTACCTCGTCGATCGCGGGCCGCTGGATGTCTGCCAGGACCTCATCCGCGAGCACAGCCGCAAGGCGGAGCGCGACGACGACATCGACGAGCGCCACGAGGCGATGGATGAGGCCCGCAAGCAGGACGAGGAGGCTCCCTGATGATGTTCCCCGCAGCAGCCCTCGCGGCGCTCTTCGCCTGCGCCGGCGGTGAGGAGGTCGCGATCCCGCCCGCCCCGGCGACCCCCGAGGCGGCCCCGGTGATCGTCTACACCCAGGCGGTGGACGGCGAGATCGAGCCCTGTGGCTGACCGAAGAATCCCCTGGGCGGTCTGTCCAGGCGCGCGAGCGTCATCGAGTCGCTGAAGAAGGCCTCCCCCGTCGTCACCGTGGACGCGGGCAACCTGTTCTACAAGTCCGCCCGCCTGGGGCCGTCGCTGCTGGCGCAGCAGCGCATCAAGGCCGAGCTGCAGGCGCAGGCCTACCAGCTCTCGGGCCTGGACGGCTTCACCCCGGGCGTCGGGGACTTCGCCATCGGCGTGCCGCAGGCGCTGGCGCTGATGGACCGCTACGAGCTGCAGCCGCTGGCGGCCAACCTGACCTGCGGCGAGCGCAGCTTCCCGCCCACGCGGGTCGTCGAGCGCGGCGGGCTGAAGGTCGGCATCCTCGGTGTGGTGGACTTCGGCGACGACGCGGTCGAGGGCTGCGAGACCTCCGACGCCGCCGCTGCCGCTGCCGCTGCCGCGACGTCGCTCGCGAGCGCGGGCCAGGCGGACATCATCGTCGCGCTGGTGCAGGGCAGCGAGGCCGTCCAGAGGGCGGTGATCGAGGCGGCCCCCGGCGTCGACGTGCTCATCAACGGCGAGACGCGCCGCACCTTCAAGGCGGCGGTCAAGTCCGGTGAGGCCACCTGGATCGTGGGCAGCGGCTCCCGCGGCAAGCACCTGGGGGTGCTCCGTCTGGAGCCCGCCGAGGGCGCGACCGGCTGGTCCTCCACCGACGCCGTCGCGGAGCTGACCCGGCGCCTCGACCGCTACAAGGGCCGCCTGGAGGGCGCCCAGAAGAAGATCGAGCAGGCCGAGGCGGACGGCGACGAGGGCGCCCGCAAGCGCTCGGAGCGGCTGGCCGAGAGCTACCGCAAGAAGATCACCGAGCTGGAGGCGGAGCTGGAGACGGCCCGCGAGGGCGGCGGCGGCGCCGCCAACCGGCTGAGCAACGAGATCGTCGATCTGGACAGCAAGCTCAAGGACCACCCCGAGACCCAGAGGCTGGTCGAGGCGGCCCTGAAGCGCATCACCGAGGCCGAGGCCGGCGCGGAGGTCGCCGAGCCCGTGATGGGGCCCTACGCGGGCAGCGCGCGCTGCGAGAACTGCCACGCCGCCGAGACCACCCAGTGGAAGACCACCGCCCACGCCCGGGCGCTGGCCTCGCTGGAGGCGGACGAGCGGCACATGGACCAGTCCTGCTTCTCCTGTCACGTCACCGGCGCCTTCCACGACGCCGGGCCCAAGCGCCCCGCCGAGGTGCCCGAGGCCCTGCACGACGTCGGCTGCGAGTCCTGCCACGGCCCGGCGGGCGAGCACGCGGAGAACCCGGCGCGCAACTCGTCGCCGTCCGGGCCGGTCGCGGAGGCCGTCTGCGTGCAGTGTCACGACGGCGTCCAGGACGAGGGGCGGTTCTCCTTTGCGGACTACTACCCGCGGATCGTTCACGCCCCACAAGGTCACTGAGGCGCAGGAGCCCCCATGTCCATCACGCTGGCGCTGGCCGCGCTGTGCCTCTCCACCCCCGACGCCGCCGCCCAGGGCTACCAGTCCCTGCGCCACGGCGGCAACTTCGGCCTCGGCTTCGGCGGCGACACCTACGGCGGCGGCCTGTCCGGCAAGTACTGGATCACCGACGGCAGCGCGATCCAGGCCACCGTCGCCGGCGGGGGCTACGTCAGCAACGGCGACGGCAACCTGAGGATGAGCATCATCGCCGACTACCTGGTGGAGATGCCGCTGCTGGGGCAGGGCGAGGGGATCGAGATCGGCTGGAGCGTCGGCCCCGGCGCGGGGCTGGAGCTGGCGGCCAACCAGGACACCGCGCTGCGGCTCTACGGGGTCGCCGGGCTGGAGTTCGACCTCACGGTGATCCCCCTGGACTTTGTGCTGGAGTACCGGCCGGTGATTCGCATGGAGGAGGACTACTTCGAGCTCCGCCCCATCAACTTCGGCGGCCACCTCCGCTGGTACTTCAGCTGACATCCGCCCGGGGGCTCTTGCCAGCGCCGTCTGACTTCGGCGAAACTTCAACGGCTTGTCCCCGAGGTTTCCGCGATGATCCTGACCGCACTGACGCTCCTCCCCGCCGCGCTCGCGGGCCAGGTCACCCTCCAGAACGATGACTTCGATGAGACCGCCGGCGGCACCGTCGCCTTCTCACTGAACCTCGGCGAGGCCGAGTGTGTCGCCTCCACCTTCGTGCCGGATGTCGACCACTACCCCTTCGAGCTGCTCTACATCGACGCCATCGTGCTCACCACCGACAACTTCGAGGTGGGCATCTGGGAGGTCGACAGCTCCGGGGCCCCCACCGTCAAGATCGACGCCGAGGCCGCCCAGTTCTCGGGCTCCACGACGGAGTGGAACCGCGTCACCGTCGCGGACCTGAAGCTCAACAGCGACGCCCGCTTCTTCGAGGAGGGCAGCTTCGCGGTGGTGCTCTGCACGCTGGAGGGCCAGGGCTGGACCTCCAACACGGTGACGATCCCCGACGACTACATGGACTACCCGGACCGCAACTTCCTGCAGACGGACGACCTCACGGGCACCTGGGAGTGGTTCCCCATGTCCGACCTGGGGCTGCCGGCCAGCTTCGGCGACTGGATCATCCGGGCCGTCATTGACGCGCCCGGCGGCGGCACCGACGGCGGCACCGACGGCGGCACCGACGGCGGCACCGACGGCGGCACTGGCGGCGATGACACGGGCGCCAGCGGCGACGACACCGGCGGCGCCGGCAGCGACGACGGCACCACCGATCCCGGCGCGCTGTTCCTGAGCTCCATCACCCCCGACAGCGCCGTGGCGGGTGAGCCCGTCGACGTGGTGGTGCTCGGCAGCGGCTTCGCCTCGGGCGCGGAGGCCCGCATCGGCGGCGTGGCGCTGACGGGTCAGTCCCTCGCCAACGACAGCACCATCACCGGCCGGGTGCCCACGAGCCTGCCGGCGGGGGTTCACGACGTGGAGGTCGTGCTGAACGGCGAGTCCTCGCTGCTGCTGGGCGGGTTCGTCGTGACCGATGAGGTCGTCGATGAGGAGAAGGGCAGCTGCGGCTGCGTCAGCTCACAGGGCAGCGGGCCGCTGGGCCTCGCCTGGGCGCTCGTGATCGGCGGGCTCGTGGCTACCCGTCGGCGCAGGTGAGCAGCACATAGGTCTCCGCGCTGTCAGCCTCGCCGTCTGAGACGGTCAGGCCGATGAGCCAGTCGCCAGCGACGTCGGGGATCAGCGAGACGATCCCCTGGCTCACCGGATCCAGGCCAGCCGTCGCCGCCGCCGGCGTCTCCAGCAGATCCCAGCTCCAGGAGAGCGCGTCGCCTTCGGGATCGTAGGAGTAGGCCCCGTCGAGGGTGACGGCCTCGCCGACCGCGCAGCCCGCGCCGGGGTCGGCGATGACGGCGATCGGTGGGTAGTCATCGGGGGCGGTGGCCCCGGCGGTCGTGAAGCTGGAGGCCAGCGGCGCGGCGAGGTTGCCCGCGGCCTCGCTCGCCAGCGCGTCGCTCAGGACGAGGGTGTAGCCCTCCTCGGCGAAGAGCGCGTCCCGGGGCCGCACGTGCACCGTGTAGCTGCCGCGATCGTAGCTGATGACGGCGTCCACGACCGCGCCGCTGGTGTCCTCCAGGTACACCGCGTCCTCCACGGTCGCCTCGTCCAGCGGCATGGAGAAGGTGACCGAGGCGGTCGTCTCCACCGAGACGCCGGCCGCGCCGTGGGGCGGCGCCACGTTGATGACCGCGAGGTACTCGACGGCGACCACGTCGGCGACGCAGCCGCTCATGGGGAGGCTCAACACCAGCGCCGCCCAGGGGGAGCGGGTCAGGGGCTTCAGTGCTCTCTTCAGTGCTCTCTTCATCTAGGGCTCCAGCGCAGGTCGGCGCGTAGCAGTTCCAGGCGCTCGCTGGCGGGCTGGCCCACCGCGCCGGTGTTGCCGAAGTCCGCCCGGGCGCTGCTCCAGTGAACGCCGGGGGCGAGGTGGCCGCGCGCGAGGGGGATCTCCACCTCGAAGCGCGCGTGGTAGCCCGCGGCGAAGTCCGCGCTCACGTCGCCGTCAGCGCGGCGCAGGGCGTAGTAGAGGCCGGGGCCGCCGATGAGGCCGGCCCGGAGGCGGCCGAGCCCCGGATAGATCCCCAGGGCCGGCTCGAAGGTCGCGACGCCGGTGCGCCACTGGACGTCGAGGGAGGACGCGCCGCTGCCGCCGAGCGGCGTGGGCACGGGGATGGCCGCGCCGCCGGCCGTGTCGGCCCAGCCGAGCGTGGCCTCCAGCGCCGCTGAGCTCCCCAGCGTGAGCTGCCCGGAGACCCCCGCGGCCCAGCCCGGGCGACCCGCGGGGGTCACGCCGCCGCCGCCGTACACGGCGAGCCCGCTCCGCAGCAGGCTGACCTCCGCGGTCTCGGCGTCCAGCTCCACCTCGACGAGCGCGTCCAGCATGGCGTCGATGCTTGCATCCTCAAGATCTTCAATATCCAGCGCGGCGAGGCCGTCTCCGCTGCCTTCGTCGGTCTCCTCTACGGGCTCGGGCGCCTCGGCCACTGTTGGCATGGAGACTGACATCGAGGCGGTCTCGGTGACCGAGACCAGGGTGGGGGAGGTGTTGCCCGCCGCCACCAGGGCGATCCGGTGCTCGCCGGGCGGCACCTGGAGCAGCACCCGCGTCGCCGCGCTGGGCAGCCCGCCGCGGCCGTCCAGCAGCCGCCCCTCGGGATCCAGCGGGGCGTCCACGGGGATCTGAACCAGCTGCGCGCTGTCCGCCAGCGCCCGCACGATGTTGACGGTGCCCAGCGCCTCCTCGCGGTCGCCGCGCCGACGCAGCTCGACCTCCAGGATTCGCGGCCCCTCGACGTCCCAGCCCAGCTCGCCGGAGGCGGGCAGCCGGTAGTACACGCCGCCGCCGTCGGTCGCCACCGCCACCACCGGCGGCGCGGAGTCCAGCGGCGCCAGCTCATTTGCGAGGGCCGCGCCCACTAGGAGGAGCAGCACGGTCAGCCCCCCTCGTCGAGCTGCCAGGTGATCGAGGCCTGCCCGGAGGCGCTGAGGCCGTCGTGCACGGTCAGGCCCACGGCGTAGATGCCCGGCAGGTCTGGCTGGAGGATAGCGGTGCCGGTGAGGGACGCGGGGTTGATGCCCGCCGCGGAGCCCTCGGGGGCGACCAGGACGGTCCAGGTGTAGTCCAGCGCGGCGCCCTCCGGATCGTAGGAGGCGCGCCCGTCCAGATAGAGCGCCGGTGGATCCCCGGACTCGATGGCCTCCAGCTCGGCGACCGGCGGCCAGTCCTCACCGAGCACCAGCGCGTTCACCGCGTCGATGGGGGAGGCGTTCCCCCAGGCGTCGATGACCTCGAGCCCGAAGGTGTAGTAGCCGGGCTTGTCCGGCGTGGTGCTGGTCTCCGCCTCGTCCGGTGGGGACAGCCCCACCCCCGAGCCCGAGGGCGCGCGGATGACGGACCAGCGCCACTCGGAGATGGGGGCGTCGCCCCAGCCGTCTCCGTAGAGGAGGAGCGCTCCGCCGAGGGGCAGCTCGACGTCAGCTCCGGCGTCAGCCGTCGGAGGGACGGGGACGCCGCAGCCAAGCAAAAAGGCTAACGTAAGGGAGGGACCACCCATCCCCGGCGGGACGGATCGCCGGGCTGGGAGCGTGAGGGGCTACTTCAGGTAGATCCGGGTGTTGGCGGCGGCGACGAGGTCGTCGCTCCACTGGCCGACGAAGCTCAGGCGCTCCTGGTTGAGCAGCCGCTGGCGCAGCGCCTCGCGCTCCTCCTCGAAGGCGGTCATGTCCGCCTCGTTTCGCTCCACGACCTGCACGATCACCTTGGCGCCGCCTAGCTCGAAGAGCTCGTCGAGGACGTCACCGTTGGCGGCGTTGGCGGCCGCGGCGAGCACGTCGTCGGCGGGGCCGAGCCCGCGGATGGAGGGCACGTCCAGGGTGAGGTTCGCGGCCTCGCCGATGGTGAGGCCCTGCTCCGTGAGCACCTCGGCGGAGGGCTCACCGTCAGCCTTCCAGGAGGCCATCAGCTCCCCGGCGAAGGCCTCGGCCAGCTTGGGCGAGCGCTCCTTGACGATGAGCTCCCGGGCGATCTCCTCGGTGGCGTCCTCCAGGGAGGTGACCACCGCGTCGGCGACGGCCTCGACCTTGATGATCTGGAAGCTCGTGTCGGTCTTCACGACCTCGGTGAGCCCGCCGATCTCGGCGGCGAACACCGCGGCGGCGATGCTCGCGTCCATGCGGGGCTCGCTCAGCTCACCCAGCGCGCCGCCGGTGAGGGCGGAGGGATCCTCGGACCAGCGGCGGGCCAGCTCGGCGAAGTCCGCGCCGCCTTCGAGCTCCTTGACGATGTCCTCCATCTGCTCGGCGACGGCGTCGGGGGCCAGATCGCCGATGTCGGTGCGCAGCAGGATGGTGCTGACCGTCGCCACGCGGGGCACGGTGAAGCGGCGATCCTTTTCGGCCTCGTAGATGGACTTGATCTTCTCGGCCTGGGCCTCGGCGGTCGCCGTGAGATCCGCGTCGCTGATCACCACGTCGTCGCGGAAGGAGGCCTCGCCCACGCGAACCCAGCGCAGGGAGAGGCTGCTGTTCGTCTCGACGTAGTACGCCTCGACCTCGCCGGGGGAGACCTGCACGGCGTAGGCGGCGAGCTCGCGCAGGCGGTTCCGCATCAGATCCTCGCGGATCGTCTGCTCGAACTGCTGGCGGGTCCAGCCGCTGGACTGGAGGGTGCGCTCGTAGAGCGGGGTCGAGAACTTGCCCCCCTCATCCTGGAAGGCATCGTAGTTGCGGATCGTGTAGGCGATCTCGTAGTCCGAGACCTCGATGCCCATGTCCGCCGCGTTCAGCAGCATGACCTTGTCTGAGATCATCTGGTTGAGCACCTGCTGAGACATCGACGCCTCGGCGTCGGGGGACATGGCCCGGCCGCGGGTCGCGCGGCGCATGGCCTTGTTGTACTCCGTGTCCGTGATGCGATCGCCGTTGACCTCCGCGACTACGCGGGAGGTCTGTCCCTGGCTGCCCACACCCCAGAACACAAAGGACAGAACGATCGCACCGAACATCAGCTGCATGAACAAGCTGTCTGTGGTCCCGCGGACCCTCTCCATTACCGACATGGAACCTCCGCCGATGCGCGCTCGCGAGAGCGGCCCGAGCGGAGGTGATTACCGCCTGTGGCGCGGTCCTGCAAGCCGAAGCGCGGCTTCAGCGGGTGCGCTCCCGGTCGCTGTCGGAGCTGCCGGAGCCCTTGCCGCCGCCGCTACCCTTGCCGCCGCCGCTGCCCTTGTTGCTGCTGGAGCCGCTCTTATCGCCGCCGCTCTTCTTGCTGCTCGCGGAGCGGGAGCTGCCGGACTTGCCGCTCGAGGCGGACTCGGAGGCCCAGAGGGTGCGGGTGGAGTTGGAGACCTGATTGCTGCGCTGGTACTTCTTCTTGGCCTGCCCCATCCACTCCGAGAGGTTCGCCTGGCGGTTCTCGTTGGAGGGGTGGGTGGAGAGGAAGTCGGGCATGGAGGAGCCGCCGGTGGCACTCTCCATGCGGTTCCAGACCTTGATGGACTCGTTCGGGGGGTAGCCCGCCTTGGCCATGTACATCATGCCGATGACGTCGGCCTCCTTCTCGTGGCTGCGTGAGAAGGGCAGGATGATGCCGACCTCGGCGCCGAGCCCCAGCGCCGCGACGACCAGCGCCTTGTTGTCGTCGCTCATCTCCGTCTTGCGGTCCAGATAGACGTACAGCCCGGCCAGCCCGCCCAGCACCGCGAGCTGCTGTGAGATGCGCTCCGCGCCGTGGCTCGCGGTGGCGTGGCCCACCTCGTGGCCCATGACGAAGGCGAGGCCGGCCTCGTTCTCCACCACCGGCAGCAGCCCGGTGTACACCGCCGTCTTGCCGCCGGGCAGCGCCCAGGCGTTGATGGTGTCGTTGTCCTGGATGAGCTTGTACTCCCACTCGTAGCCGTCGCCGTCGCTGCCGGCGGACTTGGCGATGGCGTTGCCGACCTGCTGGAGGGTCTTGGCGTTGTCGTTGCCCTTTGAGAGGGTCACGTCGGAGAGCATCGCCTGGTAGGTGCTCTCGCCCATGCTGTTCATCAGGCTGTCCGGCAGCAGGTTGAACTGCCGGCGGCCGGTGACGGGCACCTTGGAGCAGGCGACCAGCGCCCCCGAGGCGATGAGGGTCCAGGCGAGCGCCCGGGTCGCGGAACGATTGAGCTTCATGGGTACCACTCCAGAGGGTCGGGGCAGAGGCCAGGTCAGAGGCATTGTAACGACCTCTGACCCCGTTCATTCGACGGTGAAAGAGGTGTGTGGGATCTGACAGGAAAAAGTCTTGACCTGTCGAGTGCGGCGCTCCGGCCGGCCGGCTATAGCGATCCCTATGTTCGATCAAGTTTTTTCCGGCATGCTCGGCGTCTTCTCCCACGATCTCGCAGTCGACATGGGCACCGCCAACACCCGCGTCGCGGTCCACGGCCGCGGGGTGTCCTGCCACGAGCCCTCGGCGGTGGCGGTTCGGTACGATCGGGATGGACAGCGCAGGCTCGTCGCGGTCGGGGAGGAGGCCCGGGAGATGCTGGGGCGCACCCCCGCGGACATGCTGGCGATCCGCCCGCTGCAGGGCGGGGTCATCTCCGACTTTGAGCTGGCGGAGGTGCTGCTGGCGCACCTGCTGCGCGTCGCGGCCGGGGGGCACCCGGTCTTCAGCCCGCAGGTCGTGCTCTGCGTGCCCTTCAACATCACCGAGGTCGAGCGCCGGGCGCTGCGGGAGTCGGCCGAGGCCGCGGGGGCCCGCCGGGTCCACCTGCTGAGCGCGTCGGTCGCCAGCGCCATCGGCGCTGACCTGCCCATCACCCGGCCCTTCGGCTCCATGGTGGTGGATCTGGGCGCCGGCACGACGGACATCTCCGTGCTCTCCATGGGCGAGGTGGTCTACTCCCGCGCGCTGGACATCGGCGGCGACGCCATCGATCAGGCCATCATCGAGTGGCTCCGCGAGTCGAGGGGGCTGCTGATCGGGCTGCCCACCGCCGAGGCCATCAAGCTGACGCTCGGCAGCGCCGAGCCCTTCAAGGGGGAGGGCGAGATGGAGGTCCGGGGCCGCTCACTCGCCAACGGCTTCCCCGCGCTGGTCACCGTGCGCGCCGGTGAGATCCGGGAGGCCATCGACGCCTCCATCCTGCTCATCGTGCAGGCGATCGTCTCAGCGCTGGATCGCACGCCGCCGGAGCTGGCTGGCGACATCCTGGATCGGGGCGTGGTGCTCACGGGCAACGGCGCGAAGCTGCGTCGCCTGGAGCATCGGCTGCGCGCAGCGACCCGGCTGCCGGTCGTCACCGCGGCGAACCCCGGGGAGGCGGCGGTGCTCGGAGCCAGTCGGTCGCTGAACAAGAAGGGCAGGCTGCTGCAGGCGCTCGGGGCTTGAAGCGGTCCGGGCGCCTGAAGCGCGCCGGGCTCAGAGCGCCTTGCTGATCAGCTCGACGATCTTCTTCTTGGGGACGAGGCCCACGATCTGTCCCTGGACCGCGCCGCCCTTGTAGAGGAGCAGGGTGGGGAGCATGCGCACGTTGCACTTCTGCGCGAGCGCGGGGTGGTTCTGCGTGTTGAGCTTCACGATCTTGACCTTGCCCTCGTACTCCTGGGCGACCTGCTCCAGGGTGGGGGTCAGCGCCTTGCAGGGGCTACACCAGTCGGCCCAGAAATCGACCAGCACCGGGACGTCGCTGTTCATGATCTCGGAGTCGAAGTTGCTGTCGTCGATATCGATGAGGATGTCGCTGGCCATAGTTCCCTCGCTGTGGTTGGGCGCTTCACGGCTTCCGTAAGTTGAGGCCGATGCCCGGGCAAGGTTTCGATCCTCTCCGCGACAATGTCGGGTATGCTCCCCCTCGGGCTGCACCGGGCGCAGTCCGGAGCCGATATCAGGGACGAGATGATCCGCACGGGCGTTCTTCAACCACTGTTTGATTCATCCCTGAGGCAAGCGACCGGGACCCTCGAGGCACGAGGCTCCGCTGGCGGCTGGAGCCTGGGCGTGCGCTCGGGGCGCGTGGTGCACGTCGAGGGGCGGCCCGATCTGCTCGCCGACGTCGGCATCACCGACGGCGCGGGGGATCTGACGAAGGACCTGGGCGCCGCCATCGCGCGGGGCGTGGACATGAACCGCGCCTTTCAGGCAGCGGAGGACGGGCTCGGGCGCGCGCTGGTCGCGCTGGCCGGCGCGGCGGATGGCTCGCTGCGCTTCGACGGCACGGACGTCCCGCCGCCGGGCAGCTTCCCGCTCCCCACGCCTGTCCTGCGGCTGCTCGCCAGGGCGTTCACCGCCCAGACCCGAGAGCCCGACGTCAGCGATGAGGCGAGGAGCAGCCGCCTGATCTGGCGGGGCCCGGGTGAGGTCAAGGGCATGAACCCCGTCGAGGAGCGCATCCACCAGCTCGCCCAGAAGGGCGCGCCGGTGGGCAAGCTGATCGACGCCATCGGCCGCAACAACCCCGCTCGCGGGCGACAGGCCGCCGCGACCATTGAGCTGATGCTGGCGACCGGCCTCATCGCCCTCCGCGCACCCGCGCGGCGCGAGGCGGTCCGGCAGACCCGCACCGAGCAGGACTCGGATCGACGCGTCCAGGCGCTGCGGCAGAAGATCGCCCGCCGCAAGCAGGAGGTCAGCAGCTCTCCGCATCACCACAAGTCCCCGGAGGCGGTCGATGCCGCCGAGAGCCGCGCGGCCTCGAAGGCCGCCCGCCCCCAGAGCGACAAGGCGACGCTGGCGGCGGCGCTGGCGGGGATGGAGGGCAAGGAGCCGCTGGAGCTGCTGGGGCTTCAGGAGGCCCTCTTCATCGACGCCTCGGGCCTGACCATGGCCTTCCGCGACTCGGGCGCCAGGTACCACCCGGACCGCTTCGCCGGCGCCTCCGCGGAGGTTCAGGAGCTGGCCGGCCAGGCGTTCTCGGTCATCAATGACGCCTTCGAGCACCTGCGCGATCCGGCGGTGCTGGACCACACCAACAAGATGCTGGATGCCCGCTCCCGGGGCGAGTACTACGTCAACGAGATCAGCGCGAACAAGGCCAAGGTCTTCTTCCGCAAGGCGGAGAGCGCGCTCCAGCGCCGCAACACAAAGCTGGCCTGTGAGCTGGCGACCAAGGCCGTGGAGATGGACCCCCGGCAGCTCGACTACCGGGTTCTGCTGGTGAGCACCCAGGTCTTCTCCCGGGCGATCGATCCCGAGCAGGCGCTGGTGACGTTGGCGCAGCTCGAGGCCAAGACCCCCAAAGAGGAGATCCTGGTCTACTTCGCGACCGGCCGGCTGCTGAAGTTCGTCGATCGCGAAGAAGACGCGGTGAAGTACTTCCGCAGAGTGCTGCGCATCGAGCCCGCGCACGCGGACGCCAAGCGCGAGGTCTGGCTCCACGAGAAGCGGAGCGCCGGCGGGGAGGACAACAACAACACGGCGATGCGTATCGCGAGCTTCTTCGGTCGCCGCAGCTGAAGGCCTGGATCCGCTGAGGCGCGCGCGACGGGATTGAGCGCGACGAGATAGAGTGGGGCTCCCCAATGGCGACTCCTCTCTACATGCTGGCCCTCCTGGCCTACATCCTCGCCTTCACCATGAGCCTGGTGGATCGCGAGGCGTACCCGTCGCTGCGGAAGATCGTGGGCCCGGCCTTGTGGGCCGGGTACACCGCGCACCTCGCCGGCATCGGCGCCACCGCTGTCGCGGGCGGGCTCACGGCGCTCGGCAGCCCCGCGGGCTCGATGGCGTTCGTCTCGGCCCTGGTGACCGCCGGCTTCCTCTGGACGCGGCGAAACCCCCGCGCCGAGGCCGTGGGCGGCTTCGTGGTGCCGCTCTCCATGGTCCTCCTCGCCATCGCCCTCTTCCTCCCGGGGGAGGCCGTGGGGGAGACCCCAGGCGGCGGGCTGTGGTTCCCGGTCCACCTCACCATGATGCTGGTGGGCCTCGGGGGCTTCGCGCTGGCCTTCGGGGTGAGCCTGCTGTACCTGCTGGTGCGCTGGCGGCTCAAGACCAAGAAGCTGATGGGCTTGAGCCGCCTGCCGAGCCTGGAGACCCTGGACCGCCTGAACACCCGCTTTGTGGTGCTGGGCTTCGCCGCGCTCACCGTGGGCATCGCCGTCGGCGGCATCTGGGCGGCCTCCCTGCCGGAGCGCCCCGCCATGGGCCCCACCATCTACGGGTCGCTGGTCATCTGGGTCTGGTACGCCGCGGCGATCCAGGTGCGCGTCGTGGGCGGCTGGCGGGGCCGGCTCGCCGCGGGCTTCTCGGTGATGGGCTTCGTGGGCCTGGTCTCCAGCCTGATCGGCGTCTTGATCGCCGTCAGCGGATGGCACCTGTGATCGGCGAGCGCGAGGTCGTCGTCGTCGGCCTGAGTCACCGCACCGCGCCTGTGGAGCTGAGGGAGAAGTTCGCGATCAGCGACGAGGAGATGTCCGAGACCTTCGGGGCCCTCGTGGCGCGGCAGATCAGCGAAGAGGCGGTGATCCTCTCGACCTGCAACCGGGTGGAGATCTACGCGCTGGTGCCCGCCGAGGACCGCGGCCAGGGCATCCTGGAGTACCTCGCCTCCTCCCGCGGGGTCCGCCTCCGCACCCTGAAGAAGAAGAGCTACCTCCACGAGGGCCAGGACGCGGTGGAGCACATCTTCCGGGTGGCCTCCTCGCTGGACTCCATGGTGGTGGGCGAGCCGCAGATCCTCGGTCAGTTCAAGACCGCCTTCGCCGCCGCCGATCGCCACAAGGCGGTGGGGCAGGTGCTGCACCGGCTGATGCGCCGCACGGTGTCTGTCGCCAAGCGCATCCGCACCGAGACCCGCATCGGCCGCGAGCCCGTCTCCATGGGGCGCGCCGGGGTGGAGCTGGCCCGGCAGGTGTTCGGCGACCTCGACGGTCGGGTGGCGCTGATGATCGGCGCCGGCGAGATGGGGCGGCTGGTGGCGACGAGCCTGATGGCCCACGGCGTCGATGAGCTGGTGATCGCCAACCGCACCTACAGCCGGGCGGTGGAGCTGGCGGCGCAGTTCTCCGGCACGGCCGTGCACATGGATCAGCTGCAGCGCTACCTGGAGCGGGTGGACATCGCCCTGGCCTCCACGGGCGCCAACCGCTACCTCATCGACAAGGCCATGCTGGCGCCGGTGATGCGCACCCGGCGCTTCCGGCCGCTGTTCTGCGTGGACCTCTCGGTGCCCCGGAACATCGCCCCGGACATCAACGCCCTGGAGGGGGTCTACGCCTTCAACGTGGACGACCTCGCCGAGGTGGCCCAGCGCGGCGCCGAGCGCCGCCAGCAGGAGGCCACCCGCGCGGAGGCGATCGTCCAGAGTGAGGCCGCGCGCTGCTATCGCAGCCTCGGCGCGCGCTCGGCCGATCCCATCATCGCGGGCATGACCCGACGGGCCGAGGAGGCCCGACAGCAGGAGCTGGAGCGCAGCCGCGGCACGCTGGAGCTGCTGGACCCGAAGCAGCGAGAGGTCGTCGAGGCGATGACACGCGCTATGTTCAAGCGGTACCTCCACAACGCCATCCTCGAAGCCCGCCGCCTCGGTGAAGTCGGGGACGCTGACGGGCTGGAGGTTCTGAATCGGGCGCTACACAGGCAGGACGAGGAGAGCGGAGAATGAGCGGAGAGGTCATCATCGGTACGCGCGGTAGCGCGCTGGCCCGAGCACAGTCAGAGTGGGTGGGGCGTCAGCTGGAGGCCGCCGTCGAGGGGCTCACCTGGCGCCTCGAGATCATCCGCACCCGCGGAGACGCCATCCAGGACCGCCCGCTGGCCGCCATCGGCGGCAAGGGGCTGTTCACGGAGGAGCTGGAGGCCGCGCTGCGGGGCGGCGGCATCGATATCGCCGTGCACTCCTTGAAGGATCTGCCCACGGAGATGCCGGCCGGGCTGATGGTCGGCAGCATCCCCCGGCGGGAGAACCCGGCGGACGTACTGGTGGGCAGCACCCTGGCGGCGCTGCCGAAGGGCGCGAAGGTGGGCACGGGCTCGGAGCGGCGGAAGGCCCTGCTGCGGGACGCCCGGCCCGACCTCGTGGTGAAGGGCATCCGCGGCAACGTGGACACCCGCCTCGCGAAGCTGGCCGAGGGTCAGTACGACGCCATCATCCTCGCCGCCGCCGGGCTGAGCCGCCTGGGCATCGAGGTGGAGCACGATCCCCTCCCGCTGGACTCCTTCATCCCCGCCCCGGGGCAGGGCGCGCTGGGCATCCAGTGCCGCCGCCAGGACGGCCGCATTCAGGAGTCCCTGTCCGCCATCGATCACGCCATGACCCGGCTCTGCTGCAAGGCTGAGCGGAGCTTCCTGGCGGCGCTCGGCGGCGGCTGCAGCGTCCCCGCGGGCGCGAACGCGAGCATTCATCGCGGCGAGCTGACCCTGAACGCGGCGCTCGCGGTGAGGGGCAAGATGCGTCGGGTGACGATCAAGGGCGGCGCTGAGGACGCCGAGGAGCTGGGGCAGGAGGCCGTGGCGGCGCTGCGGGGCTGAGGGGCTCTCCCCTCGGCTCACTCCCCGCGGGTCACTCCCCGCAGGCGGCCTCGCAGGCGGAGGAGATGTCCTCCTCGTAGTCCTCACAGGCGCGGTCCTGGAGCTCGGTGATGCAGGTCTCCGCGGTCTGGGCGTCGTAGACGGGGCAGACCTCGACGCCTTCCTCCTCGTCGAGCTCATCGGCGCGGCTCTGCTCGTCGATGCACTCATCGACGGAGTCGTAGCCCAGCGCGGACAGGAAGCCGCACTCGTCGTACCACTCGCAGTTGGCGGTGTACTTGTCCAACAGGAACTCGTCCTGGGTGTAGCAGCCGGTCATCGTTCCGAGCAGCAGCAGCAGCGCCATGGCGTCCTCCAATGAACGGCGGGAGCTTATCGCGAATACGCCCTAACCGCAGATCTCGTAACAGACCGCCGGCCAGTTGCTCTGCCAGTTATCGCAGGTCAGCTGCTCGATGCCAGCCACGCAGGCCTCGGCGCTGATCGGGGAGTAGGCGTAGCAGAGGTCCGGATCCGCGATGAAGCCCAGGTTGTAGTCGATGATCTGCTCGACGCAGTCATCGTGGTCGGCGTAGCAGAGTATCCCCGCCATCGGGGAGCACTCCTCGCCGGTGTCGTAGACCTCGCAGTCCGTGTAGATGCCGCAGATGGCCTCGGCCTGGGCGATCGCGTAGATCTCCTGGGAGCTACCGGTGTCGTTGGCCTTGTCGGTGCAGGCGATCGTGAACAGCAGGAGGCTCAGGGGGAGGGCGCGCATGGCGGCAGTATACTCCCGCCATGTCCAGCGATCTGTTCAAGACCTCGGTCGTGGTGACCCGCGCCAGCGACAGCACCCTCGCCCCCTACCTGTCGCTGATCGTCTGGGGGGTCAAGATCCGTCGGGCGCCGCTGATCGCGACCGCGGCGACCGGCGCGTCCCTGCCGCCGCTCTCGCCCTCGGACTGGGTGGTCTTCACCAGCCAGCGCGCGGTGGCGGCGCTGGCGGGGGCCGAGCGGCTCGCGCTGCCGGAGTGCTCGGTGGCGGCGGTGGGCCCCGCGACGGCCAAGGCGCTCAGGCGCGCCGGGCGGCCGCCTGACCTGGTGCCCGACGCGGCGCACGCGCTGGGGCTGCTGGCCGCCCTCGACGCGGTGGGGGGCATCTCCCGGGTGGTCTACCCCTGCGCGGAGGAGACGCAGGGCACGCTGGAGGACGGGCTCGCGGCGCGAGGGATCCCGCTGGTGCGGGTGCCGGTGTACCGAACGATCTGTCCGGAGGACGCCGGGGCGGCGCTGGACGCGGCGCTGCCGGCGGACGTCATCACGCTGGCCTCGGGCAGCGCGGCGCGGCACCTCGCGGCGCTGGGGCGGGATCTGGGCGAGGCGCGGATCGCGGTGATCGGTCCATCGACCGAGACTGCCTGCCGTGCGCTGGGGCTGCGGGTCGACGCGGTGGCTGACCCGCACACGTCGGACGGGCTGGCCGCCGCCGCCGGGGAGCTGCTGAAGCCGCCTGTCTAGCTGAAGCCGCTCGCGTAGCTGGCTCAGTCGGGCAGCGACCGGGTGAGATCCTTGGTCATGTTCTTCTGGTGGCTCTCCAGGGTGCCGCCGCCGATCTCGATGAGCTTGGCGTCGCGGTAGAAGCGCTCCACCGGGAACTCGTTGCAGTAGCCGCCGCCGCCCAGCACCTGCATGGCGGCGTCCGCGACCTTCTTGCCGACCGGGGCCGCGAAGAGCTTGGCGGCGTCGGAGCCGACGCGGTTGCGCTGCTCGGGGCCGACGTTGCGGGCGACCTGGTAGATGAGGCAGCGGGCGGCCTCGGTGGCGGCCCAGGAGTCAGCGATGAAGGCCTGGATCTGCCCGAAGTGGTTGATGGACTGCCCGAAGGCGACCCGGTCCCGGCCGTAGCGGATCATGATGTCCAGGCAGCGATCGGCGATGCCGAGGCTCATGGCCGCGAGGGTCAGGCGCTCGATCTCCAGGTTGCGCATCATGTGCGTCAGGCCCTGACCCTCCTCGCCCAGCAGGTTGGTGGCGGGGATCTCACACTCCTCGAAGATCAGCTCCGACATCGACGAGGCCCGCATCCCCATCTTGTGGATGTGGGGGGAGGAGGAGAAGCCGGGGCAGTCCCGATCGACCACGAAGGACGTGATGCGGCCCTCCAGCTTGGCGTAGATGAGGAAGACGTGTCCCTCGGGCCCGTTGGTGATGTAGGTCTTGGTGCCGTTCAGGATGTACTTGTCGCCGCGACGCACGGCGGTGGTGGTCATGCCGAGCACGTCGGTGCCGTAGTTGGGCTCGGTCATGCCGAGGCCGCCGATCCACTCGCCGCTCAGCACCTGGGGCAGGTAGCGCGCCTTCTGCTCCGGGTTGGAGCAGTGGTAGAAGTTGTTCACGAACAGCATCGCGTGGGCGAGGTAGGCCAGGGTGAAGCCCGGGTCGGACTTGGACAGCTCGTGGTGGGCGATGACCGCCGCGGTGGCGTCCATGCCCGCGCCGCCGTCCTTGTCCGAGACGGTGATGCCCAGGAGCCCCAGCTCGCCGAGCTTGCGGAAGAGGGGGATGTTGAGCGTCTCCAGCCGGTCGTATTCCTCGGCCTGGGGCTCGACCTCGGCCGCGGTGAAGTCCGCGACCATCTCCCGCAGCATCCGGTGTTCGTCGGTGGGGTTGAAGAGGGTGTCGTCAAAGGCCATCAGAGACTCCAGCGCTGGGCGGTTCGCTTATGAAGGCGTCGCCCCCGGTGTCAAGCTCCAATCGGTTCGTATTGGAGACCACATCCATGGCTCAGACCCGGTCGTAGGCCTGACCGCCGATGTACACCACGTCCGGCGTGCGGCTGCGGGGCTTCAGATCCGACAGAAACGGCAGCCGCTCCTCCCCATCCGCCCAGGTCAGGGTGACCTCTCGCGGTCCCATCTGGTAGCGGCCCTCGCCGCGCTCGCTCTTCAGGCTGTTGTCCGCCCCGAAGCTCAGGGTCCGCTTCCCGTCCCGGGCCCGCCAGCTCCCCTCCAGCTGCCGCCCGCTCAGGTCGAAGTCGGCCATCCGGCAGCTGACCCCATCCACGACCAGCGCGTAGGCCTGCTTGTCCACCGTCAGCGTGTGCAGCTGGCCGTCGCCGTAGCGGATGGTGAGCTGATCGCCCGCGCGGTGGTAGCGGCCGACGCGCCACCCGGCGCGCCGGTGCGCCGCCCAGTCCACCGGGGGGAGAGAGGCCGGCGGGGAGTCGGTGAAGACACCGTCCTGGGTGAAGATGAGCCAGTACTCGGCGCTGCCGTCGCGGCGAACGTAGCTGGAGTGCAGCGCCTCGCCAGGGCCGGCGGCGGTGGGATCCACCGGCGCGGCCGGCGTCTCCTCCGTGAGGTGAGCCGGCACCGAGAAGGGGCTGCTGCTCTCGGCCACCGCGTCGTTGGTGACCTTCGCCGCGAAGGGGTTGGCGGCCGTCGGAGGGACCGCTTGTATCGGCGCCGCTTGTATCGGCGCCGCTGGTGCTGTCGCCTGGGCGGGCGCGGCGAAGGGGTTGCTGCTGGCGGGCTGCTGGGTCGGCGCGGCGAAGGGGCTGCCGTCCGTCGCCGCCGCGCTCTCGGCGCTGGCGAAGGGATTGTCCGGTGAGCTGGGATTCGCCGAGGGGGTGTCGTGGGCGGTGGCGAAGGGGTTGGGGCCCTCCGGCCTGGGCGCGCCGGGCAGCGCGTCGATCGCCATCTCGGACACCGGGCGCGGCGGGAAGGTGTCGTCCAGCTCCTCCCGGGCCTGCCAGAGCGCCGCCTCGACGACGAGCCGCGCCACCAGGAACATGTAGACCGGCATGGCGTCCGCGCCGGTGGCGACCAGGCTGGGCAGGTTGTCGCCCTTGGCGAAGGCCTTGGGCAGGTACTTGCGGGCCGCCTGGGTGATGGAGTCGAGGTGGGTCACCGAGTGGTAGGTCACGCGATCCAGCAGGTCGATCAGGTAGGGCAGGGCGGACTGCGCGCCCTCCATGCCTTCCTCCCCCGCGACCGGCGAGAGCTTCATGGTGCTGCCGGTGGCGTACTTCTTCACCAGCTCCGAGACGAAGTGCTCGCCGCCCTCCAGCACCTCGTTGGTGAAGGGGAGCGCGACCTCGATGGCCCCGTAGTAGACCAGCAGGCTGCGCCCGGTGGGCAGCACCAGGAGGTGATCGATCTGCTCCAGCACGGCGCCGTTGAAGAGGCGGTGCACCATGTAGCTCAGCCCCAGCGCCTTCAGCGCCCCATCGGCCCGCTGCTGGGCGGCGACGTCGAAGGCGTTGGCCCGGTCGCCGAAGAAGAACGAGAAGGCCGTGCGAACGCCGGTGTAGAGCGAGATGCCCTTGTCGCCGGTGTCCAGGCTCTCGGCGGCCCAGAGGACATCCTTGAAGGGCTTGGTCTCCAGGATCTCGCTGGCGCGGGCGACCACCGCCTCACGGGTCGCGTCGTCGGTGTCCTCGTGGAGGTGCTGGGCGGCCTCGAAGATCGAGTTGTACCAGTGGAACTTCGGCGCGAAGGGGATGACGGCCAGGATGGAGCGGCAGAGCTTGACGGTGACGTCTTTCTGCTTGAACTCCCGGAGGAAGGCGTCAGGGGCGGTGGCTGTCATTTTGAAGGGGCTCCGTCAGCGGATCAGCGGATCAGCTCGCGATCGCGGTGATGAGCTGCCAGCTCGCGGCCGCGCCAGCGGCGGCGACGGACAGCAGGATGGTGCCGAAGAACAGGCTCTTCAGGAAGCAGCCCCTCTTCTTCCTGGGCGGCGCCTCGGGGAGGGCGTCGCGGGGATCTTCGGTGGTGGTGCTGTACTTGATGGGGCTCGAGACCGGATCGGAGGGGTCGTGGACCGTGGGGGCGAAGAGCTCGCCGGTGCCGACCTCCTCCAGCGCGCGGGCGACCGCGACCTCCGCCGCCAGCCGCGCGCCGAGGTAGCGGTAGACCGGCATGGCGTCCGCGCCGGTCGCCACGACGCCGGCGATCTTGTCGGCGACCCCCAGCGCTCCGGGCAGGTTGGCCGCCGCGGCCTCGGCCATGGGGCCGATGTACTTGCTGGCCATGGCGATCATCTTCTCCAGGGGCCCCATCAGGGTCTGGAGCATGCCGACGGCCTCCTTGGCCTCCGACTCGCCGGTGACGGAGGTGAACTCGGCGAGCTTGTCGTCGCCGAGCTTCGCGAAGAGGCCCGAGAGGAACTGCCCGCCGCCCAGCAGGGCGTTGTCCGCGAAGGGGAGGCCCACCTCGACCGCCGCGTAGTAGAGCATCAGCGCCTTGCCGGTCTCGGACTTCTGGAAGGCGGCCGCCTTCTCGGCGACGCTGCCCGGGTAGAGGTGGTAGACCATGAAGGCCAGCCCGAGGCCCTTCAGCACCGCGTCGGCGGCCTGCTGCTGATCGGTCTCCAGAGCGTCGAGGCGCTCGCCTTCCTTCGCCTGGTACATGGCGACGGCGGACTTGACGCCGGAGAAGACGGAGATGCCGGAGTCGGCGGTGTCGAGGGCGTTGGCCATCCAGAGGGTGCGCTGGAAGTCCTCGCTGTTCGTCAGCCCCCGTGCGTGATCCAGCGCCTTGCGCCTGCCCTGGGGCTCCAGCACCTGGAGGGTCTCCACCAGGCTGCCGTAGTGGGGCAGGGGGGGAGCGAAGGGGACCACCTTGAAGATGCCCCGGCAGAGCTTTGGCGTGTAGTCATTCTCGGCGAACGCCCCCATCATCTCGTCAATGTCGTGCGGCATCTTCTCAGCTCCCTCTCAACAAGCTACATCCACGACAATCACTAACCCGTGGGAGTGATCATCATGAGTGACAACACCGCCATCACCGTCGGCATCGACACCGCGCTGGCCGAGTTCTCCGCTTCGGACTACACGCCCAAGCTGGTCGGGGCCGTCTACAAGGTGCTGCCCTACGCGCCTCAGTACGCCCACTACGCCACCATCGACGACGCGGTGCGCGCGCTGCATCCCGGGGCGACCTCCCTCGACATCGAGCGCGTCCGCGCCGCGGCGGCCTCCGACGAGAACCTCGCCGATGTGCTGTGGATGGCGAAGCTCCTCGACATGGGCGACAGCGGGTACATGATCTACACCGGCGTCCGCAGCGCGGTGAACTTCTTCTTCGGGGACAAGTCCAGGGGCCTGGAGACCGACGACCAGCAGCGCAACGACGCGGTGCTGAAGGCGCTCGGGCTGGCCTACATGATCTACAAGGCCTACCCCGGCACGCTGCTCGAGAAGGCCGAGCACTTCCGGACCAACCCGGCCGGTCAGTCGCTGGCGATGTACTACGGCTCCATCGAGGTGGCGCTGCCCTTCGCGGACAACGCCCTGCTCAAGGGCGGCAACATCCTGAGCGACTTCTTCAACAAGGGCGGCGCCGAGCAGATGTCCCGCCTGACCCAGATGGCCGGCGGTGGCCACGAGGTGGGCGAGGCCGCTGGCATGCTGACCTCCATCGCCGAGCCGCTGAAGAAGGTGGTGGATCACGCCTCCAACTACATCCAGCCCGTCGCCGACAGCGCCAAGCAGTACCTCCCCAGCGTGATGGGCGGCGCGGACAAGGTCGCGGGGCTCGTCGCCAGCGGCGCGGACGTGCTGCCGGTCTACCGGCTGCTCGGCGCCCGCCTCGCGGCGGAGGGCGCGGTCATTCGTACGCTGGGCGTCCCCAACAGTTGACCCTGCCAACAGCTGACCACTTGACGTGATACTCCGGGCGCGGAGGTCTCTGTGCCGCGTAAGGTGTTCCTGATCGACGGAAGTAATCACGCCTTCCGTGTCTTCTTCGCGATGCCCAAGATGACGAGCCGAGGTGTTCACACCGGCGCGCTCCTGGGCTTCGCGAACATGCTGCGGATGCTCGAGCAGCAGCACGCGCCGGATCACATCGTGGTCGCCTTCGACGCCGGGCCCTCCTTCCGGATCCGGCTGTACCCTGACTACAAGGGGCACCGCCCCGAGATGCCGGTCGAGCTGCGGGAGCAGTGGCCCAAGTTTCAGGATCTGACCCGGGCCTGGGGCTACCCCTGCCTGACGGTGGAGGATCTCGAAGCCGACGACATCATCGGCACCCTCGCGACCCGCTGGGCCGGCGCCGACTGCCAGATCTGCATCGTCACCGGCGACAAGGACTTCGCCCAGCTGGTCAACGAGAACATCACGATCCTCGACGTGATGAAGGGCAAGACCCTCGGCGTGCCGGAGGTGATGGAGAAGTTCGCCGTCACCCCCGACAAGATCGTGGACGTGATGGGGCTCTGGGGCGACAGCTCCGACAACGTGCCCGGGGTGCCGGGGATCGGCGAGAAGACCGCCAAGACCCTCATCCAGAAGTACGGCGACATGGAGACGCTGCTGGCCGACGCCCCCAACATCAAGGGCAAGCGCGGCGAGAACCTCCGCAACTTCGCGGATCAGGCCCGCCTGAGCCGCACCCTCGTCACCATCAAGGTCGACGCGGACTTCCCGCTGACCCTGGACGACCTCGCCGAGCACAAGCGCGACGAGAAGACGCTGCGCCAGATGTTCCTGGACTGGCAGTTCCGCACGCACCTGAAGCAGCTGGACGACACCGCCCCGCCGCCCGCGGCCATCGATCGGGACGGGTACCGCTGCGTCGACACCGTCGAGGGTCTGAAGGAGACCGCCGCCGCCATCCGCGCCGCGGGCCGCCTCTCCTTCGACACCGAGACCACCAGCCTCGACCCCCGGGAGGCGAAGCTCGTGGGCTTCTGCCTGTGCTGGGGCCCGGAGCCAGCGGACGCGGTCTATGTGCCGGTGGGGCACGTCGACGCCCTGAACCAGCGGGTGAAGGGCCAGCTCACCGAGGCCGAGGCCGTCGAGGTGCTCGGGCCGCTCTTGTCGGACCCGGAGCTGCCCAAGGTGGGGCAGAACCTCAAGTACGACCTCCAGGTGATGACCCGCAACGGCTACACCCTGGCCGGCATCGCGGACGACACCATGCTCCAGGACTACATCCTGGAGCCCGAGCGCAACCACCACGGCCTCGACGATCTGGCCCTGCGCTACCTGGGGCATCGCATGATCCCCTACAAGGAGGCCCTCGGCGCGGATCCCAAGAAGGTGCCCTTCAGCCAGGCCCCCCTCCACAAGGCCATCCCCTACGGCGCCGAGGACGCGCACGTCTCCTGGCTGCTGCGAAAGGAGCTGCAGGAGAGGCTGAACGAGCGGGAGCTGGACCCGGTCTATCGCCAGCTGGAGATGCCGCTCATCCCCATCCTCGCGAAGATGGAGGCCGCCGGTATCGGGATCAACGTGCCCGAGCTGCAGGCCCTCTCCGTGGAGCTGGCCGGTCGCATCCGGGAGCTGGAGAAGAAGCTCTACGCCGTCGCGGGGCAGACCTTCAACCTCGCCTCCACCAAGCAGCTGCGGAAGGTGCTCTTCGAGGATCTGGGCCTGGAGCCCACCAAGAAGACCGCCAAGGGCGGCAACTACTCGACCGACGCCGACACGCTGGAGCAGCTGCGCGATCAGCATGAGTTCCCGGGGCTGCTGCTGGACTGGCGCTCCCTCACCAAGCTCAAGAGCACCTACGTGGACGCGCTACCCACGAGCGTGAGCCGCGTCACCGACCGCATCCACACCTCCTTCCATCAGGCGGTGGCGGCGACCGGGCGCCTGGCGTCCAACAACCCGAACCTCCAGAACATCCCCAGCCGCACCGAGGAAGGGCGCCGGATCCGCGCCTGCTTCGTGGCCAGGCCGGGGCACGTCTTCCTCTCGTGTGACTATTCGCAGGTGGAGCTTCGTCTGCTGGCCCACTACTGCAAGGAGGGCGCGCTGTTGGAGGCATTCCAGAAGGGCGACGACATCCACCGCCGCACCGCCGCCGAGGTGTTCGGCGTGGCCCCCGAGGAGGTCTCCTCGGAGCAGCGCAGCGCCGCCAAGGCCATCAACTTCGGTATCATCTACGGGATGAGTTCCTTCCGACTGGCCAAGCAACTCAAGATCTCGAAGAGCGATGCGCAGGCGTACATCGACGACTACTTCGAGCGCGCCCCGCAGGTGAAGCGCGTGATCGAGGAGTTCATCGCGGCCTCCACCGAGACGGGCTACGCCACCACCCTCTGGGGCCGGCAGCGCCCGGTGGTGGGGCTGGACTCCCGGAACTTCCGCGATCGCACCGCCGCCGAGCGCGTCGCGGTGAACACGCCCATCCAGGGCAGCGCCGCGGATCTGATCAAGCTGGCGATGATGGCCGTGGACAAGCGGCTGGCCGCTGACGCCCCGGACGCGACCCTCCTCCTCCAGGTCCACGATGAGCTGGTTCTGGAGGTGCCTGAGGAGCGCGTCGAGGCAGTCGCGGCGCTGGTCAAGGAGGAGATGGAGGGGGTCGCCAAACTGGAGGCGCCCCTCCGCGTTGACTGCGGCTGGGGTAAGACCTGGGAAGCGGCACACTGATCATGGAGATGAGGCCTTGAACGAGGACAAGTCCAACCCTCAGCGCGGCGTGGACCGTGAGCTGATCGAGGCCATACGCGCGGGGGATCCCACCGCGTATCGCGGGCTGGTGGAGCGCTACCAGAGCCGGGTCTACGCGCTGATGTGCGGCATGGTGAAGGATCGGGAGGAGGCTCGGGATCTCACCCAGGAGGTCTTCATCAAGGCCTACAAGAACCTGGACCGCTTCCGGCTGGAGTCCAGCTTCTACACCTGGATCTACCGAATCGGTATGAACCTCGCGATCGATCATCTGCGAAAGTTCTCCAAGCGACGCGCCGACGAGTACGATGACGGTATCGCCTCCCGCGAGGCCGACGGAACCATCGGCGACGCGCACCGCACGGGGGATCCGGGCCGCAGCCTGGAGCGCAAGCAACTCAACGAGACCATCATGAGTGCCCTCCAGAAGCTCAGCCCCGACCACCGGCAGGTGATCCTGCTGCGTGAGGTCGAGGGCCTCAGCTACAAGGAGATCGCGGACTCCCTGGAGATCGCCGAGGGCACCGTGATGAGCCGCCTCTACTACGCGCGCCGAAAGCTGCAGCAGCTCTTGAAGCCGCAGCTCGCGCGGAACTGATCTTTCCTTGAATGGAAGCGCCCCCGGCTCGTCTGTGGGAGCGTTCAGGCCCGCTGCATAAGCGCTGGTCTACGGAGTCACCATGAGCAACGCGACCGAACAGGAGCTGAGCCGCATCGACGAGCTCCTCATGCGTGTGCTCGACGAGGAAGCCACCTCCGACGAGCGCCAGGAGCTCCTCGCGCTGGCCGACGCCGACGCGCGACTGACCGAGCTGAGTGAGCTCCGCCTTCAGCTGCGTGACGCTGTCTTTGAGTGGAGTGATGACGCCGTCGAGGTCGTGGGCGCCGTGATGGCCGCCCTGCAGATGGACGACGGCTGGGACGCCCTCTCCGAGGGGCTGCGCGATGCCTTCACCGCCGAGGCGCTCGCCTTCGATGGCGCCTTCGAGGGTGCCTTCGATGTGAGCGAGGCGGTGATGGCGGCGGTCGCTCCGGTCGCGCTGGCCGCCGCAGAGGAGGCGCCTCCCGAGGCCGTCCTCTCCGCGCTGCACGACGGCGAGCTGTCCGCCGAGCGCCGGGTCGAGATGGCCCGGGTGCTGGGCGCCGATCGCTCCTCCCTGAGCACTCTGACCGACTACGCCGACATCGGCCGGTTGGTCCGGGAGGGGCTGCAGAATGAGGCCCGCCACGCCGACCTCTCGCCGGTGTGGCGAAGTGTCGCCCCCGCCATCGGCCTCTCCGACCCGGAAGAGGTGCCCGGCTGGGCGCCCATCAGTGACGCGCTCCGGGAGGCGGTGGCTGCCGCGTCGGTGATGTCCGCGGCCGAGTCTGTCGCGCTGGCCGACGCCGTCATGGACGGCATCCCCAACCCGGTCCGCGATCTGGAGCTGGCGCACGCCCAGGATCTGGAAGAGCTGGTGAACCCCAGCGAGCTGCGCGGCTGGATCGTGCGTCTCATCGGTCCCGCCGCGATCCTCGCGCTCGGCCTCCTGCTGGTCATCCCCAAGCTCAGCCAGGTTCCCGAGACGGTCGACATCGAGCCGACCCCGCCGGTGGCCGAGAACACCGAATCCGAAGGTAACTTCGAGGCGATGACCGACGGCGGCGCGATCGTGGACGGCCTCGCGGCGGTCCAGGTCGAGTCGCTTGAGACCGCGGACGATGTCTTTGTCCAGGTCATGCAGTTTGATGACGACGGACCCCTCTTCCTCATGATCGACGACGCCGAGGAGCCTTCGGCTCCTGACGACGGAGCGAGTCTGTGATGTCTACCAAGAAGAACCTCATCGCGCTGTGCCTCGCGGCGCTCCTGTCGAGCGCTGTCGCGCCTGCCGCCGAGGCGCAGCAGCGCCCCCGCCCGCAGCAGATCGCTCAGGCTGGTCCGCGCGGCGGCGGCGGCGCTGGCAAGGCGGCCGCGGCGTCCAAGGTGCAGGCCAACATCATGGTGGTCCACGCCAGCGAGGACGGCAGCTACATCGATCCCAAGCTCAAGAACCTCGAGCGGCACCTCCAGCACCTGAAGTACTCCAGCTACCGGGTGATGACGCAGGAGAGCCTGGAGCTGAGCCAGGACAGCGACAAGAACGTCGACGTCGAGGGCGGCTGGGACGTGAACATCACCCTGCTCTCGACCAGCGGCGACAAGGCCCGCTTCCGGGTTCGGGTGAGCAGCAAGAAGGGCAACCTCGCTGATATCACCATCGCTGTCGCGCGCGGCCGTACCTTCGTGGTCTCCGGCCCGAAGTACAACGGCGGCATTCTCCTCATCCCCATCACCGCCAAGTTCTAGAGCCGGCGGCCGCTCTCCTGTTAAGTGGCAGGGGAGTGAGGTGAGCGAGTGACTTTGTTTGAGAAGATCATCGCCCGGGAGATCCCCGCAGATATCGTCTATGAAGACGATTGGTGTGTGGCCTTCCGCGACATCAACCCCCAGGCCCCCGTCCATGTGCTGGTGGTTCCACGGGAGCCGCTGCTGAATGTTGCAGCGGCCTCAGTGGAGCAATCGGCCCTTTTGGGGCGGGTTCTCTTCGCAGCTGCCGAGGTCGCCCGGCAGCTGGATGTGTCCGAAGGTGGTTATCGCCTCGTGTTTAATAACGGCGACAACGGCGGGCAGGCCGTGGACCATCTTCACTGTCATTTGTTGGCGGGAAGGCAGCTCGTCTGGCCTCCGGGATGAGTCCCGGCCCCGACGTGTTACCTTGACCGTCCTACCGTATTCAGCCTAGGCCCCAGAGGAGAGGGATGGCGACCTTTGACGCACGACTGCACATGAGCGCATTCGAGGCGATGGAACGAGGCGAGAAGACCGTTTACACGGTGCTCGCTACCGACGAGTTCAGCGTCATGTGCGCGGGGGACCGCCTGGAGTTCGGAAGCTTCGGCTCGATCACCATTGGCACCGTCCGCCGCTACAAGTCTCTGGAAGCGCTCGTCGAGATCGAGGGCTGGCAGCCCCTGGTTCCGGATGCCGCTGACGCGAACGACGCTGCGGAGCGCGTTCGTAAAGTTGACGAGTGGGACGGAAAGACCGAGGCGGAGAAGGGCGTGCTCGCTCTCCGTGTTCGCGAGACCCGCCGCAAGACCTGATGCTTGGCGTTGATTGGCCGCTACTCAGCGGCTGATCAGCGCTCGCATTGCTTGCAGCGTGGGATCCGTCAGCTTCGACAGCGCCGAGTCCAAAAACTCAGACAGCTCAAGGCCCTGCGTCGCTTCATAGCGCGCGGCCTGAAGGGCCATGTCCAGCTTGTCGCAGGCCTTGACCAGCCGCCCCTCCGGGGTGGATCCGTCTTCATATTCCCGCCACAGCGCCTCGAACTCCGAGGCGCCCGCCAGTCCGCTCAGAAGCCCGGACATGGCCTCGGCTTCCATGCGGGCCTTGTCCCCCTTGGGCACACCGTCCGACGGCGTCAGATCGCCCACACGGACCTCCGCGAGGTCGTGCAGCACCGCGATGGCCAGCGCGCGCCCGCGGTCCAACATGGGCGGACACAGCGCCAGCACGAGCCAGGCGACCCCCCAGGAGTGGGCAGCCACCGACTCCGGCGCCTGAACGCCGACGCGCACCCACCCCGCGCGCGTCACTTCCTTGAGCTGAAGCGCCTCCAGCAGCCGGGCTCGCAGCTCCGCCGGCGTGAGGTCCGGAGCGCGATCCCGTGGGGGAGCGCTCACCGGGCCACCAGCGCTCGCTGATCGGGGCGGGCCATGGCGATGACCGGCGGCGCGGAAGAGCGCTGAGCGGCCAGGAAGTCCTGGAAGGAGTGGATGCCCCGCCAGCCGATCTCGGCCATGACCTGCCCCACCGGGCCGCCCATGGTGTCGCCGGGGCCCAGGCAGATCACCACGTCCGGTCCGTAGTCCCCCAGCGCCGTGCGGAGGGCCGCGGAGAAGTCGTAGGTCTCCGTCACCTGGGTCGTCAATGTGTAGCGCAGGATGTCCGCCGGATCGGCCCAGGCCCGGAAGCCCACGCCGCCGCCGCCGATCATGGGGATCGCCGGGGCGCGCAGATCGAGCTCCGCGAGCTCCGTCAGGGCGCGCTCGGAGGCGCCCGCGAGCAGCGGGGTGTGGAAGGCCGAGTGCAGCGGGAGCTGGACGGGGAAGGTGCGGCCGGCCCGCTCCACGGGCGGCATGGAGGAGAGCAGCCCCTTCACGGCCTCCCGATCGCCCGCCAGCACGGCCGTACCGCCCAGGCGGATGGAGAGGTGCACCCCGGGCTCACGCCGGGCGGTCTCGACCGCCATCTGCAGCGTCGCGGAGGGACGCCAGGCCTCGTCCACCAGGGGATAGAGCACCTGCCCGCCGATGACGTTGCCGATCTGATAGGCGCCCATGGTCTCGATCAGGCGCGCGGCCTCATCGAGGCCCAGCGCTCCCGCGGCGTAGAGCGCGGTGTACCAACCCATGGAGTTGCCGGTCACCGCGACCACCTGGACCTTCTCGGCGTCCAGCGCGGAGAGATCCGCCGCGCTGGCCCCGAAGGTCAGCAGGCTGGCGTTCTCGCCCGAGAGGTGGGCGCGGGGGCTGAAGCGCTCGGCGCTGTCCATCTCCGTCAGCGTGGAGCGCCCCAGGCTCGCCCGGTAGGCGTCCAGCCACTGGATCACCTCGGAGTCACGGGGCAGCGAGCCCAGCTGGGCCCGCCCGTACGAGCCCCGGCCGGGGCAGACCACCAGCGCGCGCAGCGTCGTTGTTCCCATCACTCCACCTCCATCATGCCGATCGCCGCGGCCTCGATGTCTTCTTCCTGGATGAGCACCCGGTTGGCGGCGTCACCCAGCGGGATGAAGCTGTCCCAGGCCGCGACCCGGCTCATGGTGCCCTCGAAGCCGCCTTCGACGAGCGCGGTGAGCACCGCCTCGGAGACCCCGCCCGTGCGCCGCGTCTCGTCGACGACCAGCGCCCGACCGGTGACCCGGGCCTCTCGCAGGATGTCCTCGACCGGCAGGGGCGCGAGCCAGCGCAGATCCAGCACCCGGCAGCGGATGCCGCGCTCCCGCTCCAGCTTCGCGGCGACCCGCAGGCTCATCCAGAGGCCGTTGGCCCAGGAGATGAGCGTGAGATCCTCGCCGTCGCCCCAGGTCCGACCCACGCCGAGGGGCACGGGCACGGCCTCCTCGGGGTAGGGGACGACCCACTGGTTGTCGCCCGGCTCCAGCAGATCGCGGGTCATGTAGAGGGCGATGGGCTCCAGGAAGGCGCAGACGGCCCCGTCCACCTTCGCCGCCGCCACGCAGGTCCGGAGCATCTGCACCGCGTCGTCCGCGCGGGCGGGCGACGCGATGATGAGGCCGGGGATGTCCCGCAGCACGGCGACGGAGTTGTCGTTGTGGAAGTGGCCGCCGAAGCCCTTCTGGTAGCCGTAGGAGGCGATACGCACGACCATGGGGTTTGAGAACTGTCCCTTGGAGAAGAACTGCAGGCTCGCCGCCTCGCCGCGGAGCTGATCCTCGGCGTTGTGCAGGTAGGCCAGGTACTGGATCTCGGGGATGGGCAGGCAGCCGAGCTGCCCGGCGCCCAGGGCCATGCCCAGGATGGCCTGCTCATCGAGCAGCGTGTTGAACACCCGGCCTACGCCCGCCTTCTTGGTGAGGTCGTGGGTCACGTGGTACACGCCGCCCTTCCTGGCGACGTCCTCGCCGAAGATGAGCGCCTCCGGGTACTTCACCAGCAGGTCGCCCAGCGCCCGGTTGAGCTGCATGGCGAGGTGTCGGGGGTGCTTGTCCTCCTCGGGCAGCCGCCGGCCCCAGAAGGCGCGCCGCGCGCCCTGGTCCATGGGCCTGCGGACCTCAGCGGCGACCTCCCCGGAGCGGTGCGGCGCCATCACGGACATCACCGTCTCCGGTGAGGTGTGCCGGGGTCGGCTCGACGCCTCGTCGGCCAGGGCGAGCACCCGGGCGCGGATCTCCTCGTACCGACCCAGCACCTCGCCGGGGCTCATCCAGCCCCCCTCGATCAGCAGCCGGGCGGTGGAGAGCAGCGGGTCGAGCGCCTCGGCGGCCTCAATCTCCGAGATCTCCCGGTAGGACTGCTCCACGTCCGAGCCCGCGTGGCCCAGGAGGCGAATGGTGCGCAGGTGCAGGAAGGCGGGGCGGCGGTGCTGGCGCACGTACCGCGCGGCGGCCTGCGCCGCGTCCCAGGCGTTCGGCAGATCCAGGCCGTCGCCGTAGAAGTACTGGAGGCCCGGTCGGTGCTGGTAGTTGGCGCGGATCCAGTCCTTGGGGGTGCGCACCGAGATGCCGATCCCGTTGTCCTCGCAGACGTAGAGCAGGGGCACCGGCACGTTCTGGTAGCTCGCCCAGCAGGTCGCGTTGATGGCGCCCGCCGCGGTCGAGTGGTTGGAGGAGGCGTCGCCGAAGGTGCAGACGACCATGGAGTCGTCGGGGATGTCGCTGGGGAGCTTCAGGCGCTTCATGCGATCGATGCTCAGCGCGGCGCCCATGGCCTTCGGCAGATGCGAGGCGATGGTGGAGGTCTGGGGGGCCACGTTCAGGGAGAGGCTGCCCCAGACCTTGTGGCGGCCGCCGGAGATGGGATCGTCGGTGGAGGCGCACATGCCCAGCAGCACGTCCATCAGCGGGGTCTGCCCCGGCACCTGACGGGCCCGGCGCAGGAAGAAGGTGCCCGAGCGGTAGTGCAGGAAGGCCGGATCCGTGTGCCGCAGGGCGTCGGCGACGGCGGCCGTGCCCTCGTGGCCCGCGGAGCTGATGGTGTAGAAGCCCTCGCCGCGACCGCGCAGGATGCGGGCGGCGTAGTCGAGGTGCCGGCTCTCCAGCTGGGCCTCGAACAGGGCGATGGCCCGGCGAGCGGTCAGGCCGGTGCCTTCCCGGAGCGGGCTGTCCAGATCCGCGCGGCGGGGCCGCTCCGGCAGCTCGGCCAGCAGCCTCTGGAAGTTCTCATCAACGACGGTGGTACGACTGACAGCCATGGTGTGGGGGCTCCGTGCAGCGCCCTCTTCTCTATCCGCGTGATCAGCCTGGGGCGAGCAACGTAGCCGGTGTGAAGAAGACCAGCTCAGCGGGGACGCGCGGGGGGAGCCGGGTCAGGCGCAGGCAGGCGACGGTCGCCTTGTCGAAGGGCAGGTAGCCCTCGCTCCCCAGCAGGGTGCGCGCGAACTCGGCGATGCTGGGCAGGTGCCCCACCACCAGCGGGTCGGCCAGGTCGAGTCGGGTCAGCATGTCGATGAGCGGCGGCCCCGCCTGGATGACCTCCTCCAGCTCGATGCTCTGTACGGGCTCGGGCAGCGCCGCCATCACCAGCGCCGCGGTCTGCACCGCGCGCTTCAGCGGGGAGTGCACCACCGCGCCGGGGCGCCAGCCGGCGACGACCAGCGCCTGGGCGACCGCGGAGACCTGGGTCATGCCGGCGGGGGTGAGGGAGCGCTCGGCGTCCGAGCTTGCGTAGGGTTCGGCGATGCCGTGGCGCATCAGCGTGAGTTGAATGCTCATGTCTCCAGAATACTACGACACGTCGGTCGGGTCTCCCACCGTCATAGGGCACGCATTCGCCAGCCGGACGAGCGTCGCCCGCTCCAGCCGCCGCGGCGTCTCCCCGCCATCCAGGTGCACCGCCGCGATCAGCGCGGCCGCCAGCCGCCGCTTGATCTCCCGCTGCTCCTTGTCTCCAAAGAGCGCGGCGATCGTGTCGACCGACGCCTCCACCGAGGTCGCCTTCACGCCCATCACCACCACGGAGTCCCGCTCCTCCGCCAGCGACAGGGCCGCGCGCGCGCTCTCCGCGTCCGACGCCTCGCTGAGCACGATCCAGTCCGGATCCAGCCTGGCGGCGGTCTCCAGCCCCTCGGCGACCCCCCGCACGTCCACCCCGACCTCGAGCTGGGAGATGGAGACGAGCTGATCGGAGTGCAGGTAGCGCATTTGCCGCTCGACCGTGACGATGTGGCCTGAGTCCGCCCAGTTGCGGGCGTCGATCAGGGCGGCCATCAGCTCGACCCGGGCGTCGCCCGAGACCAGCACCAGCCCGGAGCCCCCGAACTCGGCGAAGGCCGGCACCGCGCCCAGCAGCGACAGCGGCGGGACCACCGTGAGCACCCGGTGCAGCACCAGCCCCCGGCTGCCTCGCTGCCGGTAGGCGTGCGCTCGGAAGCGGCCGAGCCCCTCCAGGCCCATCGAGAAGATCGCCTTCCCCTGATCGACCCCGGCCATCGTGCGCAGGCAGCGCGCGGCGCGATCCACGTCACCCGGCTTCAGCCGCTCCAGCCCCACCGGCACCAGCTCATTGCCGATGCGCAGCTGAGGGCGCCCCGGCACCTTCAGGTGCACGCTGGTGCTGTCGAGCATCACCGCCAGCTCCAGCAGGCGCCGGATGTTCTCCGGATCGATGGGGCGACCGATGCCCTCATCGTCATCGGACAGGGCCAGATCGTCCAGCGGGATGGCTGGCGCGGCGGCGGTGCGAGGGTAGGCCACAGGTGTCTCCGGGATCGGATCCCGGGGATCGGCACACCCCCGCACGGGGATTAATCAGCGGGCGAGGTACAGGTCCGGCGTGTAGGTGTTGAAGCCGAAGGCGTAGCCGATCTCCGAGTTCAGCTGCCAGTCGGTGCCCGCGCGGTTGATCTGGCCCGCGACGGACCAGGTCACCAGCGTGTCGCCGTTGTCCATCCGGCTCACGTCACCCAGGACGAAGCTCTGCACCGGCGGATCCGGCTGGTAGGACCAGATCTCCTCGGCCGTGCCGCCCTCCGGATCGATGGCGTACTCCACCGCCCGGGCCTCCAGGCCGCCCGAGCCCTCGTTGTCGAAGACGATCACCGTGTCGCCGGTCACCTCGAACTGGTGCTGGTGGACGAAGGGATCGCCGTCGATATCCATGGTCTCGGCGTCGCCGCCGAGGCCCCACTCGCAGGCGCCGGTGGCGCGGTCGACCTTCACGATGCTGCTGAAGTTGCGGAAGCCCACGTAGTAGACGTCCTCGACCGGGTCGTAGTCCAGCGCGTTGGTGAAGGTCCAGCCCAGCTCCGGGTCGTCGCCGGTCTCGACGTTCGGGTCGTAGCAGTCCCAGGCGCTCCAGATGGTGGTCTCGGTGCCGTCGGCGGTCACCTCGATGACCTTGTTGCCCTTGACCTCGCCGCCCTCGCCGTCGTCGCGGAACTCGTAGACCAGCGCGCCGAAGACGCCGTCGGACACCTCGACGAAGTCGTGGGCCAGCAGCGTGATGGGGATGGTGCTCTCGGTCTGGCCGTCGAGCGAGACCCGCACGATGGCGGAGTCCGGGGAGGGGTCGCCGGAGACCACGGCCGCGTTGTAGAGCACGGACTCGCCGTCGAGGGAGAGCTTCACCCGGTAGACATCCAGCCCGCGATCGTCGAGCCAGTACCAGACGATGTTGCCGTCCGAGTCGACGATGACCGGCGCCACGACCGCGCCGATGAGCGGGAAGACCATCCAGCCGTCGTGGCCGCTGCCCTCGACGCTGAACTCGGGCAGGTCGTTGGGCAGGGTGCCGGTGGTGACGGTCTTGGTGCCGCTGGTCTCGCCCGAGTCCAGCACGACCCGGTAGTAGACCTCCGTGCTGCCGGTCAGACCCATCAGGGGGAAGGCGTGGTCCGTGCCCGCCGCGGCGGACTCGGGGGTGGTGAAGCCGAAGCTGTCATCGAAGCCGTACTCCACGTGCGCGGTGGCGGCCTCGGTGGTGGTGAAGGTCACCGTGGCGACGGTGACGATGGTGTCGCTCACCTGGGCGTCCAGGTTCTCGATCTGATCGGAGCCGGTGGTCGGGGTGTCGGTGGTGTCGGTGTCGTCGGCGACGCCGGTGTCATCGTCTTTGCCGGTGCAAGCGATCACACCGAGCGCGAGGACGCTCGTAAGGAAGAGGTTCCGCATGGTGCCTACCCGGGGTTCAGGACGGTGAGGAAGAGGGGGGCGGGGTTGTAGCAGTTGGTGCAGCGCAGGGCTAGCACGTACACGCCGTCGCCGTTGAAGCCGTCGAAGGCCTGACCGGCGTCGGTGGTGGCCTCGGCGAGGTCGGCGGTCACGCCTTCCTCCAGATCCAGGCTCCACCAGGTCGTCGCGATCATCTCCAGGTCGAGGAACTGCGACTCCAGATCGGAGATGTCCGCGCCCTCGTAGAAGCCGAGGCTCAGGTTGTCGATGTCGCTGAGCTTCAGATCGTTGCCCAGGCCGTCGGCGGTCAGGGTGGACCACTCGACGGGCCAGGAGCCCTCGCCGCAGATGAGCGGCTCTTCGGAGGACTGGACGTCGGCGGCGAAGTCGAGCACGGAGCAGCCGTCCTCCACGTCCACCTCGGTGTTGTCGCTGGTCGCCGACGGGTCCAGGAAGGCGAGCATCCGTGTGCCCACGCCGATCGAGGTGCCCGTCGCCAGCAGCAGCAGGTAGCTCTCGGACTCCAGGTTGTACTCGTCGGCGATGTCGATCTCGGTGCCGAACAGCGTCATGTCATCGAGGTTGACGCAGGTCTCGCCGTCCGCCGGCTCGTAGGAGATGTAGCCGCCGATGTCCGCCTGGTTGAGGTCGTTCTCGCTCAGGCCGCCCTCGATCTCCTCGTGGGTGAGGAGCGGGAAGCGCACCATGGCCACGTTGTCGATCTCGGTGGTGGGATCCATGCCGTGGCACTGGAGATCGTTGACGAGCTGATCCCAGCAGATCTGCACGTTGGCCGCGGAGACCGTGGTGTGGACCGGCAGCGTCAGGTCGCCGCTGTAGGTGAAGTTGTTGCTGTCGGTCAGGGAGACGGTGCCGGGCTCACACTCGGCGGTGTCGTCATCCTTCCCATTGCAGCCCGCGAGCGCGACCAGAAGGCCGGCCGCGAGCGCTGTGATAGTGCGCGTCATTGGTGGCCTCCCGGCTCAGTACTCGAGGGTCTCTTTGTCCCAGTCGTAGCTAAACAGCTGGGTCTTGTCGTCGTAGTTCACGAACTCGACCGGCGACCATCCATCCTTGGGGTCGTCGTAGAAGAGCACCGTGGCGTGGCCGAAGTAGTCGCCGTTGTAGCCGTAGCCGCGGACGGTGCCGTTCAGCGCCTCGACGGACTTGGCGTCGTAGCCCAGCAGCCCGCAGCCCGGCTCCACATCGGTGATGATGGCGGCGTTGGAGAGGGTGATGTCGTAGGCCCACCAGCAGTCCGCGCAGTCGCCGCGCGTGGTGTTGGAGTCCATGTCGTAGCGGATGCGGCAGAGATCCTCGCCGTCGCCGTCGTCGGCGATGATGTAGAGCTCCTCGTAGCCGTGGTAGCCGCTCAGCTCGTTGACCGTGGCTTCGCCGACGAGGCCGAACAGCGCCTCGTACACCGGGCCGGTGTCGGTGTCGGTGTCGGTGTCGGTGTCGGTGTCGGCGTCGGCGTCGGCGTCGGCGTCCGTGTCGGCGTCCGTGTCAGCGTCGGTGTCGGTGTCCGTGTCGGTGTCCGTGTCCGTGTCGGTGTCCGAGTCCGTGTCGGTGTCCGTCTCGGTCGTGAGATCGCCGGTGTCGTCGGCCTTGTCGCCGTCGTCGCCGGTGCAGCCCGTGAGCGCCGCGCTCAGCAGCAGCAGAGGGATGAGCTTGTACATGGTCTCCTCCAGGAAGAAAGGGTTGAAGCGTCTCGAAATAGAAGCGTCTTGAAGTAGAGGTCAGGGGGCGAAGGCGTAGAGGTCTTCAATGAACACGGAGCGGCCCTGCAGGCGACCGTTGGTCTGACCGTCCGGCCAGGAGACGTCCCAGACGAGCTCGCCGTCGGGGCTGATCTCCCGGGTGCGGGCGCCGCTGCCCAGGTTGTGCAGGGTGTTGCCGTTGGGGAGGCGGTGGGCCTCGCCGGCGGTGGAGCAGTCCAGCCCCTCGCCGACGCCGTAGCTCCACTGCTCGATGAGGGCCTCGGCCTTGTCGTCCACGCTGTACTCGCGGGTCGCGCACTCCGCGGTCGTGGTGCTGGTGTGGGTGGAGAGCAGCAGGTTGCCCTCGTCGGTCCAGGTGGCGCCGTGCTGCCAGTCGAACTCCGCCTCGACGGGGTCGAAGGTCCACTCGCTGAGCTTGCCCCAGTAGTGCAGGGTGTCGCCCGTGAGGTGGTCGATGTGGGCCACCGTGGAGGTGGTGTAGAAGGAGTAGAGGAAGCTGTCCGTGGCCTCGTGCCAGTAGAGGGCGTTGGACTGGCAGCTCTGGCCCGTCTGGCCGATGCTGTCGTGGAACTCCTCGCAGCTCCAGATGGTCTCCTGGGAGCCGTCGGTGTTCAGCTTCTCAAGCGTCTCATAGCGGCCGTCCACCGCGCCCCAGACGATGGCGCCGTCGGGCAGCTCGGTGAAGGCGTGGTGCAGGCCCGGCGTGTCGTAGGTCTCCACGACGGTGCCGTCGATCTTCATCTTGTGGACCTGGGAGTCGTCGCCCACGTAGTTGACCCAGTAGGTCGCCGCGTCCCAGAGCAGGTGCGCGCCGTCCTCGCTGACCCGCACGTAGATGGTCCAGGCCCGGTCGTCCGTCTCCAGCGCCCAGACGACCCGCCCCTCGCGGTCCATGATGAACTGCCAGTAGTCGCCGCCGGTCCAGCCGCCGGGATCGGCGTTGATGCTGGAGTAGAGGTAGCGGCCGGTGGGCTCCTGGAGCTTGGGCTCGTCGATGAGCACGGTGGGCTCGGGCAGGCCGCTGGGGTAGGGCCCGGCGGTGACGGTGTAGGGCTCGGAGTAGAGGATGTTCTCGCCGTCATTGGTGACGTCGTTGGCGATCCGGTAGGTCGTCGCGTGGTTGTAGGGGATGCCGAGCAGCAGGTGCTCCTGGTCTCCGGCGGCCACCACCTCGGCGGGGGTGGAGAGCCACTCGCCCGCGTCGAAGCTGTACTCGACCCAGACCCTCGCGCCTTCGAGCTGGTCCCAGCTCACGTACACCAGCGAGGTGATGAAGGTGTGCAGCCGCGCGTCGACCTCGGCGACCGGCGCCGGCTCGTCCGGCGTGGTGGGCTCGTTGGTGTCCTCGGGCCACTGGTCGCTGGTGTCGATGATGAGCGGCTCGTCACTGTCTTCTTGGGACTTGGTGGGTTCACAGCCGAGCAGCGCAAGGGCAGCGAAGGGCACGATCAGCACAGCACGATGCATAGTGAACTCCTATGACGCACGACGCCCGGTTTCGGGCAACGACGGGGCTACGTATACCCGGACTTGCCCACGGCCGCTGCATCCTCTCTGTAGGGCCAGCCACTCAGAAGGTATACGGCTCAAAGGTCACGCCCGCGGCCCGGGCGGCGTGGGCCACGGCGGTGATCATGGCCTCGTTATTGGTGCGATCCGCCAGATCGCGGGCGTCGTGGAGGTGCTGGCTCGCGCGGTCGGGCTCGGCTCTGGCCAGCGCGAGCCAGGCGTAGACCTGCTCCCGGGTGCTCTCGGGCTCAGCCTTCGCGACGTCGAGGGCCCGGGCCGCGAGGAAGCGCCCGGCGGCCACGCGTCCGGCGTCCAGCTCCGCGTCCGCCTTGCGGATGAGCACCATCGCTCGCTCCAGCGGCGGCATCTCCTCGGAGAGGAGCGAGCGCAGCGGCGCGGCGGCGGTGGTCTCCGACTCCGCGCGCCGCTGGGCCTCGACGGCGAGGCCCGCCCGGAGCTGGCCGCTGAAGCCCCGCAGCTCCTGGAGTCCCTTGGTGTCTCCGAGCGAGCGGGCGAGGCGGATGGCGGCGTCGACGTCGAGCAGCGCCTCCTCGGGTCGGCCCAGTCGATCGAGGGCCTGGGCCCGGAGGCCCCGGGCCCGCGCCGTCAGCGCATCGGAGAGCGGCTCATCCGCTTCGGAGCCCTCTCGGGCGAGGGCCGCGTTCAGCGCGGCGAGGGCGTCGGCGTCCCGGCCCGCTCGCAGGTGGGCCACCGCGTCCAGCAGCGCCTGATTCACCGTCCGCCCCCCAGCGCCTCCAGCGCCAGCTTGGCGGCCTCGCGCTCGATGGAGGCGGGCACCTGCACCTCGCCGGGGCTCAGGTTGTTCTTGGTGAGCCACTCCAGGGTCAGCCCCAGCACCGCGAAGTGCAGCAGCACGGGCTCGGGGGAGCCGGCGTTGAGCACGATGTTCAGGGGGTGACCGTCGGCGAGCACCGTGAGCCAGGGCCCGGCGGGCAGCTTGTAGCGCTTGCAGTGGCGGCCGATCACGACCGCCTCGTCGGCGACCTCCGGCAGCCGGGAGACGGCGATCTCGTCGCCGCCGTGCCCCGCGTTGACCAGCACCAGCCCGCTGCGGGCCCGCTGGAGGGCGTCCAGCGGCACCGCGCCCGGGCGCCCGGTGGCGGTGACGGCGATGGCCACCCGGCTGAGGGCCTCGTCGAGATCCGGGGTGGGGAAGCCGTCGTAGTGGGCGACCAGGCGCTTGATGGCGTCGATCTCCACGACCTCGACGACGGCTCCGGCGGCGCGCCCGTAGGCCGCGAGGCCCTGGCCCACGGCGCCGTAGCCGATGACCGCGACCCGCCGGCCGGCGAGGTGCATGCCGGTGAGGTCGCGGATGGCGTCCCAGAGGCCCTCGCCGACGCCGTGGCGGTTCTCGATGCGGGGCTTCAGCTCGCCGTCGTTGATGTTGACCACGCCGAACGGCATGTGGCTGCGCTTGCGCAGGCGGGAGATGCCGGTGCGGGTGATCTCCACCGCGCCCTTGATGTCGCGGACCTGCTCCCGGCGCTGGTCCAGCAGGGTGCCGGTCAGCTCGAAGCCCACGTCCGCGAGCAGCACGGGGTCGTGATCGAGCGCAGAGAGGTGTCGGTCGGCGAGCCCGCCCTCGGTGTAGACGGCGACGCCCTGCTCCCGCAGGTAGTTGACGACGTTGCCGTCCGTGGTCGCGGCGTTGGCCGCGCTCACCACCCAGCGGCCGCCGCCCAGCGCCAGCTCCCGGATGAGGATGGCGGTGAGGCTGGTGACGTGGGCGTTGACGGCCACGCACATGTCCTCCCACGGCCGCGAGCGCGCCCAGCGCGTGCCCAGCTTGGGGAGGAGGGGGTAGAAGGTGTTGATCCGCCCGATCTCGGCGGCGGTCTCTGCGGTCGTCAGCTGGCCCAAGGCGCGCTCCCGTTCTGTCGGGGACTTCTATCCCGACACCATCCTGTCGGCGGCTGTCAGCAACCCGATGTCACGCGCTTGCCCCACCGCCGCCAGCGTGAGACTAACCCGGATGAAAGCGCTCTCTGTCTTTGGTGAGGCTACCCGCGCCTGGTTCGCGGGCGCGTTCGAGGGGCCCACCGCTGTCCAGGTCGACGGGTGGCGCACGATCGCGGATGGTGAGAACGCGCTGCTCTGCGCGCCCACCGGCAGCGGCAAGACGCTCGCCGCCTTCCTGTGGTGCATCGATCGCCTGACCCGACGCCCCCCCGATGACGCGCCCGATCACACCCCCGGCGTGCGGGTGCTCTACATCTCGCCGCTGAAGGCGCTGGCGCACGACGTGGAGCGCAACCTGCGCGCGCCGCTGATCGGCGTGGAGCGCGCCGCCGCCCGCCTGGAGCTGGACTTCACCCCGGTGGAGGTCTCCCTGCGAACCGGCGACACCCCCCAGAAGGATCGCCGCCGCTTCCAGCGCGCCCCCGGGCAGATCCTGATCACCACGCCCGAGTCCCTCTACCTGCTGCTGGGCAGCAAGGCCGGCGTCAACCTGGAGACCGTCGAGACGGTCATCATCGACGAGATCCACGCGCTGGCGCCCAACAAGCGCGGGGTGCACATGGCGCTCTCGCTGGAGCGGCTCTCGGCGCGCTGCGTGGCCGCGGGCAACCCGGAGCCCCAGCGGATCGGCCTGTCCGCGACCCAGAAGCCCCTCTCGGCGGTGGCCGCCTACCTCGGCGGCGACAGGCCCGTCTCCATCGTGGACACGAGCGAGCCCCCGGACATCGACCTGGAGATCGTGGTGCCGGTGCGGGACATGGAGCACCCCCGGGTCGAGCCCGACGAGCCCGCGGCTGACCCGGGCGTCGAGCCAGAGGATGACGGGGGCGTGCCGCTGCTGGCGCCGCCAGCGCGCGCTGCTGGCGCTGAGGGGGACGGGGGAGAGCCCCTCACCCACCTGTTCGGCCCCGACGAGCAGAAGGGCATCTGGCCCGCGATCCACCCCCGCCTCCTGGCGCTGATCCGCTCGGCCCGCTCCACCATCGTCTTCGTCAACTCCCGGCTGCTCTGCGAGCGGCTCTGCCGGAAGCTCAACGAGCTGGCCGGTGAGGAGCTGGTCCGCGCGCACCACGGCAGCGTCTCCCGCCTCCAGCGCCAGGAGGTCGAGGAGCGCCTGAAGGCCGGCACGCTGCCGGGCATCGTGGCGACGAGCTCGCTGGAGCTGGGCATCGACATGGGCGCCGTCGATCAGGTGCTGCTGGTCGAGAGCCCCGGCTCGGTCGCCCGGGGCCTGCAGCGGGTGGGCCGCGCGGGGCACGGGGTCGGTCAGCGCAGCCGGGGCCGCATCTTCCCCAAGTACCGGGGCGATCTGCTGGAGTGCGCGGTCGTGGCCCGGGAGATGAGCCGGGGCGGGGTGGAGCCCATCCGGGTGCCCCGCAACTGCCTCGACGTGCTGGCGCAGCAGGTGGTCGCGACCTGCGTGATCCCGCGCGCGGTGGACGAGCTGCTGGCGCTGGTCCGCCGGGCCCACACCTTCAAGGAGCTGAGCCGGGAGGCCTTCACCGCGGTGCTGGACATGCTCTCCGGTCGCTACCCCTCGGACGAGCTGGCGAACCTGAAGCCCCGGATCGTCTGGGACCGGCAGGTGGACCTGCTGACGACCCGAAAGGACGCCAAGACCGTGTCGCTCATCAACGGCGGCACCATCCCCGATCGCGGCACCTACGGGGTGCACCTCGCGGGGGAGGGGCCGCGCATCGGCGAGCTGGACGAGGAGATGGTCTACGAGTCGCGGCCCGGCGAGACCTTCGTGCTGGGCGCGAGCACCTGGCGCATCCTGGAGATCACCCGCGATCGGGTCAGCGTGGTCCCGGCGCCCGGGGAGCCCGGGAAGCTGCCGTTCTGGCGCGGTGAGGGGCCCGGGCGGCCCATCGAGCTGGGGCAGGCCATGGGCGCGGCCGTGCGGGAGATGGACGCCCTGGAGGGGGAGGAGGCCCGGGCGGCGCTGAAGCGGGACTGGTTCCTGGACGACTGGGCGGCCAACAACCTGCTGAAGTACCTGGGCGAGCAGAAGGCGGCGGTGGGCGTGCTGCCCACCGACAAGGCGATCACGGTGGAGTGCTTCCGGGATGAGCTGGGGGACTGGCGGGTCTGCATCCTCTCGCCCTTCGGCTCCCGGGTGCACGCCCCCTGGGCGCTGGCCATCCAGGCGCTGATGGGCGACCGCAGCGGCCTGACCATGCAGGCCCTCTACACCGACGACGGCATCGCCCTGCGCTTCCCCGACGCGGAGGAGCTGCCGGATCTGGCGATGCTGATGCCCGATCCGGATGAGGTCGAGGAGCTGGTCGTCGAGGAGCTGGCCGAGTCCGCCATGTTCGCCAGCCGCTTCCGGGAGAACGCCGCCCGGGCGCTGCTGCTGCCCCGGAAGAGCCCCCGCAAGCGCACGCCGCTGTGGGCCCAGCGGGTGCGCTCCCAGCGGCTGATGGCCTCGGTGCGCCAGTACCCGAGCTTCCCGATCGTGCTGGAGACCTACCGGGAGTGCCTGCAGGACGTCTTCGATCTGCCCGCCCTGGTGGCGCTGCTGCGCGGCATCCGCAGCCGGGACGTGCGGGTCGATCGGGTGGAGACCAGCAGCGCCTCGCCCTTCGCCCGCTCCCTCGTGTTCGCCTACGTGGCCTCCTACCTCTACGAGGGGGACGCGCCGCTGGCCGAGCGCAAGGCCCAGGCGCTGACCCTCGACCGGGCCATGCTGCGGGAGCTGCTGGGTCAGGAGGAGCTGCGGGAGCTGCTGGACGCCTCGGCGCTCGACGAGGTGGAGGCGGAGCTCCAGCGCACGGTCGACGAGTACAAGGCGCGGGGCCCCGACGCGCTGCATGACCTGCTGCGGCGGCTGGGCGATCTGAGCGAGGCGGAGGTGGAGGCCCGCTCGGCGGAGGATCCCACGGCCTGGGTGAGCCAGCTCCTCGGCGAGCGGCGCGCGGCCCGCATGCGAATCGGCGGGGAGCCCCGGCTGGTCGCGGTGGAGGACGTGGCCCGCTACCGAGACGCCTTCGGGGCGGTGCCGCCCGGCGGCATCCCGGCGATCTTCCTGGAGACGGCGGACGCTCCGCTGGAGGCCATCTTCCTGCGCTACGCCCGCACCCACGGGCCCTTCGTGACCGACGCGCTGGCGACGCGCTACGGCATGCTGCCGTCCCAGGTGGAGGCGATCCTGAGGGGCTTCGAGGCCCGGGAGGCGCTGCTGCATGGGGAGCTGCGGCCCGGCGGCATCGAGCGGGAGTGGTGCGACCCTGAGGTGCTGCGCCGCCTGAAGCGCCGGTCACTGGCTCGCCTTCGCGGCCAGATCGCCCCGGTGGAGGCGGCGGCGCTGGCGCGGTTCCTGCCGGCCTGGCAGGGCATGGAGCGCAAGCGCGGCGGGGTGTCGCACCTGAGCGATGTGGTGGCCCGCCTGGAGGGGCTGGCGCTGCCGTTCTCGGCGCTGGAGGCGGAGATCTTCCCCGCCCGTGTGAGCGACTTCCGGCCGCGCATGCTGGACGAGCTGGGCGCGATGGGCGGGGTGGTGTGGGTCGGCCGGGGGGCCCTCGGCGCCACGGACGGTCGGGTCGCCCTCTACCGGCGCACCAGCGCGCACCTGCTCCTGGAGGAGCAGGCCCGCTACGAGCCGCCGACCACGCTGCACCGGCTGCTGCTGGCTCATCTGGAGACCCGGGGGGCCTCGTTCCTCGCGGAGCTGCAGGCGTTCTGCGGGCGGCCGAAGCTGGACGAGCTGGAGAAGGCTCTCTGGGATCTGGCCTGGGACGGGCGGATCACCAACGACACCTTCGCGCCGCTCCGGGGGCTGAAGGGGCGCAAGCGGCGCGGGACCGTGACCATGGGCGGTCGCTGGTCGGCGGTGAGCACCCTGATCGCGCCGTCGAGCGAGACGGAGCGGGCCCACGCCAGGGCCCGGATGCTGCTGGAGCGCTACGGGGTGGTGAGCCGAGAGGCGGCGGCCAGCGAGGGGCTCAAGGGGGGCTTCTCGGCGGTGTATCCGGTGCTGAAGGCGATGGAGTCCTCGGGGGGGGCCCGGCGCGGGTACTTCGTGGAGGGCCTCAGCGGCGCCCAGTTCGCCTCGCCGGGGGCGGTGGACCGCCTGCGGAAGGCCCGGGATGAGGGGCGGGAGGACGTGCTGGTGCTGCCGGCGGTGGACCCGGCGAATCCCTGGGGCACGCTCTTGAAGTGGCCCGAGGCGGCGGGGGAGGGGAAGACGCCCCGGCGGGTGGTGGGCGCGCGGGTGGTGCTCGTGGGCGGGCTGCCGGTGATCTACGTGCAGAAGGGGGGGAAGCGAATCCAGACCTTCCCGGAGACGGCCGAGCACCTGCCGGTCGCGGCGGCGGCGATGGCGGCGGTGGCCGAGCGCAGCCGGCGGGGCATCCTGCGGATGGAGGCGATCGACGGGGTGCCGGTGGAGCAGTCCGAGCTGCATGAGCTCATGATGAGCGCCGGCTTCCGCCGGGAGTACAACAGCCTCGTGATGGAGCGCTTCTGAGCCCGCATCCGGCAGATCCGCTATACGGCGGTCATGGCGATCAATTGGTACCCGGGACACATGAAGAAGGCCCGCCGAGAGATCGGCAAGGCCATGTCACAAGTGGACTTCGTGATCGAGCTGCTCGACGCGCGGATCCCCTACAGCAGCGAGAACCCGCTGGTGGCGTCGCTGCGGCGGGGGAAACCCAGCCTGAAGATCCTGAACAAGGCGGATCTGGCGGACCCGGCGGTGACGAAGCGGTGGATCGCGCACCTGCAGCGTGAGCGGGAGGTGAAGGCGGTCGCCATGAACTGGAAGGAGACCAAGCGCATCCGGGGGCTGATGGAGCAGGGCAAGCGGCTGCTGCCGGCGGATCGCACCCCGGGCCGGCCGGTGACGGCGATGATCCTGGGCGTGCCCAATGTGGGCAAGTCGACGATGATCAACACGCTGCGGGGGAAGGCGGTCGCGCGGACGGGGGATGTGCCGGCGGTGACCAAGGGGCAGCAGAAGGTGAAGCTCAGCAATGATCTGATGCTGCTGGATACGCCTGGGTTTCTGTGGCCGAGGCTGTACCCGCCGGAGTGTGGGTACCGGCTGGCTGTGACGGGGGCGATCCGGGACACGGCGATTGACTACCAGGACGTGGCGGCGTTCGCGGCGGAGTTCCTGAGGACGCGGTACCCGGAGGCGACGCTGGCGCGGTACAAGCTGAAGGAGATGCCGGCGGATAAGCACGCGCTGCTGGCGGCCGTGGGGGCGAAGCGGGGCTGTCTCCAGAAGGGTGGGGTGTTGGACCTGCACCGGGCGAGTGAGGTGCTGCTGTATGAGCTGCGGCAGGGGATGATCGGGCCGCTGAGCCTGGAGACGCCGGATGACATCCCGGTCAGGGATGAGGCGGGCGATGCGAGCGATGCGAGCGATACCGGGGCTGAACAGCCGGAGGATGCCAGCTCGGATTGATCGACCCGCTCGATCGAGGAGGCACCAGCAGGGTTCTTGCCCCCCACATCCCCGCGGGCTCGCGCCGCATGGCGCGCCAACCGCGAATGTGCACAAGGATCAAGCCGTCCCCCTCTCTGAGCCCCCACCTTCCGTCAGAACGTGCCGTCAGGCGCGCGCCAACTGCGAAGAGGTACCTCTGAGGAACGCGACGTCCCAGCGCCGCACGCGAGAGGGTGTTGCGACGTCAGATGCCTCGCCGCAAGGCGACATCAGGAGGCAAGACCTTGCGAACACGTGGACGGTTTTCGACGGAGACAAGCTGTTGTTTTTCTGCCACCCCACGCTGTAAAACCGGCCAGGTTTCGCAATGGATGCAAACCCAGGTGGGCATGCCACACGACCCGAGAGTCAGAGCACGGGTCCTCCAGACCGGGGGGTAGTGCGACGAGGAGGAACGACGAGATTTTGCACGGGAGGGGGCCGCAGGGCCCCTTCAGCCAGCAACGCTGGTTGGCAGCGGCGAATCCGTCAAAGTGGTCAGAGACCCGCGCTGAGTTCCACGATCCTCCTGCACCACACCCGCACTAACGACCACGATCCATGCGGCAGCCGCGCTCACGCTGACCGCCACGATCCATGCGGCAGCCCAACCCGTGCCCCCACAGGCCCACAGACATCGACGGTTCCGTAGCCCCGAGCGTTCGGTCCGGCGGACCTGGGTCCGGTGGGAATGGGTCCGGTGGGAATGGGCCCGGGCGGGGTTGGGCTGCCGCAGGGATCGTGAACGTCAGTGGTTGTGTGGCTGCCGCATGGATCGTGAAACTCAGTGCGTGTCTTCAGCCACTTTGACGGATTCGCCGCTGCCAACCAGCGTTGCTTGCTGGGGGGAACCTGCGCTTCCCCCCCTTTCAAGTCTCCTCGTTCCTCGTCGTCGAAAGCCCCGGTCTGGAGGACCCCCCTGTGCTCTGACTCTCGGGTCGTCTGGCATGCCCACCTGGGTTTGCATCCATTGCGAAACCTGGCCGGTTTTACAGCGTGGGGTGGCAGAAAAACAACAGCTTGTCTCCGTCGAAAACCGTCCACGTGTTCGCAAGGTCTTGCCTCCTGATGTCGCCTTGCGGCGAGGCATCTGACGTCGCAACACCCTCTCGCGTGAGGCGCTGGGACGGCACGTTCCTCAAAGAGGCCTCTTCGCAGTTGGCGCGCGCCATGCGGCGCGTGCTGGCGGAAGATGGGGGCTTAGTGAGAGGGTGGAGAGGCGGTGCGGTCTGGCTGGAAGAGGGGGGGCACAGGGGGCTCGCCCCCCTCGCACCGCGAGGGGCCAGGAGACAGGGAGAGAACTTCAGAGACAGCGACTCAGGAGCGCTGAAGGGCGAGCTGGCGCGCCCTGCGGCGAGGCATCTGACGTCGCAACACCCTCTAGTGTGCGGCGCTGGGACGTCACCTCAAAGGGGCCTCTTCGCAGTTGGCGCGCCGTGCGGCGGGGGCTGTCGACGGATGGGGCTCAGGGGGGCTGCGGGCTCACGGTAGCGCACCCCCGCGCGCAGTAGCACATCAGGGCCGGCGTCCGGGCAGACCCCTGATCGCGCGGCTATCCTCCCCAGCGACGCCTCCTGGAGACCTCCGTTGTTCCTCCTCCTGACGCTCTTTGCCTGCACCGACAAGGTCAGCGACACCGCCGACACCGGCACCGACACGGACACCACCGACACCACCGACATCACTGTCGGTGACCAGTCCCTCTCCGTCACCGCCACCGACTACGGCACCCTCCACGCCACCTGGATCTGCACCTCCGGCGGCACCCTCACCTTCACCAGCGCCTCCGGCGACCAGCAGATCCTCGAAGCGGCCACCGACCCCTGCCTCCGCGAGCTCGAGATCTCCGCCCCCCCCGGCACCGCCGTCACCTTCGAGCTGACCGGCGACGGCAGCAGCACCCACGAAGAGACCACCCCCGCCCTCCCCGACGGCATCTACGAGCTCGGCGCCGGCATGACCCTCGAGGGCGACTGGCCCGAGGAGGGCATCACCCTCCTCGGCTACGACTTCGTCGGCGAACTGGACGAGCCCGGCTGGGGGATCGGCGCTGTCGTCCTCCTCGACGCCAGCGGCCGACACCTCGCCCACGTCCTCGGCCCGGTCGCGGACCACCTGAGCCACAAGAGCGCCGCGCTCACCGACGGCGAGCTGGTCGTCATCAACTATAAGAAGGACTTCGACGAGCCCTCGATGGCGACCAACACGGTCAGCGTCGTCGCCCTCGGCGGCCTCCCGATGGCGTCTCAGCGCCGCGAGGTGCCGGTCCCGCAGGGGCATCACTTCCTCGACCTCACCGACGAGGGTGAGCTGCTCTACCTGGACATCGGGCGCGTCTGTGACTTCGAGGGCAGCGGCCAGACCCTGGCCCACGACCGCCTGCTCACGCTGCCCATCGACGGCGGCGAGCCCGAGCTGCTCTTCGACACCCTCGACGAGTGGATCGACCTCGTGATCGCGCGGGAGGGGCTGACCGAGACCCTCGACGCGGCCATGGGCAGCTACACCAACTACGACTGCGGCGCCGGCACCCCGCAGCGCGTTCGCGACGTGGCGCACGCCAACGGCGCCGACTGCGTCGGTGACACCTGCCTCATCTCGGCGATCGGCAGCATCGAGACCCTCCTCCTCGTGGACCGCACCACCGGCGCCCTGCGCCACGATCTGGAGACCTTCGACACGAGCTGGGCCGACGGCTTCGGAACCCACCACGACGCTCAGTTCATCGGCGACGACCGCATCCTCATCTTTGAGAACGGCGTGCCAGAGACCGGCGCCACGCCCGTGCTCTACGAATACGACGCGGACGCCGGGACCGTCTCGGAGCTCTGGGCCCCCCGGCGCACCGAGGACTGCATCCAGGCCTCCGCCATGGGGTGGGTCACTGGCGTCGATGGGGAAGACATCAAGGGCACGCTCGCCGCCTGGACCCCCGGCGGCGCGCCGCCCGACGTCCGCGCGCTGCTCAGCTACGGCACCGGCGGCATCTTCACCCTCGAAGACGGCGCCGGCGCGCGCCTGGGCCGCATCACCTTCGACGCCAACGACGGCTCGACCAACGACTGCGGCGGCAGCGCCCGCGCCGACATCGCCTCCGGACAGATCCAGCACCTGAGCGAGGCTACGCTGGCCGCGGAGTTCCCCGACTGGATACGGCTGCGGTAGCGAGGTCACACAAGGAGTCGTCGATGCCCGAGGGCGACAGCGTCTATCAGGTGGCGACAGCCATGCGGCCGCTCATCGTCGACAAGGCGCTGGCCAGCGTCACCACCCGGGGTGGGGTGGTGCACCCGCTGTTCGCCGGGCGGCGGGTGGATCGGGTCGAGTCCCGGGGGAAGAACCTGATCATCTACGCCGGGGACTACGCGATCCGCGTTCACCTCGGCATGTACGGCGCCTGGTTCACCTTCCGGCCGGAGCAGCCGCACCGCAAGAAGGGCAGGGGCCCGCTGTCGCTCATCCTCGTGAGCGAGGACGTAAAGCTCGTCTGCTACTACGCCCTCAAGGTCGAGCTGATGCCCACCCACGCGGTGCGGGCTCACAAGCCCATCGCCCGCCTGGGGCCGGATCTGCTGGACGCCCCGGACCTGGACGCCGTGGCGGCCAGGGCGCGGCGCTCGCCCGCCCCCACCGTCGGAGAGCTGCTGCTGGATCAGTCAGTGGCCGCGGGGATCGGCAACATCTTCAAGTGCGAGACCCTGTTCATCTGTCAGCTCGATCCCTGGCACGACCCGCGGCGGCTGAGCGATCCGGCCCTGAAGGCGATCTTCGAGAAGGGCCGGGAGCTGCTCGATCGCAACCGCGGGGACGCCGAGCGGGTGACCACCGGGATGGACCAGCGGGGGCTCCGGCTGTGGGTCTATGGCCGAAGCGGCCCCTGTCTGCGCTGCCGCTCGCCGGTGCGCGCGCGCAAGCAGGGAGACGACGCGCGAAAGACGTGGTGGTGCCCCCGCTGCCAACCGCCGATAAGTTGAGGCATGGCACTCCCCGATGCACTCCTGAGCCGCCTCTGTCGCCGCGACCTCTCGACCCGGATCGCGGTCATTGACGACGCCTTCGGCCCGAGACAGTACGGGGACTGGCTGGACACCGCCCGCGATCTGACCCACATCGTCCAGACCCTGAGCGATCGGGGCTACACCGTGCTGCCGGTCAACCCCTGGGAGGAGTCGGTGGAGGGGCTGCCCTGCGCGGACAACCCGGCGGCCCTGGAGGGCCCCGTTCACATCGCGGTGTTCCTCTCGGATCCGGACATCAGCCTGGGTCTGATGGAGCTGCTGGCGGAGGCGGACTGCGTGTGGTTTCAGCCCGGCAGCTCCGACGACGTGCTGATCGACGAGGCCCGCGAGCGCTTCGGTATGGTCGGCGTGGGCGACATCTGCGCGGAGGTCGCCGAGATTCGATTCACGCTGCCATGGAGCGCTACATCGTGAGCATCCCCGACGCGATCCAGGCCCGGCTGTCGAGCCCCGCGGACACCCGCGTCGCGGTGGTCGGCGCCACCGACTCCCCCGGCAAGTACGGCGGCATCATCACCCGCGATCTGCAGCGGAAGGGCTTCCAGGTGCTCCCCGTCAACCCGAGAGCGGACACGGTGAGCGGGCTGCCCGCCGTCGCGGCGGTGGGGGAGCTTGCGGGGCCGGTGCACATCGTGAACTTCGTGGTGCCCGCGTGGGTGGGGCGCGCGGTGCTGGAGCAGCTCGACCCGGCGGCGATCGACTGCGTGTGGTTCCAGCCCGGCAGCTTCGACGCGGCCCTCGTCGCCGAGGCCAGGGGGCGCTTTCAGCACGTCATCGCTGGACCCTGCATAATGGTCGAGGCTCGCTGACGAGGTCGGACTCCCATGATCGCAATGCTGCCCCTCCTGCTGCTGGGCTGCGGTCCCAAGCACCTCTCCAGCTCGCCGACCGCGGACGACTACTTCCCCCTTGGGGACGGCTACTCCTGGTCCTATGCGGCGACCTTCAACGGCCAGAGCTACCCGGAGACCCGGGTGTCGGTGGCGATCGAGGTCGACGGCGCGCCGGTGTATGTCTTCCTCCCCGCGGAGGATCTGTCAGACGACACCGCCATGGTCTTCTCGGGGAGCTTCGGGTTGGGGGCCTACCGGCGCGAAGGCGGCGGCGTGGAGACCGCCAACGCCATGTGGCGTGAGGAGGTCGCGGGGCTGTCCCCGAGCAGCTTCCAGCACATGCTGACCCTGCCGCCCCAGGTGGGGGAGGTCGCCCCCTTCGACACGCCCTCCGTCGATCGCAGCGGCGGGATCATCGTCCAGGGCTACGAGACCGTGACCGTGCCCGCGGGCACCTTCGAGGACTGCCTGAGGATCGAGCTGGGTGAGGACAGCTACGCCTGGCTGGCGCCGGGGGTGGGGCTGGTGAAGTGGGTGCTGGTCACCGGTCGCGTCGAGGAGCTGGAGTCCTTCACGTTCGCGCGGTGAGCACCGCGACGAAGAGCCCGGGGCCCTGCGCCTCGGGGTCGGCGGGGAGGCGTCGCCAGGCAGTGAGCGTGAGGTCGGCGTCGGCGGCGAGGGCCGCCAGCGTGTCCTCGGAGAAGCCCAGGTGACGGTGGCCCATGGTGCGGCGGTACTCGCGGCGGTCGTGATCGGCCATGTCCAGCACGATGAGCCGCCCGCCGGGCTTCAGACAGCGGGCGATCTCCGAGAAGGCGGCCGGTAGATCCTCGACGTGGTGTAGCACCAGGCTGCAGAGCGCCGCGTCCAGCTCCCGATCGGCCAGGGGCAGCGCCTCCAGCCCACCCTCCAGCAGCACGATCCGGTTCAGGTTGTCCTGGTTGTTCAGGCTGTCCGGCCCGCCGTTCTCCAGCTTCTCCAGGCGCGCGCGGGCCGCGCTCAGCATGGCCGCCTCCCGATCGACGCCGATGGCGCGGGCCACATACGGCGCCAACGCCTCGACGGCCTCGCCCGTTCCGCAGCCCAGATCCGCGACCACCAGCCCGGCCGGCAGCAGCGAGAGCAGCGCCGGCAGCAGGGTCTTCTCGCCAAACAGCTCCCTGCGGACCTGCTCCCACTGATCCGCGTGGCGGCCGAAGAAGGCCCGGCTGTCCATCTCCCGTTGGGCCAGCACGCTGTCCACCCGCCGCAGATCCTCCGCGTAGAGTCCGCTCCCCCGCAGATCCCGGGCGACGACCGCCCAGAGCGCGCCGGCGCCCTCGGGGAGCGGCTCGGCCAGCCGGAAGAAGCTCGCGGTGCCCTCCGCCCGCTTCTCCAGCCAGCCCTCGGTCCGCAGGTGCTTCAGGTGTCGGCTCACGGTGGACTGGGGGGACTGGAGCACCCGGGCCAGCTCGCCGACCCCCAGCTCTTCCCTCGCCAGCGCGTGCAGCAGGCGCACGCGGGTGGGCTCGGAGAGGGCGCTCAGGTGGCGAAACAGGGCCGCTTGCATGGATCCTCACGTTTTTTACGTTGCGCTTCATCCGTCTATCCGGCTAATAGGATGAAGTCAGTCAACTATCCATACATCCGGATGAACGGATGAACAAATTCCCGAGGGCACCATGAGCACCGAAGACACCGTGCAGACCAGCGAGACCTTCCTGAACACGGGCCTGCCCCTGTTCGCCGACCTGCCCTACAAGGTCGCCGACCTGAGCGAGGCCAGCGTGCGCTTCGGCCGCAAGGAGATGGAGCTCGCCCTCGTCGAGATGCCCGGTCTCGCCTCGCTCCGTGAGGAGTTCGGCGCCGCGCAGCCCCTGAAGGGCGCCAAGATCATGGGCAGCCTGCACATGACCATCCAGACCGCGGTGCTCATCGAGACCCTGACGGCGCTCGGCGCCGATGTCCGCTGGGTCTCCTGCAACATCTTCTCCACCCAGGACCACGCCGCCGCTGGCGCGCTGGTCGGCCCCACCGGCACCGCCGACGCCCCCGCCGGCGTCCCGGTCTACGCCTGGAAGGGCGAGACCCTCGAGGAGTACTGGTGGTGCACCCTGCAGGCGATCTGCTGGCCCGAGGGGCAGCTCAACCTGATCCTCGACGACGGCGGCGACGCGACCATGCTGGTCCACA
>Ga0316204_10001583_pt1 | contig 59682 bp, 50 predicted proteins | sample 6monrhotite_MG_2_FD_205661 | JGI IMG/M metagenome (GOLD analysis project Ga0316204, IMG submission 205661) | Microbial mat bacterial communities from mineral coupon in-situ incubated in ocean water Damariscotta River, Maine, United States -... | ecosystem: Environmental > Aquatic > Marine >...
GATAATGTTTTAATTTTCATGAACTCTTCTTTTGAAATCATGGCGCTCCTAAAAAAGCGCCAGTGTGAAATTAACTGGATCAGATTTCAACTGGTGAAGTGGATCATTTTTGCATTGTTGGTAACATGGTAAAGTTCACTGCCGTACAGGCAGCTTAGAAAATCGACTGCTTTAGTAAATTTTTTATCTGAATGTTCACTGCCGTACAGGCAGCTTAGAAAATAATCCACATCTCCAAAGTCCAAACTGTATTTGTTCACTGCCGTACAGGCAGCTTAGAAACACCACCTGAATCATTATCAGTATTATCTTGAGTTCACTGCCGTACAGGCAGCTTAGAAATAGTGCTATATTAGGGACTAAATCAGCCATTTGTTCACTGCCGTACAGGCAGCTTAGAAAAATTGGCGGAGCAGCTTCAACTTCTTATAACAGTTCACTGCCGTACAGGCAGCTTAGAAATTGATCACGCGCCCAATCGTGAAAGTCTTTTTGTTCACTGCCGTACAGGCAGCTTAGAAAAGGATAAGGTGGAATAATGAGCGCAATAGCATGTTCACTGCCGTACAGGCAGCTTAGAAATTTTCAAGCTTTGGCGATAGCTAGGGCTTACGGTTCACTGCCGTACAGGCAGCTTAGAAATCTAATCGTCTTTTGCGGCATATTAATAACCGGTTCACTGCCGTACAGGCAGCTTAGAAATAGAATACTAAGCAAAAAGACTATACAGTCACGTTCACTGCCGTACAGGCAGCTTAGAAAGCTCTCGTAGATAAAGAACGGGCGTTTAGCAGGTTCACTGCCGTACAGGCAGCTTAGAAATGCAAGAATAATAGCATTATCTTTGAACTGTAGTTCACTGCCGTACAGGCAGCTTAGAAAACTTGACCCGGACTTACTCGGTTTGAATCCTGGTTCACTGCCGTACAGGCAGCTTAGAAATAACGCAGCAGAACATGCAAAAGGTATATTACGTTCACTGCCGTACAGGCAGCTTAGAAAGTCTCTAAATCAAGAAAGCTTGTTAGCATCTGGTTCACTGCCGTAAGCGAATAGTTCACTGCCGTACAGGCAGCTTAGAAAGCTAAATTTAACCTTGTATCTCTCCAGATAGAGTAATAAGCTATTATTCTATCACAGGAATTGAGAGAGTTTGGGGCTAACCTTAGAGCTTTGACTCTGATTCGTAGATGAAACCCTCAATTCATTTTATCTTAATAAACTGGATGGTATCCAAGTGCCTTTATTATTATTCTGAGTAAGTTTAATAGACAAATAAATTAATAATTTCTTAAAAAACAAATAGGTAGGGAAAGATCTTTTCTTTTCTATTTAATTAGAAAAGCATTTATTCATATCAAGGCCTCTTAGCCCCTCAAGGGATTCCGCTTATATTTCCATCGATAAGGAAAGTCCGGACTTAACTCCGGACTTAACTCCGGAGCTAGAAAAAGACAGAAAATTAACGGAGATGAGTGAATCAGATATTGAAGATAAAAAAGTGAGAATTATCATCAGAAATTGATTTTGAAGTAAGAGGTTCAGGTAAAAATAGAATAGACAAAGAGAGTGTAAATAAAGTTATACTTGAGCTTTGTAATGAACAATATATTACACTAGCTAATTTAGCATTGTTGCTGGGAAAGAAGCCTGACACATTAAGAAAAAATTATTTAAACCCTTTAGTGACCTCTGATAGATTAGCTTTGGCGTATCCTACAAAGAAAAATAACCCTAAGCAGGCGTACATAGCAGTTAAAACCTGAAGTGCTTAGCAGTATTATTCAAAGGAATACTTCCCAGAAAAGACGAAATTATGAATGACAAGAACTTAAACATAAAAGATGAAGTCACCGAGTTTCTACTTTATACCGCTCCCAATGGTGATATAAAAGTAGAGGTTTTGCTTAACAATGAAACGATTTGGCTAACACAAAAACGTATGGCGGAGTTATTTGGTGTTAAAGTCCCTACGATCAATGAACATCTAAAAAACATATTCAAAACCAATGAATTACAAGAGCGTTCAGTTATTAGGAAATTCCTAACAACTGCTTCTGATGGTAAAAAATACAATACTAACTATTACAATCTTGATGTCGTGATATCTGTGGGTTACAGAGTTAATTCTACTCAAGCCACTCAATTCCGTATCTGGGCAACCAATTTACTCAAACAATACATCATCAAAGGTTTCGCCATGGATGATGAACGGCTCAAAAATGGGCGCTATTTCGGTAAAGACTATTTTCGCGAATTATTGGAGCGGGTGCGCTCTATCCGTGCCAGTGAACGTCGAATTTATCAACAAATCACCGATATTTTTGCTGAATGCAATATTGATTACGACCCGAAATCTGACACAACTCGCCAGTTTTATGCTCATGTTCAAGACAAGTTCCATTATGCGATTACAGGTAATACTGCTTCGGAAATTATTTATAACCTAGCTGATGCAAATAAACCACGCATGGGAATGATGACTTATAAAAATTCACCTTCTGGACGAGTACTCAAATCAGATACCACTGTTGGTAAAAATTATTTGGTGGAAAAAGAAATAAAAACATTAGAACGCTTGGTTTCTAGCTTCTTTGATTATATTGAAGGAATTATTGAACGACGCAATAGTTTTACTATGGAAGGTTTCTCAGAAAGCGTTAATAAGTTTTTAGAGTTTAACGAATATAAGATTCTAGAAGGGAATGGCAAAATCTCCCGCAAACAGGCTGAAGTTAAAGCGTTTAACGAGTATGAAAAATTTAATAAAACTCAGAAAATTGAATCCGACTTTGATAAAGAAACCAAAGCCTTATTAAAATTGATGGGTAATGAAGAAGATGGAGGTGAAAATTCCTGAGAATTGCATCTACATTCCAGACAATAGCTTTCGTTCATCGATTGAGGCTGCCAGTGTAGATAAACTTGAATAAACATCTCCAAATAATTCAGTTTCTTTGCCAGAGGCTAGGTCATTCAATTTGTCTATGTGAACAATTTTCTGTTTAAAACTTAAGTTATAGTTATTAACAAGTGCGAAAGCTTTATCAAATAAAGGATAGTCTTTTGCTGGAGTATTTAAATCAATATTATCTAATAGGTTCATAATAGTTGCTTCTAATTTGGTTTTTCAGGCTCTTTCTCCAATTTTTTTACGAGTATCAATATAATCTTCAACGGTATTAACAAAGTTATTCTTAAGTTGTTCTAAGGCTTTAACTTAAGAAATAAATTATACTTGAAAAACAAAAATCAATCCTCATATTAAAAATACAAAAGAAAACATTTAAAACCGGTTTTATAGTTTCTTTTTTCATTAACTTTTTGAAACGATGTTTCAATTTGAGGAGATACTATTATGAACATCACACCATGGCATTCACTAAGAAATTTTGATGATTTCTTTTCCAGTCTTAATCGATCAATCGCAACAAATACTGCACAAGAAGGTATTCTTTCCGCTGATTGGATCCCATCTGTAGATATTACAGAGAGCAAGGAAAATTTTGTTGTTAAAGCAGAGCTTCCAGAAGTTAAAAAAGAGGATATTAAGGTCGCTGTTGACAAAAATATTCTTACTATTAGTGGTGAGAGACGCTCAGAAGTTAAAGACGAAAAAGAGCATCGAATAGAGCGTTCTTATGGCAGCTTTAGTCGAAGTTTTTCTTTACCAGATAATGTTGATACAATTAATATTCACGCAAAAAATGAAAATGGAATGTTGTATTTAACTATTCCAAAAGCTGAAGCTAAGGAAAAGTTAACTCAGATCGATATAGATTAATCTGATTGATATAACACACGCCAGATTTTTATCTGGCATGTGTTTTTGTTTAAGTTAATCTAACGTCAAATCAAAGCTTTTAATGGCTGTATTTTTTGAGAATTGTCTCATACTCACCAGACTCTTTAATCGAAATTAGTGCTTTGTTAAATGCCTCAACCAAATCTGGATTGACGCTAGCGCGACTAAACATAATTGAAACATCTCCGCTATGCACTTCAATAGATGATGCAACGATTTGTCCAACCAAACCTTTTCGTTTAATGGTATAGCCTGCCACAAAAGGATCTTCTAAGAAACCATCAATTTGATTTTGAACCAAATTATAATAATTTACTTCGGTGATTGGCACATTGATTATTTGTTCAGCGTAATCAGGATTATCTTGAATGTCAGAAACAGCGTCACCATAAATATAATCTTCGGTAACACCTAATCTAAATTTGTTATTTAGTAACTGAACTAAAGTGACGCCATTAAGATCTTGATTAGTATCTGGACTGACATAAAGAATAAATGATTCATGTCGATAAGGCTCAGAAAAATAAGCAAACTCTTCTCTTGCAATCGTTTTACTTGCTCCTCCCAATAAATCAATTGAACCGCTTTTGATTCCTTTGAGTAAATTCATCCAATCATTTTGAATAAACTTAATTGAACAATTAGCTTCTTTTGCCATACTGCTAATTAGATCAATTTCAAGCCCTCTCACATGATTATCAGGGGTTAAGTATTGATAGGGTTCCCATGGATCCCATCCCATAGTTAACTCGCAAGTTGGCTTAGCTGGTTTGGCTTCTTTTTCTGCTTGAACAGGTTTAGATGTTGGTTCGGTCACTGGCTCTGCAGGTTTTTCGCTGCAAGAAATAACGAGCAAAGCAACGAGGGTCATTGTTAGATAGTAAAATATTTTCTTCATTGTAAATATCTCCTAGTTGTAACGACATTTTTCTTGTGTGGAAAACTGAACTCCGACAGGTTTTTAGTCTACAACGTCTAAGATACTTCAACAGTTTTGAGAATGTTTAATTGCCTTTTGTGAAATGTCGATGCTTACATCTTAAACTGATTTCGGGATTTATGCGAGGATCTGGATCAATAGTGCTAAGGGTTATTAATTGAGTGATTTTTCTACATTTAGGCTAGTTTCTTCATTATTCAACGGATTAATCACCAATTTTACGTAAAATAAATGCCCCTATGCTTTCTTCATTACGAGTATCAATGCCCATCGACGGAAGGTGAACAATTGACGGAACTCCTGTTGTGATACCTCTGTCCATGAGAGCTTTTGAATGTAAGGGATGATGTAAAAGTTGATCGGAGGTGGTAGGAAACACATAATCATTAATGGTGTTAGAAAGGTAAAACTCAGGGTCATCTCTAGTCATTAAACCGAGAATGTCTAGCTGAATGCGATCGTCTAGAATTGATTGAGTATTTATTTCCGAAAGATTACTAATACCGTAAAATTTCAACACCACCTCTTCTGTCAGCAATTCAACAATCGCGTCAAAATCAAGGCCTTGAGGTTGGTACTCTTGAAAGGTTGAAGTAGGCCACTCTACGACGTCGTAGCTTGATTGGGTGTCTAAGGCAACAACTCCTTGAACTCTTGTCGATTCTTTTAATATTTCATCGTTTGTTTCGGCCAAAGTCATATCATCATTAAAGGCGATCCAGAGGCTTGTTCCCGCTCCAGCAGAGCTGCCAGATAAAAGCACTCTATTTTTATCCAAATTTAATTGAGTTGAATGATATTTTATAAATTGAAGTGCACGCTTACTATCGTTTAAGGGCTTTAAAACTCCTTCGCTCTCATTGGTTTCTAGCAATCGATAGTTAATAGTAGCGAATGCAATATTTTGAGATAGAAGATCGATAATAAGCTGTTTTATTCCTTCTTGTTCGTAAGCGGTTGTTTTATCTTGACCGGTAAAGCCGCCGCCATGAATAAAAATAACTAATGCGGTTGGTGAAGAAGCATTCGGCAAAAATATATCGAATAGGTTTCTTTCATAATCACCGTAAGAGATATCTTGGTAAAAAGTCACATCGCTATTTTGAATATCGAAGGGTGGCGCAACTGAGGTTAAAATCAATCCGTTTCCTGACGGAGGTGGGAGAGTTGGGGTTGGAGGAGCAGACCCAGAGCCGCCACAAGCAACTAAAAAGAACAGAATTAATAGAAAAGTCGAAATATTGATTGTCACTTTCATGTTTTGTTCCGATAGTTGCAGCTTATATTTTGAAATTCTCAAGCAATGTCATCGTTTTCTCAACTTAACAAAGTGATATAAGTTACGTTAATTGTTGTAGACTGACAATTGCTTAACTAACTTTTCATTATAGTGCTTTAAAAAACAGCTAACCGCAGCGGGACCAGCAAAAGGTTTTTTCTTTAATAGGCTCGTTACGGCAATATTAGTTAGCGTCGAGGAAAGTTTATCAGGCCACACCGGCAATGTAGAATCGTTAGCGTGCTTTAAACTTTCACAATAACTTAACATGGTAGAATCTGGGTTGGATATACCAAAAGTTAGCTGTTGTTCAAACATTGCTTTTACCATGAAGTTTAAATTGGTTAGGAATTCTGCACGTTGCGGGTGTTTCGGGGGCATTCTTGCTACTAATGAGGTTATTGCGCGAATCATCACCTGACGATAAACGACCCGCTCATTATGTGGATCGACCCAATGGCCGACATCAGGCTCTTTCCTTATCATTCCAGATAAAACGCCTAGAGATGCACGAGAAATCGCTTCTTCTAAAAATAAATGATTGCCTGTTTCTGCAAAGGTTTCGCTGAGTAAAATAACGCTAAAACTGTTGTAGTTAAAGTTAGGAACTATCGGTTTGGTAATCGCCCAATTTGAGGCTGATATTGCACCATTCAAATAGAGAACATCTTTTGTTTCCCGATAGAGAGACAATAAAGCTTCGCCGGCCAGCCCGTTGTCGAAATAAAGATCACCTCTTCCTAGATCGTCTATAATCCAACCATTATTTAGTACTTGGTTGGTCAAGTTGAGTTTCTCTGCCTCTTTTAAGAACTTATTTGATAAGCGCCCTAAATGAGTTGATTCATCTCGCCAAGCTGGAAAACCAAACCCGCCAGTACCCATCTCCTTTTGAATTGATAATAAAAAATCGCCGGACTTTTCAGCTAAATTCATATATTTCGGGTCGCCGGTAATGTGCCAAGAAGTTAAAGCGCCTTGGATTACCTCTGCAACGCCGCGCAATGGAGTTGTTGCTTCTTCCGGTGCTATATCATTCTCCAACCACCAAATTTTGCTTGAAATATGCTTCCAGAATAAATCAAGACTTTTAGTAACTTCTTTTTGCGTTAAGGGGCGACTTTGTGTGAGTTGATTAATATATTTTTCTTTTGCCTCCGGTTCTGGTGTTCGTGTTTTTTTATCACAGATACCGGTAATCGCGTAAATAGCATTTTTATCTTTACGTTTCATTGCCTCTGAGAGAGAGACATTCTTGTGGTCGCTTTTGTTAGCTGGACAAAGTAGCGTCGAATCAACCTTAATAGATGAAAAAGCCGAGTTAGAGTAGGAATAAGCTAAAGCTATTAAAAAAACGACCATCGCTGGTTGCCAAGGATGTGATGGATTAAGACTGAATTGTTTTGATGATTTATTCATAATTATTTAAATAGTGAGTCATTAAGAAAAGCAATGAAAATAGTAACTGTTTGGTTATTTGGTGTGTTATATTGGCTGTTATCTTGTCAATTGTCAACTAGATTGTAACTAGATTGTAACCTGGTTGTAAGTAGTAGATTTTTGAGTTTGTTAGTGAGTCACTTTCCACTCAACCCAGCGGAATCTAAATTATGTCAATAGATGGTAAAGTTGTTTTCTCCGTTATTGGATTAGAGCATAGTCATATTTTTGAAATGACTAAACGAATGATTCGGGCGGGAGCTAAATTAAAAAGTGTCTATTCTGATAACAAAAAAAGCCTGAAACATTTCTCTCAACTATATCCTGATTGTAAGTTTTGTTTTCAAGATGACATTCTAAAAGATCAACAAACAAAACTGATTGTATGTGCTTCACGTCCTGACTTGCGAGCGGAAATTGGTATTAAAAGCATGTTAAATGGCAAAGATTTTTTGTCGGCTAAACCGGGGATTTTAACCCTAAAGGATCTTGAAAAGATCAAACAGGTACAAAGAGATACTCAACAGATATTTTCTATCTGCTTTTCAGAACGTTTTTGGAGTGGTTCGACTCTTAAAGCCATGGAGTTAGTAAAAAAAGGGCTGATAGGAGAAGTGGTCAGCACTACCGCGCTTGGTCCACATTGTATTGATATTGTTGATAGACCAACCTGGTTCTACCAGCCTAAATTCTCTGGGGGGATCCTCATTGATCTTGCTTCGCATCAAATCGACCAATTTTTGGTTTTTAGCGGTGCGACCGAGATCTCAATTATCCATAGCCAAGTTGCTAATAAAGCCCATTCGAGTAAACCAGGTTTTGAAGATATTGGAGAGCTCGTACTCTCTGGAAAAAAGGTGTTTGGTACTGTACGGGTTGATTGGCTTTCACCGAAAGCTTTAGGTGTTTGGGGTGATAGTCGATTAATTATTCAGGGAACAGATGGTTATATTGAATTGCGGAAAACTATCGATCTTGATGGAAAATCAGGTGAAGAACATTTGTTTTTAGTCAACCACAAGGGGGTTCAGTATTATGATTGTAACCAAGCTCAAAACCTTTTCGCAGACGCATTGGTAGGGGATGTCCTGAACCGGACTGAATTAAGTATGCCTCAAACTCATTGTTTTTATGTATCAGAAATGGCAATACAAGCTCAAACACTCGCTTACTTTGACCTCCAAAGCTAATAACTTTTTCCTTCCAACGTGTTTTCGAGCATGACTAATCTTAAACAGTTTGTTTGAGTTAAATCAACGAAACTATTAGATAAAAATTTAAGTTCAGAAGATTTAACTTGCAATTAACCAAATAGTTACTTACAGTGATATAGGTAACGCAACTAGGCGTTTACACCTTTAACGTAGGAGAATATAAAATGATTAGAATTACACTTCTATCTTTACTTGGACTCTTGTTAATAACTTCCAACCTAGTTTCTGCAGCTCCTTCTGAGCATTGTACGAGCGCAGCTTACGGTACTAGTACGGATAGACAAGCAATTGAAGATGCTATGTTTGAAGGGACTCAACAGGCGGTTGAAAACGCAATCAATAGCGCAAAAGAGACTAGAGGCTCGACGGTAGGATGTAGAACGGATGTTTGGGATTATGCTGTTCCGGATATTACGCCCCCGACTTTGGCTCAATTAGAAACTCTTTGGAACAATATACATTATCCCGTCCTATCAGGATATAGCCACACTTGTGCAAACATAGGGCGTGGCTGGCCTGCAAGTGCCCTTGGTGGATTACACGCAAAACTGGGAGGCTATGATGCGTCTATGGGTTCAATTCGAACCATCGCTGAACAAAGTGAAGCATCACAATATTCATCAGCGAACGTAACAGAGCCCTTGGTCACTTATCCAGGTGTTTTTGCCTATTCAACTTTATTGGCAGACGCAAACCCTAATAATATTTGTTATCGAGGAGGTGAGGTTGCTAGCCAAGTAAATGCTTGGTGTGGTGCAAAGCCGTCAGTATGTGTTACTTACGATTCGGGTTTTTTTAGTGGACAAGAATTTCTGGTTGAAGATTTCTCTATTAACCCACGTGAATATGGTGGAGCTGCGGCTTATGATCATGCATGGAGTGCGGCTTTAGCTGTGGAGCTGTGGTTGCAGGAGGTTGATACTTTACTTAAAGCGAAATATGAAGCCTCAGCAAGGTTAGCGGCGGACTGGAGTGCGGCGGAGCCTTCAGTGCGTAATCATAACTATACTGCAAAAAATATTTGGGTTCTGGCCCAGTTATATCAACTGACCGGCGAGTTGAACTACAAAACAGCACTACAGAACAAGCTTGATCGAAATCTTAAACCTGGTGTATTGATGGATTTGGATAATAACGGTCTTGTTGATGGTATGTCTAACCAGCCTTTTAGTTCTCTAATTAGTTATGCTCAACTCCCGGGTCGCATGTGGGATGGGCATAACTCTAATTCATGGTATCACTCGATGAACGCTTTAGCAGCAGTGGAAGCTTATGTTGCATTTAGAGATTCAGGAGATGTTATTAGCGCTAACGACCTTCGACCATATGTGATAGCAATGCTTGATAATTTGGCCAATGAAATCGTTACGTTAGGTTTACCTGCGCCTAGCGGAGAACATATGTGGCCGATTCCTTATTCGTTGCTAACAGCATTATGGAAAATTGCAGCTTACGAAAATGAACCTCATTCTCTGTGGGAAAGTGCGGCTGCTACCTTATTTAATTGGGGCTTGTATGATTCGTCCGATGCAAGTGTTAGAAATCTAACCGGTAGGGCAACTGCTTCACTTGCACTCTATATGTTGTATTTATCAAATACTCCGTATGAGCCTCTTTCACAAAGATTAATTCCGCCTGTTAGCGGTGCAAGTAATCCGGTTCCAGCCGATTTGTCGATAGACATTGGCACAAACCCTATTCTCAGCTGGCAGGCTGGTGAAGGAGCTACTTCGTACGATGTGTATTTGGGAACCAGTGCAAATTTTGGCATCGGAGATTTTCTAGGTAATCAAATTGGAACAAATATTCAATTGCACTCGTTACTTAATGATACTACTTACTATTGGCGCGTGGACACTAATAACGCCAGTGACACGATAGTTGGAGCTGTTTGGAGTTTTACTACAGAAGCAGCGGCTATTGAACCAACGGTTTTATTGGATGATAGTTTTGAAAGCGGCAGTTTTTCAACAGAAGCTTGGGTAACTGATTGGAATATCAATAATTTACGATCTGTGTCAGGAAGTCTGGCGGCATTTGCTAATCATAATTCTAACAATCTTGAATCACGAACGTTTAATACCTCGGGTTATTCTAAATTAACCATTTCATTTTATTATCGTGACTATCGAGTTGATAACAGTGACAACGTATATTTTCAAGCAAATAACGGAGCAGGATTTATTAATGTTGATGAATTGGGAAATACTTCACCTGAAAGCACATGGCATTTCTATTCTAAAACCGCTGTAAATTCTGGTAGCGATTCTCAATTTTTTCATAATAATTTTAAAATTAGGTTTAGTGCTAGTGGTATTGACCGGCGGGAAAATTTACGAATTGATGATGTCAAACTAATTGTTGAATAGCCAGAAAGGGCACTTATCGGGCTCTCTAATATCACTTTGGTGATCATTGGGAGTCCGATTTTTTTATTGTTAAGAAGGTATTTGTTCTGTCAAAGGCTTTAAAATGTTCGTAGAAATTGATGAAAAAAATTCGTTGTTGGGTGGATTTGAAGCTGGAGGTACTAAGTTTAATTGTGTTGTTGGAAAACCGAACGGTGAAATAATTTCTCGTCATTTATTTGCTACGACTACACCAAAGGAAACTTTTGCTAAGGTGACCAATTTTTTTAGAATTCAAGGAGAAAAGTATTCACCGATTAAGGCGTTAGGAATTGCTCACTTCGGACCGATTGAACTTAACTTGAATTCTTTGAGTTATGGATGGTTAAGAAAAACACCTAAACCTTATTGGTCTAATATAAATGTCCTAGGGCATTTTTCAAATAGCTTTGACATACCAATTGCAATTCAAACAGATGTTAATGGTTCTGCTATTGGAGAGAGGGCGTTTGGTGCAGCTAAAGGTTGCAATCGTTTCGCTTATGTAACTGTTGGGACGGGAATTGGAGTGGGAGTTTATAGCGATGGAAAACTAGTCCAAGGGATAGATCACCCAGAAATTGGACACATGCAACTCGGTAATAATTTGGGTGGAGATGAATATCCTGGATGCTGTCCTTATCATCATAACTGCCTAGAAGGACTAGCATCTGGAACAGCAATAAAAGACCGTTGGGGAGTTAGTGGTAACGAGCTTGAGATTGATCATCCAGCTTGGGAGTTAGAGGCACGATATCTAGCAATATTATGCGTCAACTTGAGTCGTTTTTATTCACCTGAGTTAATTGTTTTTGGAGGTGGAGTGATGAATCAAATTCATTTGATTGAGCGAATTAGGGAACATTTCATTCTTTTATCAAATGGATATTTAAATCCGAAACTATCTGAAAGAATAGAAAACTATATTATTTTATCGCAATTTAACGGTTATGCCGCTGAAAAGGGTGTTTTAGTAATGGCGAATAAAATGCTTGATGGGAACAAACACCGAATTTGAATGAACCGTTCACTAGTTCTAGCTTTGATAAATTATATATAAGAGAATTAAGAAGGTTATGAGTAGTCTTTTATTAGAAGCCTTGAGTGATTATCTAAATTGGCTTGAAAAACATGCGTTACCATTATGGCGGAGTAAAGGAATTGATAAACAGGGAGCTAGTATAGAGCGATTTAATGTTAATGGTGAACCCGATTTGCTAAGTAATAAAAGGATGCGGGTTCAAGCAAGGCAGATGTTTGTGTTTTCAGTCGCGCAACAATATGGTTGGATCGATGACGGCATGGAATTGGTCGCGTCGTTGGATCGTTTTGTTGAAAAAAATGCGTTGTTATCTGATACTAGACAAATTGCGCATCTTTTAGATTCAGAAAATAATATTATTAACTCAAATTTCGATCTTTATGATACTGCTTTTTTCTTGTTAGCCTATGCTTGGCGGTATCAAGTATTTAATGATCTAAATGCTTTGATTAATGCTAATAAATTACTAAATTCGATTGACCATTTATTAAAAGAATCACCTGGAGGTTGGATGGAGGGTGATTATCAAGCAAACCATCGCCGACAAAACCCCCACATGCATTTATTGGAAGCGTTTCTGGCGTTATATCAAGTATCTCGTGATGGTAAATGGCTAGCGAAAGCCGGGGAAATATTTTGTTTGTTTGAAACAAAATTCTTCGATCAAAAAAACGGAGTATTACTGGAATATTTTGATAACGATTGGAATCCTGCATCAGGTGAACTGGGTCAAATTGTAGAGCCTGGCCATATGATGGAGTGGGTCTGGCTATTAAGACAATATCAAAAATATACTGGTAGCCCTGTCGATGATTACTGTCACAAACTTTATCACAACGCGCTAGCGTTAGGGTTGGATCCTTCAAGCGGACTTTTATTTGATCAGGTTTTAGTCTCGGGGAAAATAGTTAAAAAAACTAAACGTTGTTGGCCGATGACCGAATGGATAAAGGCAAGTTTATTACAGGCATCTGTTTCCAATGAGGACTATGATTATCGCCTAGATGGATTAAATGCGGTGCGTCAACTCAAAAATAGATACCTTCAATCAGAACAGCTTGGTCAATATATTGATGGTATTGATGAAAACAACCTTGTGTATACTGATACCGCTCCAGCTAGCACCTTATATCATTTGGTGACAGCGGCGATAGAAATAGTAAGTTTTGTTGAGAAGCAAAATAAAACAGCTGGGCATTAAGCTAAATTAAATTAGTAATTGAGAGTTAATCGTTTGAGGAGCTGTCTGAATATTTTTGAAAAGTAATAAAGGCGTTTTTTTCAGTTTATTAATATTACGCGGAAATCATTAACGTTAGTACCTGTCGGTTGAGTAATTATTTCGTCGTCTAACAATTCAAAAAATTTTCCTGATTGATGTTCATTAAGTAATTTTACCGGGTCAAGGTTTTTACCCTTGGCTCGCTTTATAGTGGTTGGCGTTACATACGAGCCTGCTACATGCTTTCCGCTTGCCGACTTTCCATCTATGCCATCGGTGTCTGCGCATAGTGCATAAATATTTTTGTACTTTTGAAGATTTAAAGCAAGTGATAAAGCAAATTCCCGATTCGGACCACCATCTGGGTTTTGGTGTTCATTTCCCATTGTTACCGTGACTTCTCCGCCGGAAATAAGAGCCCATTTTTGACTTAAGTTGATGGAGGGAAAAAAGCGTTTGATCATATCTATCGCCGCATTTTTAGCTTCGCCTTCAATATTATCGCCAAGAATTAAAGTCAAATAATTCGATTTTTGTGCGACCTTTGCAGCAGCGACGAGAGAGTCCATCGGACGACTGATGAGTTCGTAGGTTGAATGCTTAAAGGAACTTGATACTTCGGTTTTACTAGACAGTAAAGATAGGTTTACAGGGCTATCAATTTTGTATTTATTTAAAATTTCTTCGGTACTTAATTTATTAGCAACTGGTTTTACTGTTGGTCCCGAGCCAATTATTTCTGCTTGGTCTCCCACAACGTCTGATATTCCTATGGTGTGAACTTTTGCTGGATAACAGGCTAACGCAAGCTTTCCTCCTTTTATTTGGGAAAATGTTTGCCGAACAGTATTTAATTCATGAATTGTAGCACCAGCGTTAAATAACTTTTTTATAAGGTTTCTTTTGTCTTCGAGTATTAAAGGTTTTATAGGAAGACATAATAGCGACGAGGCTCCTCCGGAAAGTAAAACCAAAACTAGATCGTTTTTCGTCAGGTTACGGACCATTTTTAAAATCATTTGAGCAGCGTTAATGCTTCGCTGATCAGGTAACGGGTGTGAAGCTTCGATCAATTTTATTCGATTGGTCTTAGTTAACGATCCTTCTGGTGTAACGACAAGTCCATTTAAGTTAGCGTAGCGTGAACTTTTTGCGTAGTAGCTTTCTACCCGTTCAGCCATTGCCGCGCCCGCTTTTCCGGCGCCAACAACGATAAGCCGACCATTTTTAGGTATGTCTGGGAGATGATAGTCTTGTATACTTGTTTTAGGGTGTGCGGCTTTGATTGCGGCATCCAGCATATTCTTCATTAATTGCTTCTGCTTAGGCATACCTTTTCTTTTCCAGTATAAATAGCTATATCTTTCGCATCATTTCTAGATAACGAGCTTTACAAGTCGATACAACAAGCTCTGCGGGTTGACTCCACCACTCATTCGAGAATATTTCTACTTCTGAAAATCCTGTATAGCCAACATCTCTAACCATTTTGTGGATGGCAGCAATATCAATGACACCATCGCCCATCATAGCTCTATCGAGTAACAAATCCCTCGTTGGGACTCGCCAATCGCAAATATGAAACCCTAGGATTCTTTCTTTACCAGCGCGTTCGATTTGTTCTTGTAATTTTGGATCCCACCAAACATGATAAACATCGACCGCAATGCCAACGCCTTCCCCGATCAAATCACATAAATCGTTGGCTTGCTCCATTGTATTGATACAGGCTCTGTCTGCGGCGTACATTGGATGAAGCGGCTCGATTGCCACTGGAATGTTGGCTGCTCTTGCGTAGGGTACAACCTTTAAAAGGGCTTCCGCGATTTGCTCTCTGGCTTTGATAAGATTTTTTGATTTGTCAGCTAATCCGCCAGCAACAATCACTAAGCACTGAGCGTTGATGGCAGCAGCTTCGTCAACCGCTGTGAAGGTTTCATCAATTGATTCTTGTCTAAGTTTCGCCGTCGAAGCAGTAAACATTCCGCCACGACATAGACCCGTTACGGTCATATTAGATCCGCTAAGATGACGCGATGCTTCTTTTACGCCGTATTCAGATAATTTATCGCGCCAAACAGCAATTCCTTTAACGCCCTGTTCGCTATAACCATTAATAGCCTGCTTAAGAGACCATTGGATTTTGGTGGTGGCTTGATTAATTGACAGTAATTCCAAATTGGTTTCGTTGGCCATTATTGGTTATTCCTTGAGGTGTTTAACACTGTTTCCATTCTTGCTTTTGCTAAATGGGGATCAACTAATAACCCAGCTTGATCTGCCAATTTGAATAGTTCAACTAAATGTGAAATTGAGCGAGAGTTTTGTTGTTGACCTAACATTGTAAAATGGTTTTGTTGATCGTTGAGAAAAGCCATGAAAACGATACCTGTTTTATAGAATCGAGTAGGAGCTTGAAAAATATGTCGGGATAGAGCGACGGTCGAATTAAGTAAATCAAGGAATTCTTGACGATTTCCCATGCTCAGCTTTTCTAGGGCTAATGAAGCGATTGGAGCTATCGCACTAAAGATGCCTAGAAGCGCATGACTATAACCTTGTTGATCGCCAGCAATTAATTCTGGAAAATTAAAGTCGTCACCTGTATACATCTTAACGCTGCCAGGAAGCTTACGCCGCATTTTTACTTCCATTGATTTGTCGAGTAACGAGATTTTGATGCCATCAATTTTATGTTGGTTTTGCGTGATGACTTCAATACAATTGTTCATCGCTTCGTCAACTAGCGAGGAACCCCAATATCCGCTTAATGCGGGATCAAACATATCACCTAACCAATGAAGAATGACGGGTTGCTCTACCTGTTCGAGCAAGTTTGAATAAACATATGCGTAATCGTCGGGCTTTGTTGATAACCTAGCTAGCTCTCGGCTGGCCATAAGGATTAATTTCCCTCCGAGTTTTTCAACTGATTCTATCTGTAGTTTATAGGCAGAGATCACGCCATTGATTGATTTTGCGTCACCAGTAGATAGATGATCGGTTCCGACGCCACAAGCTATTTTAGCGTTAGGGTAGTCGGTAGCAGCATCTAAACTATGTTTTATTAACTCTAATGCCATTGGCCAACTAAGCCCCATGCCTCGTTGAGCTGTATCCATCGCTTCAGCGACTCCAAGTCCACAATCCCATAAATATCGGCGGAAATTTATGGTTGTTTCCCAATCGATAGTTTCATAGGTGCTCGGTTGACTATTTTCTGATGAATTGATTACAACATGAGCGGCAGAATAGGCAATCCGGTTAAAAGGTTTGTTATTTTTCCGAGCAAAGTGTTTAGGCTCCGACATTGAATAATCGTGTAACTGACCATCGAGGCTTGGTAATTTAATTTTGACCATTATTTTGACTCTATATCAGGAAGGTCAATGACCTTCCTTTCTTTCCAGCTTTGCATTGCGAGTTCAGCAAATTGCACGCCTTTAGCTCCTGAATGGAAATTCCAAGGGAAGGGTGTATCATCAACAACGTGTTTAATAAAATCTTTCCATTGTTTTTTGAAGCCATTTTCTATTGGTTCTAAATCTGGTACAGCTATCCAGTCATGAGAAAAATTATGAGTAAGTTTTGTGTCCGGATCCCAAACAAATTTTGGCGTATTTAGTTTTGCTTGGCAGTGAGCCTCGGTAAGTCCCGCAATAGCTGAGCCATCGGAACCGTCAATTTGGAAGGTGACTAGGTCACGTCGATCTACGCGAGTTGCCCATGAGTTACTTATATGTGCGGTAATTCCTCCGGCTAAATTGGCAATTACGTATGCAGCATCTTCCGCCGTTGTTTGGTAAGGTTGATTATTCTCGTCCCATCGATTTTTGATATGGATTTCACCATGACAAAAAACGGACTCAACTTTACCAAGCAGGTTTTCGAGTACATAATGCCAATGTGGAAGCATATCTAGAATAATCCCACCCCCATCTTCTTGGCGATAATTCCACGAAGGTCTTTGTGCAGGCGTTGCCTCTCCCGAATGAACCCAATAACCAAAGTCGATTTTAATGGAATGTATTTTTCCGAAAAAGTTTTCATCAATAAGGCGTTGCAATTTTAGTAATCCCGGAAGAAATAATTTGTCTTGCACAACACCATTTTTCACTCCTTTGGATTTAGAAAAAAGATCTAAGGCTAGTGCGTCTTGATAATTTTCCGCCGTAGGTTTTTCACAATAAACATGCTTACCAGCGGACATGGCTTTTTTCAGTAGTTCGGATCGAAGGCTTGTGCTGGCTGCATCGAAAAATATGGGTGTATTAGGTAATTTTAATGCGAGATCAATATCGGTCATAAACTTTTCGATATTATGCTCTTTTGCAATTGATGTTAGTTTATCAATGTTACGACCCACCAAAATAGGTTCGGGAATAACAATGTCACCGTTACTTAAAGTGAGCCCCCCTTCTTCTCGAATCGATAAGATAGAACGAATGAGGTGCTGACGTAACCCCATTCGACCTGTTATACCGTGCATAATTATTCCGAGTGTTTTTGTACTCATTTATATCTCCAATATCGACAAGTCTTTTTGTAACCAATTGGTGAATTATGGTGTTAGTGGATAGAAATGTCAAGTTTACTTAGAGCGATTTATAGCTAGAATTGATGATCAATAAACTAAAACATTTGGGATAATATAGGTAATATTTCTATATGTTGACGGTGGCTCGTAAATTGATAACCTATTTTAAGCACAGGTTAGTTGAGCAAGAAAGGTTGGAAGGTTTTTTTTGAGAAGGAGAAATATGTTTCTTAAGGTTTTAAATAACCCAAAATTAGTTCAACAATATGATCTTCTCTTTTGTTTAATTGTCGTTTCTCACCTAAATCAGTATCGAAAACGAAGGATAAAGTGTGGATATTGGAAAGATAGAAAAAACCAAGTGAAGCAATTGATAAATATAATTGCAATGGATCGACATTTGACTTAAATAGATTTTGTTCAGCTCCGTTATCCAAAAGCTCGCTTAACAATGAAACTAATGGAGAGTGCAATTGTTTTATTTCGTCGATCTGCCGTAAATTTCTGGCTTCATGCATATTTTCATCAATTAGCAGGCGAATAAAGCAAGGATGGTTGATGAAGTGATTGAAGGTAAATCTAACAAGCTTATCCATCGCCCGTTCTGGAGCCAAATCAGTTAAGTGAAGTTCAAGTTCTCCCTCTCTAATTTCTTTATATGCCTCAAAAAGAACCGCTCTATAGATTCCTTCTTTATTTGAAAAATAATGGTATATCATTCTTTTATTGGATCCAGAGCGTTCAGCGATGGCGTTAACACGAGCACCATCAAGTCCTTTATTACAAAATTCTTCCTTGGCCGCCATTAGAATCTTTTTCTTAGTTAATTCTGGGTTGCGTCGCTTAGGCGTTCTTTTGGTTGTTATGTTAGTTGCTTCGTTGGGCATCTACTTGACATCTCTTTCTGGCTAATGGGTCAACCTGCCACATAGGGCGATAATTTAGGTCTATTTTTAGGTAATTGTACACTAGAAATGCTGAACCATGTAACTAGTCGGTTACGAGCATATGTATTTTTGGCATGTTAAAACTTATATTTTATAGATTAAATGAAAAAGAGCAATTTTCAGCTTGCAAGTAACCAGATGGTTAGTTATAGTTTGTCGAACCATATTCCATATTGAAATATAGTTGTTTAAGGAGACTTAACTGATGAGAATTAAAAATAGAAATAATTCACAACAATTGGCATTGAAATCCCTCGAACTCCCCAGTTCTTTTACAAAAATTTTTGCAGTAAGTGCCGTCGCAATCGCACTATTTGGGGCGTCCGTTAACGCACATGCTGAGTCTATACGCGGGCACGTTTCATCTGAAAAAGGTGGTTCTGTATTGGAAGGTGCCGCGGTTTCTCTTATCGATTCCTCAGGTAATCAGTTGACTAAAGCTAAAGTTGATAACAAGGGTGAGTTTTTGTTAAATAACCTCAAACCCGGTAACTATGTTGTTAGAATAAAATATTTAGGGTTTATTACTAAAGAATTTGATTTAGTAATCGGCCCAGGCCAAGACTATGTAGGAAAGTTTAAATTGACTGGCGGTATTAATACTGATCGAAATGAAAATTTAATCGTTATTACATCCGATGTCAATTCACAAACAAAATCACTTAACCAAGAAGCTGCATCAAGTGCTTTAATAAGCGTGGCCTCTTCTGATGATATCGGCCAGTTTCCAGATAGAAACGTTGCAGAAGCGTTACAAAGAGTCCCTGGAGTGACTATTAGAACTGAAACTGGTGAAGGTGGGTTTGCGACAATTCGAGGAGCACAGCCTCTTTTAAATACGGTTAATATCAATGGGCAGAAATTGGCGTCCACAAGAACGGGAGGACGAGATAATAAACTTAGTTCGTTACCTGTTGAAAATATTGAGCGTATCGAAGTCTTAAAAGTTTTTACGCCAGATTTAGCGGGTGATTTTATTGGCGGAACCGTCAATATTGTTTCTAAAAGTGCATTTAGTTATGAGGGAACCAAAACGCAACTTCGCCTTAAAACAGGAGATAGTGAGATACGTGATGAAAAATATTATGATTTTGCTGGTGCGTTGACGACTAAATTTTTAGACGATAAAGTTGGAGTGGTACTAAGTTTAGATTATTCGGATAGGCCAAGTGGTACTGAAAAAAATAGTTCAAATTGGGGACAAGAATTAGATTCAACCGAAGCCTTTTTGCCCAGAGAGTTAATGTTACAAAACTTGGACATAGAAAGTGAAAAATTAGGTGCAACGATTAATCTTGAATATCGACCTGACCAAGATACGACCTACTATTTTCAGGCAAATACTCAATCTCTGGAACAGCAAAAGACTTTTTTTCAGTCTTATGTAGGTTTTGGCTATGATAACGGTCTTAGTGGGTTGGATGCTGATGAAGGTTCGAACGGCGACAGTGGGAGCTTTAGTATCGCAAGTGTTTTGCGCGGTGCAGCTGAATTAAATAGGGAAATTGAACTCCATACGTTTCAAATCGGAGGTAAAAACCATTTTGATGGGTTGAGCTTAGATTACGAGTTGGCGTCTTCAGAGGCAGATATTGTGGTTGATCAAATAATTGCTCAAGTGCAAAATCCGTCAGCTTCACAAGCTGTCCTAGGTGGTCATAGCTATTCAGGTTTTTCTACCGATTTTCCAACCCTATCACTTAATCCCGCCATTGAAACGCTAGCAAATGATATTACTAATTTCACCAACATGGCAAGATTAGAATATGCTAATCAGATAGGTAATGAAAAAGAAACTAACTTTAAGTTGAACTTGCAAGTTGATAGTGATTTATTTGGCTATCCATCCGTTTATAAAACAGGGTTTTCAGTGTCAGATAAAGACAAAATAACATCAGTGAATATTGATTCCTATAATGCTGCTCCGATTGCAGTCATTGGAAGCGTTATACCTGGTTTCAATATACCTTGGTTAAATAACGGTGCTGATTTTGATTCTTCAATTGTTGATGATCGATATTCTTACGGCGCAGCTTTCAATATAAACAATTTCCGCCAACAATTTTTAGACAATAAGGATACTTTTGATACAGCACTGCGCAGTGACTTAGTCTCCAACTTTCTAACCAACGCACGCAATTTCGAGGCGAGTGAGAAAGTTAACGCTATTTACGGCATGGCAACCACCGAGATAAATGACACTTCCTTAATTACCGGAGTGAGGGTAGAACAATTTTCTACCGATTATACAGCTTTGGCTTTTGATGCAATTACCAACAGTTTTGTTGATCTAACTACTAGTAAAGATCAAACCGTTATTCTACCAAGTATCGTAACAAGGACAGAATTAGATAGTGGCATCATATTAAGGACATCTGCAACAAAAACTTACGCTAGGCCATCTTTTGAACAGTTATCTCCTGCAGAAAACAAAGACAATATTCAAGGCTTCACCTTCCACACAGGTAATCCAGATTTGGAACCTATGGAATCTGTCAATTTGGATGTATCGATCGATTATTACACCGACCCTATTGGTGTGATTGGCGCAGGGATTTTCTATAAAGATATTGATAATCAAATAGTTTCTCAACATACCGCTTTTATTGATCCAGTTACAGCTGCTACATTGGAAAAAATTCAACCAATCAATAGTAGCGGAACTTCGAAGCTGCTCGGTTTAGAATTAAATTTTCAGCAGCCTTTAAGTATTGTTGCTGATGAATTATCTAATTTTTCAATAATTGCTAATTACACTTACATTGATTCTGATTTTGATATTCAAGATCAAAATCGTAGTAGTTCATTACCTTTTACCTCAGATCAAGCGTTCAACCTTTCGCTCTCTTTTGATAAAAGCAATGTAAAAGTTCGTTTGGCTTACACTTATCAGTCGGAATATCTGCGTGATGTGTCTATAGAGGGTGAACAAATGGATCGATGGATTAGCGAACGAGGGACTTACGATTTGACAGCCCAATGGGAGTTTGTAAAAAATTGGGGATTATATGCTGAGTGGTTTAATATTTCTGATGAACCATTCACTGAATACCGTGGGAATGAAAGTCGCATGGTCAATCACGAATATACGGGAAGTTCGTTTGGGATTGGTTTAAGAGGAACTTTTTGAGCCTTACATTAAATAACAATTAGTATTATTGTTGCATGATATGCTGTGATAACCCTTGCTAATAGTGGTAGATAAAAATATGGTTTCGTTGATTCATTCAGTTACTAATTGGAAAAAAGCGAATAAGAGTATCCCAGGTGGCACCAACACCATCAGTAAACGGGTTGATGCATTTGCGGGTATTGGTCATTTTCCAGCGTTTGCGGAAAAAGGCGAAGGCGCTTATTTAGAAGATATCGATGGCAATCGATACCTTGATTACATCGCAGCACTGGCACCTATTATTATTGGCTACAATGACAAGCGTATTAATGAAAAAATAGTTGATCAACTTTCTAAGGGGGTTTTATTTTCACTACCAACGCTCGCTGAAATTGAGCTATCTGAACTTTTGATTGAAGTCATTCCTTGCGCCGAGATGGTAAAATTATTAAAAACCGGTGCAGAGGCAAATTCTGCTGCAATAAGAGCCGCGAGATTACACACAAATCGAGAATTAATCTTATCCTGCGGGTATCAAGGCTGGCATGATTGGTGGGTTGTTAATCAAAGTCAATCGGGAATTCCTGAACAGGAAAAACATTTAACACTAACATTTGATTTTAACGATTTAAAACAGGCTGAGCGATTAGTACAAGAGAATAAAGGTAAGGTCGCCTGTATTATCTTAACTGCAGCCCTATATGGATGCCATCCAGAAAAAGGTTTTCTCAGCGGATTGCGGGAATTGGCGGATCGAAACGGTATAGTGTTGATTTTCGATGAAGTAATTACCGGTTTTAGATGGGCACTTGGTGGAGCGCAGTCCTATTACGGAATCACCCCAGACTTAGCAACTTTTGGTAAGGCAATGGCCAATGGAATGCCTCTCGCTGCATTGGTTGGTAAACATGAAATAATGCAACCTCTAAAAAACAACTGGATAACATCAACTTATGCAAGTGAGGCTCTTTCGATCGTCGCAGCGATAGAAACGATAAAGATCCTTAAAAATACCAACACCATTGAGCAACTATATTCTCACGCTAAAAGGCTTCGTGCAGGTTTAAAAAATATTTCGGCGAGAAATCAAATAGAAATAAATGTTAATGACCTAGTTCCCGTCGTTGTATTTGATTTCAATAATAAAAAGGCAAGTGAAGAAAATTTTCAAGATAATTTTCTTGCTCGTTGCGCCGACAAGGGTGTATTGCTTAGAAAGGAAAAAAAATTAGGTTTTTCGATGTGTTTAATGGCCGCGTTAACAGAACAAGATTTAGATGAAACCCTCCTAGTAATTGAAAGTGTAGTCCAAGAAATTCTACTGTGATAAGTCCGTTAATTCAAAAGAGTAATAATTAATCATGTCCGATAGTCTGGTTATCCACATTTTCGTTTTTGCCTATCTGGGTATTATGGTAATCGTAGGGGTGATGTCAAAAAAGTTTATTCATTCAGCAAAAGATTTTTTTAATGGTGGAAGAGTTTTACCTTGGTGGGTTGCAAGTATTTCTCTGTACATGGGAGCATTTAGTGCTTTATCTTTTGTAGCACTTGGAAGCGTTGCGTTTAATCAAGGTGTGATTGGACTATTGATCGCCGGGGGCGGAATTATAGGACTTTTATTTGCTGGTTTAGTGCTTGCTCCACGATGGCATCGAACAGGCATATTAACGCCTATTGAATATCTTGAGGGGCGATTTGGCGTTTCTAGTCGTCGAATTATGGCATGGATAAGTGTCATTATTAATCCCGTTGCAACTGGCTTAAGACTCTATGCTTTTGCTGTTATGGTTAATGGTGTGATGGGATATCCGTTAGTAGAAACGGTCATTGTTGCTGGTGGTATTATGTTAGCCTATACCTTATTAGGTGGTTTGTGGGCAGTTGTGTTAACTGATGCCGTACAATTTATTGTCTTGCTGGTTGGGCTTGTTCCATTACTTATTTTGAGCTTGCTTGCTTTTGAGTCCGCGCCCGGAAATTATACAATTGGCGATTTGTTTGTTGAAACTAGTGGCTCTCTGGGATGGGGATGGCTTGTTACTTGGTGGCTAATTGAAGCGATTAATATTAATTTCAGTTTTCAAGCAATTCAGCGATATTGTAGCGTTCCAACAGAAAAAGATGCGAAGAAGGCGGCTTATTTTGCCGGGTTATTATTGATCCCCACACCCTTTTTAGCTTTTATTCCGGCCATGGTTGCCTATTATCTATTCCCAGAAATTAATGGTGAAACAGCCTTTGCTCATATGGCAACTCAGGTACTTCCCGCTGGTCTGTTAGGGTTAATGTTGGGGGCAATGTTTTCTGCGACCATGAGTAGCTTAGATTCATCTTTTAACGTGGATTCAGGTATTATGACTAATGATATTTATGCTCGTTTTATTAATCAGAACGCAAGTCAAGAAAAACTATTAATGGTGAGCCGTTATGCGACGGTAATCGCCGCATCCATGTCGATATCCATTGCTTTGATATTGGCTTTTGAAAGAACAGGCGTTTTTGAGTTTCTTGAAATACTACAAAGTCGTTGGTTGGTTGTTTTATGGGTTCCATTTTTGCTCGGGATTTTTCTTAAGAGAGTTCAGCAGTCGGGTTATTTTTTTGCGATGTTTGGCGGATTATTTTTTTCAATGGTGTTATGGTGGTTAGACTATACTCCATCTGAAGCTCGACTTCCGGTTATTCTTTCAAGTGGCCTTTTTATGTTAGTGGCAAATTGGTGTGACCCAGCAAAGGGAAAAGAAGCTGAAATTGTAAACTCGTTGTTTTCAAAATTGAAAAATGAAGATGAACCTTTGTTACCACAGAGCAGCGAGATATCAAATGCGAAGTTACGTCTAATTGAACAACAAAATGTTAAGCGTAATAAAAATATTTTTTCGTTGATAGGAAAGACTTGTTTATTAGTTGGTTTGTTGCCGATTCTTGCTGGATTGTTTTCTGCAAAAAATAGTACCGAACAGGCTATTGAGATAACTGTAGGTTTTATTTTTTGGATTATTGGAGCAGGGTTAATCATATTAAGCCGCTCGTTAAAACCTGAAATCTTGCAATTCAAAGAACTAAACAATAATGATTAGTTATTATTTAACGACAAGGAATATCGTTCTTGTCACTATTATCACTATTATGGCTTATCTACTGATATTTTCGATTGAGGTTTTTCAACCGAAAGGAAAAATACCGACTTCTGTGACAGAAGAATTAAAACCAATCTTGATTCAATTTTCTAAGGCGATAAACACCAAAAACACAACAGTTATTTTTAAGTTAAAATCCGAAATGATTAACACACTAGGAGAGTATGCAGGAGTTCCCGAAGTGGATCCAGATTATGTTCTTTACGGGAATATAAATGAACCTGACATTAATAAAGTCATTGCTGTCTGGCGTGAAGCAAATAAGGCTAATGAGATCACTCGACCTTGGGTTTATGCTGAAAAAAACAGTGGTTATGCCGGTACCAAAGCTCCCCGACTACGTAAAAGCCTGCGTCAAGCATTGGGTGAATTAAGGAGTGCAGAGCTTGATCTACTTGGTGAGAATGGGCACTTAAAAGTTGCGACCCGGGCCTTTGATTATATGATTAAGACTCAATCTCCAAATGGTGTTTTTGGTTTCCCTGTTGGAAATGATTCAAAAGGAAATGTCGGAAAGATTGTGAAGAGAAAAATTAGAGAAGCTAACCAGTTAGGTAAAAATATTTTGTGGAATGATTGGATTATTGATGACCTAGGTAGTGGTGATCTGAAGTTTGATAATGGGGTAGTTGGCGCTGGTCTTATTTATGCCTATTGGATGACTAATAATCAAGACTATTTAAAATCAGCACAAGCATCTGCTGAGTGGGCTATGAAACAACCTTATTCTCCCAACTTTAATTACAATAGCTTTAGTGGATATTTACTAGCGAGATTGTACCGAGCGACAGACAATAAAGATTACTTAAAAGCCGCTGAAGATATTTTTGACTACGCTGTTTTACCGGGTCAAATGGAAAATGGACGATGGTTTGATCCACATAATGCTCGTATTCAGTATCATTCGGTGATGATGCGAGCACTTATAGAGTACTACTTAGCCTTGAAATACGCAGACTCAGATAAAGCCATTGGTGTTAAATCTGCGATCATCAAAGGCTTAGATAACCTAGCAGAAGAAATAATAAATTTAGGTGTTTCTAATGCCCATGAGATGCTTTCATTAGATGCACTAGTATTAGGTTTATTAGCGATTGATGATAAACCTCTTTGGCAAAAAGCAGTCAACGCAAATGTTAATTATCTTCTTGATGGGTATTGGAAGAAGCTATTGAAGCATAATAGACCGATACCAAATGGAGTTGCGACCTATATCTTATATCGTCATCACAAAGTGATCGAGGTTAAAGGTTATGAATATAATCTCCAACTTCCCAAAAAATCACAAAAAAACGATGTCAATTAGTCGTCAGAATTTATGGCAGCTAGATGCCATTGCTCAAGCTGAGCTAGTTGCTAGTGGAGATATTACTGCTAGCGAATTATTAGAAATTTCATTAACACGCATAGAAAAGTTGAACCCAAAATTAAATGCTGTTGTTTCATTGTTTTCCGAACAAGCAAAAGAGAAAGCTGAACAAATTGAAATTACCAGCCCGTTTAGTGGCGTTCCTTTCCTATTAAAAGATTTGTCATCATATGGTGGGCAAACATGTACTTTTGGTAGTCGCGCATTTACAGATTTTGTACCCGAAAAGTCGACCACCTACTTAAATAAAGTCGAATCTGCAGGACTTGTTTCCTTAGGTAAAACCAATACACCAGAGTTTGGTTTATTGCCAACGACGGAGCCTGAAATATTTGGTGCTTGCCGAAACCCTTGGGATCTATCATTAGATCCAGGTGGTTCAAGCGGAGGAGCCGCTGCTGCGGTTGCCGCTGGATTTGTTCCTATGGCTCAAGGTGGCGATGGCGGAGGTTCGTTGAGAATACCTGCATCGGCTTGTGGGCTTTTTGGTTTGAAGTTATCTAGAGGTCGTTGCAGTCATCACCCTAATCCAAATGCGGATGGTTTGGGCGGTTTACACGTAATGACTCGTAGCGTAAGAGATAGTGCGGCTTTTCTTGATATTACCTGTGGAACAGTTTCTGGTGACCGATGGCATGCTCCCGTGCCAAAATCTAGCTTTAGCCGTATGATGAATAATAAAAATAAGTGTTTAAAAATTGGCGTAGCCAACGCAGGCATTATGGGAACAGAGGTCGATGAGGAGTGTCAAATTGCGGTTGAAAAAACGGCAAAGCTTTGTGAAAAATTAGGGCATGATGTGATAGCAGCTAAGCCTAAGATTGTGCCAAATGATTTTATTGATGGATTTTTAGGTCAATGGATGTCTGGAGCGGCTAATGCGGTATTTGAAGCTAGTAAAAGGTTAGGCATTGATTTTCAAGATCTTCATTCATTAAATGAATATGTAGAGCGCTGGACTTTGGATTTAGCGCAGAAAGGAATAAATGGTTTCGGTGTATTATCTGCTTATCAACCATGGTCGTTAATGCAGCCGAGTATTTATCAATTATGTGATTTCTTAGAGGATTATGACGTACTAATTATGCCTGTAATAGGGAGCCCTCCAATTAAATCTGGTGTCATTGTGGGAAGGAGAGGTTACGATGAGATGGTTGATGAAGTCACAAATTATGCTATTCATACTACGATCGCCAATGCGGCAGGTATCCCTGCGATGTCTGTTCCAACCCATTGGTCGTCTCAAAATATTCCGATTGGGACTCAATGTATCGCTGGGTATGGAAAAGAAGGTTTGTTATTAAATTTGGCAGGGCAGTTTGAAAAACTAGCCCCTTGGTCAAATCTATGGCCAAGGGAAATATAAAGTCAAGGACTAATTAAGACATAGTAGCCTTTAACTTTTTCATTGCATTTTTTTCTAATTGACGAATCCGCTCAGCAGAAACACCGTATTTTTCGGCTAACTCCTGCAAAGTAGTTTTGTCATCATGCAACCAGCGTGCGGCTAAGATATCTTGGCTTCTTTCATCTAAAGTTTTAAGTGCGTTCATCAATCTTTGTTGATGATGATCTTGCCAGTTTTCTGCTTCAAAGGCTTCGGCGGGATCGCTATTTGCGCTTTCCAAATAAGCCGCTGGAGCAAAGCTCGTTTCATCGTCAGCATCCGTTGGTAGATCAAAAGCGGTATCTCTTGAGTTTAACCGGCTTTCCATTCGGCGCACTTCAATTTCGGCAACACCTAAGTCTTCAGAAACGGCTTTGATTTCGTCATTTGTTAGCCAGTTTTGAGATTTTTTTGCACTTCGTAAATTAAAAAACAGTTTACGTTGCGCCTTAGTGGTAGCAACTTTAACCACGCGCCAATTTTTTAACACAAACTCATGAATTTCGGCCTTTATCCAATGAACAGCAAAAGAAATCAAGCGTACACCAACTTCTGGATCAAAGCGTTTAACCGCTTTCATAAGACCAACGTTGCCTTCTTGAATCAAATCAGCTTGCGGTAGGCCATATCCGCTATAGCTTCGTGCTATGTGAGCAACAAAGCGCAAGTGAGACATGATAAGCCCTCTAACAGCATCTAAATCACCAGTTTCTTTATATTGTATTGCTAAAGCCCGCTCATCTTCTGCTGAAAGCACGGGAATAGCGTGAATAGCGGTTACATAAGACTCAATATTGCCTTGAGGAACTAGCAAATTGGCCGTTTGTATATTAGTTATATCTTTTTTCATAATCACTCTCCTATTGCCAAGATCTCAAGCGTTAAGCGAGACACGCAGATATTTAATTAAAACAAATAAACACTGCATCTATTGGCTAAAAATCGGAATTTTACTCACTCATTACGAGCTAGTTTAGCACTCTACGAGCAAGAGTGCTAACTTTTTTAGCACTTACCTACCAAGAGTGCTAAAAAATAGAAAAGTTTCCTTTAGAAACAATTTGTTACAACCGCAACATCATATTATTAGATTGCCAAAAATGACGGTTTTAATGACAGTTAGTGATTGCATTGTAATCATTCTTGAGTACCCACGAACTAAGACAATGGCTTGGGCGAGGGTTATGCTGCAGTCTTGAAGATCTATCTTGAGCAAGTCTCTTTAAGGGCAGAACAAAGCTATCTTCCTAATGAGGATATTTATTACCTATTTCTTATTATCTATTACCTATTTCGGCTCAATCTGCTTAATATGGCGTCCTACACTGAGCCACGAACCAAGCAAGCCTAAGATACAGCTTACAGAAATTAATTGTAGGCTTTGGACAAGGTTTAAGCCGGAGACTTTAAACTGGCTTTGGTAGGAGCTGGCAAGTGCAGCAACGGGATTTTCTAACCAAAGCAACGAAACCTCTAAAATCATCCAACATAAAATACCAGCAAACAAACCGTACCAAAAGCCGGTATATAAAAAAGGTCGGCGTATGAAGGCATCGGTTGCACCAATTAGTTTTATGACTTCAATTTCCTCCCGCCGATTTTGTACCGACAATCGAATAGTGTTACCGACGATCAATAAAACAGCAACACCTAGCGCAAGCCCTAAAGCTGCGGCTAGTTTTTCTGCTAAATTTAGCAGCGCGAACAATCGCTTAACCCAGTCCAAATCTAGTTTGGCTTTTTTGACATGCTCTAACTTCTGAAACTGAGCGAGTAGTTTTTCGGAAGCTGCTGGATCGGTATAACCTTCGGCTGGCTGTACCACTAATGTCGGCGGCAAGGGGTTGCTATCAAGCTCGGCGATTGCCTCGGAAAAACCTGAACTCGCAGCAAAATCAGCTAACGCCTGCGAGGGATGGATTGCTTCAACGGTTTCCACGGCTAGGTTTTCTCGAATTTGGTTGGCGAGCTGATTGGTTTGGCTTTGAGATAATCCAACGGTCAAAAAAAGCGATATACGACTCGCGCCATCCCAGCTTTGAGAGAGATGCTTGCCATTATCTAGCATAATTTGAAGTCCAGCAGGTAATGCCAAGGCAATAGCAATAACCAATGCTGTCATGCTATTAGAAAACGGATTGCTTAAAATATCTCTAATGCCGCGCCCCGCCTCTAATTTATGCAGTCGAATTAACATTTTTAAGCGGGCGGTTAAACTGGCTCCTTGGTTTAAGCTGGCGCCTGAAGCTCTATCAGGACTCATGATTTTCTTCCTCGTCATAGGCAGAAAATGATTCAAATTGCTCAGGAGGATGTTCAACACCTAAAGTTTCATCGGTTTGGTCTTGGACTAAACGGCCTTCCTTCATAACTAAGGTGCGGTAATGCATTTGGGCAAGTAGGCTCAGATCATGTGAGGCGATTAATAGGCTAACACCAACTTGGTTAAATTGTTCAAACAATTTCATGATTTCTGCTGAGAGTTCAGGATCGAGATTACCGGTTGGCTCATCGGCTAGCAAAAGAGGCGGCTTATTAACGACAGCTCTTGCAATACCAACTCGCTGCTGCTCCCCACCCGATAACATAATAGGTGTATTTTTTTCTTTAGATAATAAACCAACTTTATCGAGTGCGGCTCTAACACGGCGACCAATTTCTCTATGCTCATATCCCGCAATCATCAGTGGGAGAGCAACATTATCGAAAACGCTACGATCAAAAAGAAGTCGATGATCTTGGAAAATCATTCCAATATCTCGTCTAACGGAGGGTATTTTTCTTGGTTTTACTTTGTTTAAATTTTTGCCATTGATGATGACTTGTCCGGAGGTTGCTCTTTCCATCAAACAGATTAATTTGAGCACGGTACTTTTTCCCGCGCCTGAATGCCCAGTTAAAAAAGCCATTTCGCCAGCAGCAATTTCTAAGTCGACTTTACGCAGGGCATCTTGTCCGTTGGGGTAGCGTTTTGATACTTGGGCAAATTGAATCATTAAGAGTCTCAGGCGCCTGTTATAAAAAAAGAACGGGGATGTTAATCAAACAATGCATCAATATACTGCTTTGCGTTAAAAGATCTCAAGTCTTCTTTTGCTTCGCCAATACCTATGTACCGGATCGGTAACTTGAGTTTGTCGGCAAGAGCAAATATAACCCCGCCCTTGGCTGTACCATCTAACTTGGTAATGGTTACACTATCCAAATCGACTACTTTATTAAATTCAATCGCTTGAACGAGTGCATTTTGCCCCGTTCCAGCATCAACTACTAGCATAACTTCATGTGGTGCACTGGCGTCAATTTTTCCCATTACTCGCTTGATCTTTCCCAGCTCGTCCATCAAATTGCTTTTGTTGTGGAGTCGTCCAGCGGTATCAGCAATTATAATATCAATATTTCGTGCTTTACCTCTTTCGACGGCATCAAAAATGACCGACGCACTATCCGCTCCGGTATGCTGCGCAACAACCGGTACATTGTTTCGTTCGCCCCATGTTTTAAGTTGTTCGACTGCAGCGGCTCGAAAGGTATCACCGGCAGCTAGCATGACGCTTTTTCCATCCGCGATAAATTGATGAGCCAATTTTCCAATAGTGGTTGTTTTACCGACACCGTTTACTCCCACCATCAAAATAACAAAGGGTTGCTGTTCACCGGTAATATTTAACGGCTCTTGAACTGGCTCAATAATTTCTAGCAGATGCGCTTTTAGTCTAGCGACTAGCGCCTGAGTGTCTTTTAATTCTTTTCTTGCCGCTTGCGCTGTGAGTTTACTAATAATCTGATCAGTGGTATCGACCCCCACATCCGCCATTAGTAATAAGGTTTCCACCTCCTCTAAAATGTCATCATCAATCTCTTTTTGACCCAAAACTAGATTGGCTAGACCTTCAGAAAATTGTGAGCGGGTTTTGGCAAGCCCTGACTTTAAACGTTGGAAAAAGGATTGAGGCGAGGGAGTCGCTTCCTCAACTGGAGCATCGCTTTGTTGTTGCTCGGATGGCTCAATGTGGCTAGTTTGCTCAACTTCAGACTCATTATCTGTTTGTTCTTTATTGCCAAACCAGCCAAATAGGGCTGATTTTTTTGATGGTTTTTCGGTCATTAAATTTATTTCTGCTTAGGTCTTAAAAATCTAGTGCCATGCTACCATTTTATTGGCCGACAAACTATTCAGACTTGTTTATTTAATGATAAGAATTAGCTAGCAATTTTGCAGAATATGGAAGATGATATCCGTAAATATCATTTAAATTAGATTAAATTCAGAAAAACACCTATATCTAATAATTAGATTGATATTAGTCAAAGATTATCCTTTTATTGGTTGTTGATAATCGATATGCTATCAATTAATTGATTTTAGTCATCAACTTTAGGGGTTTTGTATGCCTTTTTACATCCAAAGGGGAGAAATCCCAAACAAACGACATATCACCTTCAAAAAGCCAAATGGTGAATTGTACCGAGAAGAATTGTTTTCTACTCATGGCTTTGCCAATATTTATTCTAATAAATACCATCACAATATGCCGAGTAAAGTGGTGAGAGATGAGCCTTATTCGCTTAATCACGGGGAGGAGTGGAAAGATACTATCTTGCAAAACTACAAGGTTCACACTAAACGCATTGATGGTACAGGCAACTTTTTTACTGCTAGAAAAAAACTTTTATTTAATGGTGATTGCGCCGTTTATTCAGCGAAAGTGACTGAAGCGACAGAGGGTTTTTACCGCAACGCTTATGCAGACGAAGTTATTTTTGTTCATGAAGGAACAGGGACTTTGTACTCTGAATATGGCACTTTAGAAATCAAGCGGTGGGATTATCTGGTTATCCCTAGAGGAACGACTTACCAACTTAAGTTTGATAACTACGACAATGTTCGTTTATTTATTACTGAATCATTTTCCATGGTAAGTATTCCAAAACACTATCGAAGTGAATCAGGTCAAATGTTAGAAACTGCACCTTATTGTGAGCGAGATATCAGACAGCCAGATCTTCAAGATGCTACTGTCGAAAAAGGTGAATTCTCATTAATTATTAAATATGGCGATACTTATCAAAAAACTGTTCTTGAATGGCATCCCTACGATTTAGTTGGATGGGATGGTGCGGTTTATCCTTGGGCTTTCAATATTGATGATTATGCGCCAATAGTCGGAAAAATTCATTTGCCCCCTTCGATTCATTTATTATTTACAGCGCATAACTTTGTGATCTGTAATTTTGTACCTCGCTTATATGATTTCCATCCAGAGTCAATTCCTGCGCCTTACTATCATTCTAATATTGATAGTGATGAAGTTCTGTATTACGTGCACGGTGATTTTATGAGCCGAACAGGTATTGAAGAAGGTTCATTAACTTTTCATCGTAAAGGTGTTCCTCATGGACCACAGCCGGGCAAGACCGAAGACTCGGTTGGTAAAACAGAAACCTACGAATATGCAGTAATGGTTGATACCTTTGCTCCATTACAAGTGACCGAACATTTCCAACAATGTATGGAAGATGGTTACAACCAAAGCTGGTTAGAAAAATAAACCTAGATTGAAGAATTAAATTTTGATTAAAAAAACAAATTAGAGTTAAGCGGAGAATTATTTATGTCAGATACAAACAATTCAAATCCATTGGGACTAACCGGTATCGAGTTCACCGAGTTTGCTTCACCAGAAAATAGTTTTATGGATGATGTTTTTAAAGAGTTTGGTTTTTCAAAACTAAAATCCTTTAAAGGAAAGGATATTACTTACTATCGTCAAAACGGAATTCATTTTCTTTTAAACGGAGAAAAAAACGGGTTTACCGCCGAGTTTGTTAAAGCTCATGGGCCGGCAATTTCTTCTATGGGATGGCGAGTTAAAGATGCAAACCAAGCGTTTGAAACTGCGGTTGCTCGTGGCGCAAAACCTGCTGACGAAAGTGCTAAGGATTTACCCTATCCAGCGATTTATGGGATTGGTGACAGCTTAATATATTTCATCGACCGTTATGAAGGTGATAACACTATTTGGGAAACTGATTTTGAAGATCTTGCCGAGCAAGAAATTGTGCCTGATAAAGGTTTCTTAGCGATCGATCATCTCACCAATAATGTTTATAAAGGAACTATGCAACAATGGGCTGATTTTTATAAAAATGTTTTTGGTTTTACTGAAGTTCGTTATTTTGATATTAAAGGTGAAAAAACAGCACTGATCTCTTACGCACTTCAGAGTCCTTGTGGGAACTTTTGTATTCCTATCAACGAAGGCAAGGATGATAACAACAATCAAATTGATGAATACTTGGATATGTACAAAGGGCCGGGTGTTCAGCATTTAGCTTTTTTAACAAATGATTTAGTAAAATCTTGTGACATGCTTGACCCTGCAAAAATTGACACGCTAGATATTGGTGATGACTATTACGAATCAGTTTTTGAACGAGTGCCTTTTGTAAAAGAAGATAAAGCTCGCATAAAATCCCATCAAATCCTTGTTGATAGCCAAGCAGATAATACTTATTTGCTACAAATATTCACTAAGAACCTTTTCGGACCAATTTTTATTGAGCTGATCCAAAGAGAAGGCGATCGTGGTTTTGGTGAAGGAAATTTTCAAGCTTTGTTTGATTCTATTGAAAGAGATCAGGAGAAGCGAGGAGTTTTGTAGTTCATTTTTTAATAATAATTTACTTAAGAGTAGCTATTGGCTGCTCTTTTTTTTCGGGCTGACTCGATAAGGTCGGTCGCAGTTATTAGAGCTATCTCTTTCTAAACTAATTTTGATTGATCTGAAAGTCTTACTTGGTAAATCCAGCATAATTTCGGTTTCTAGAGATACTCCTACTGGAAATCCTTTGCATAATTCTTTTTGTTTTAGCGATAGTTTTTGAATTGAAACCGGCGAGGAAGCTCCGACGATTTCTTGGTCAGTGAAACTTAATTGTTTTGGGTTGAGTTCGAGTCTTTTAAGTTTTTTATAAATATCCCTGATCCGTTCAACAATCTGAATATCTTCTGAGTCAGTCATTGTGCCTGTATATTCGATTCGTTTTATTTTACCATTTCTTGAATCGAGTCTTAACATCTTCCATTTCACTGGATTGCTAGAATCCCGATATAAACATTTGCGATAATTGGAAGAAGGAACAATCATATCTCTGCGTTTTGTCTCAGCCATATCACGTTTTTCGCAGTTCATTTTAAATTTCTGTGATTCCATAGCCGCATCGACTTGATCAATAGTGCTTGTTAAGGATATTCCTGAAATTTTAAAAGAGTCGATTTCAGATATCGCCAATTGATTTGAATGAGCGATAGCAGGTAACCAAAGAGCCAGCGACAAAATTGAATAAGAGATAGTTTTTTTCATTTTTTTCCTTAAACGGTAAGTTATTTGATTAAAGTATGATTTATAACCTATCCATAGTAACATTGATGGAACAAATTTTATTGGATGAATAGTGTTGTTATCAAATCAATAAAGAAACTAAACCTAATACTACTTATCATTAGAATTGAGGTTTTTATGAAGTTCAAAATATTCACTTGGTGTTGCATTAAATTCTTCTTTAAAGCACTTACCAAAATATGCTTGATTGCTAAACCCGACATCAAATGCTACATTCCCGATAGGGTTGCCTTCTAATATAAACTGTCGACTCTTATTCAAGCGCCAACGACGAAGAAATTGCGATGGAGTAATTCCAGCCACATCTTTAAATTTCCTTTGGAGCTGCCTTTCTGACATATTTAATAAAATAGCCAAACTTTTAGGTAAAAAACTAGTGTCCTGATAATTCTTTGCAATATGTTCGTTGAGTAATTTTAAAAATATTTGATCTTCATCTGGCAATCTATTATCGATGTGGTGTTCATTATCCAAAGCTAAACAGAAGAGCTTTTTTAGGTTTTCTCTTTCAGTAAGAAGGTTCTTAATATGTAAACACAACTCATCAAAATCGAAGGGTTTGCTTAAATAAAGGTTAGCTTCTTTAATTAGTCCCTTGATGCGGCTTTGTTGGTCTGCTTTGGCCGTCAGTAATATTATTGGAATATGGCTAGTCCTATGGTCTTGTTTTAATTGCGCACATAGGGCATATCCGTCCATTTTCGGCATCATTATGTCTGAAATAATGAGCTTCGGCTGGTGTCTAATAGCAAGTGCGACGCCTTTTTCACCGTCTTCGGCAGTTGCGCAGCTATAGTGTTTAGAAAGTAGTTTATAAAGGTATTTTCTCAATTCAATATGATCCTCAACAATTAATATAGTCGGTAGACCTGTTTGTTTTGAATCTTGTACTTCTTGATAAAAGGGCTCTTCCAAGGTTGCTAGCTCTTGTTTTGTATATAAAGTTTTAAAAGGGCGCTCTTCTTCTTTTAATTGATATTCGGCAATATTTGAATTGCTTATCATAGGCCATGAGATTGTGAAAGTAGATCCTTTATTGGGCTGGCTCTCTAGCGAAATAGTTCCATTGGTTTTATTTAGAAGTTCTTTGACTAAAAAAAGACCGATACCGCTTCCTTGGATTTTATCATCTGTGTTATTGGAACGATAAAAGCGTTCAAATATTTTGTCGATTTCTGATTCATTGATCCCTAATCCCGTATCTTGTACAGATATTTTAATTTGATCTCCAACGGGCTGGCTACTAACAGTTATGCTGTCACCACAAGAAGAATATTTGAAAGCATTGGATAATAAATTAGAAATAATTTTTTCAACATCTTCTGGATCTGCAGTTATAAAAGGGGTTCCAGATAAAGAGTAGTCTAAAGATATATTTTGAATTTTTGAATATGAAAAAAAACGCTCACAAATAGCAGTTATTAATAGATTTAAATTGAGAGGAGATAAGTTTATATTTTTTTCTGCGGCTTTATTTATTCCGAGTAATTGATCAACTAATCTTAATAAATGAAGTCCATTTCGTTTAATCGTATTTCCAATTAGTCTAATTTCAGTACTTTTCTCGTTAGTATCTAGCTCGTTTGCAGGACCAATCATTAAAGTTAACGGAGTTCTAAATTCATGGGATATGTTAGTAAACACCTGTTCTTTTTCAATTAAGGCTTGCTCTAATTGAAAGGTTCTTTGCTTAACTGTTTCCTTTAGCTCTTCAGCTCTTAACTTAAATAAGCGATTTTTTCTTTGAAAATAATAGAAAGGAAGAGCGATTAATAAGCTTATGTAAAGACTGTACGCCCAATAGGTTTTCCACCAAGGTGGGGATATAAAAATAGAAAGGGTTTTTGCGCTATCTTCCCACAATCCATTTGATAAAAGGCTTCGTACTTGAAGTTGATAATCTCCAGGATCTAAACCGGTAAATGTAACTTTTCTTGATGTATGATCCGTTTCTAACCAATCATCACTCAATCCTAATAAGCGATATGAGTATTTCGTTCTATCGGATCTGTCAAAGCTTAATGATGAAAATCTGATAGAAAAAATAAAGTGCTTGTAACTTAAAGATATCCTATCAAGTAAGTGAATTTGAGAGGGTAAATAATAATCGTTTTGTAATACTTTTGGCTGAACTAACTTATTAAGAATACTGAACCCTGTTAGAGTAGTTTCCGCTTCTAAAGCCTCACTAGTAAAATCTAACGGATTGAATGAATTAAAACCCTTTGTTCCACCAAAATATAGTTGGCCATTCGAGTCTTTGTAATAAGCACCGGTATTGAACTCATCCCCTTGAATACCCTGCTGTGTATGAAAAGATTGAACATTCTCTAATTGTGTTTCGATCAGATCAGGATGAAACCTAATAATTCCTTTATTAGTGCTAGACCAAATGAACTCTTTTTTATCTTGTAAAATGGAGTAAATGGTTTGATCTAGGTGTTTGGGTAAAGCAACTTTAATCACTTTATCTGTGCCATTGATTATTTTATTTAAGCCTTGTGTTGTACCGATCCACATATTATTATTATTATCATGTAAAAAGGATTTAACCCAGTTTCCTGTTAATGAATTATCTTGTGGTTGTTGTTTGTATTGCGATAATTTTTTTAAAGTAAAATTATATTTGAATGCGCCATGATGCATAGTGCCAAGCCAGAGGTTCTGGTCTTTATCAAGATATAATTGACCTATATGGATACCTTCCTTTGGTACTTTAAACCATGTGGGTTTTTCCCAAGTATCATGTATGGGATCGTAATAAGCTAATCCTTTACCAGTAAGAACTACCAATATTTTATCTTCGATTGGTAAAAACTTAAACCCGCCTACTTCACCTATTTGTCCTGGAGCTGTGATAGCTTTCCAGCTTTTTTCTACAATATTAAATCGCCAAAAACTAGTTCCTTTGTGGGGGGTAGAAATAGCAAGCATTAGTTCTGTTTTATTTATTGCAACAATATCTTTGATAAAATTTTGTGGTTGGAGTTCTCCTATTTTTCCTTTTAACTGATAAGAACGAAATTGGTGATTTATAGGGTTGAACTCACTTAGTCCATTAAAGGTTCCTATCCACATAGTGCCATCATCTGTTTCTAAGAATGACTTTACGTGATTGTGAGATAAATCAAATTGTGAGTTATTGGTTTTCTGAAATAGATCAAATTTTAAAGATGTATTTGATATTTTATTAACCCCTCCCCCTGTTAATGCTAACCATATATTGTGTTCACGATCTACAAAGATTTTTATAATGTCATTGTTTGTCAATGATGTATTGCCAATTGAGTTGCTTTTGTATTGGTTCAGAATGTTAAATTTGGAATCTAACTGGAACAAACCGTTACTCAATGTACCTACCCAAAAGCTACCATTCTCATGTTGGAACATGGAGGTCAATCTCATATTGTCAAATAATCCAAGGTTTGGAGCGCTGCCACAGTGAAATAGGAATTTAGTTGTTTTATGAGAGCACCAAAATTTTTTATTTGAGTAAAAGCTTAGATCGCCATTATTAAGGTAGACAGCTGTTTTTAAAATGATTTTTTCATTGGTTTTTTCATTTAGAATGGGAGTGAGATGATGGTTTTTATTATCTATAGAATAGCTAGCTTGACCCATTAAAACCATAAGAGTTTCATACTTTTTATCATATACCAGACTAAATAAACCATTTCCTATCCCAAAGTTAGGTAAAACCTTTTGTATAAGCTTTTTGGTGGTGAAATTGTATTCATACAGTTGTCCAAAGCTATTAAACCAAAGTGACTCCTTAGTTGATGTTACATATTGAATGGATGTTGTTGGCGGGACGATAGATAAAGTATTTGAAATTGTTAAAGGACTAAAATCATCTGATAGTTGATTATATAAATATACTCCTTGATCTGTTCCTAACCATAATCTACCTTGCAAATCGATGCTTAAATCATGAATGCGATCATTAGGGAGTTGGTTGGGTTCACTTCCTCCCCTGTATATTTTCATTTCGTAACCATCGTATCGAGCAAGCCCTGCTTCGGTCGCTATCCATATAAATCCTGTTTTGTCCTGCACAATATCTCTGACAGAACTTTGTGGTAGGCCGTCTTCTGTACCAATTTTTTGTATAAATACCGCACTGCTTGTTTGGATAAATAACAAGTTTGGAAGAAAAATGAAGAGAAAATAAAGGTATTTGAAAGATTTACAACTCATTCCGTTGATTTTTTTATTTTAGTTTCGCCAAGTATAGCTGTTACAGAAGTTAATTTGCTACCGAAAAGAAAAGATATTTTTCAAACAATACATAATCTGGCAGTGGCTAAAATAAAATACTGTTTATAACTTTATGAAAAATATAGATTTTTTCAATTTGTCGTTTGAGTGATAAAGCTTGTCGCTTAAGCGATAGACAAGAATTTTCAATTATCTGATGATGCGCCTGAATAAATGAGGAGATGGGTAAACCTCGCTTCTCTAAATTCTCTCTTATATGTGTGGCTGTGTCGAGCTGCTATATATGACAGGTAGAAAGCACTTGTTCAGTTACTTAATATCGAACGCTGCCAAATCTCAATTGGCAATTAAAGTGGATTTATTGAAGGAGCTACCTTTTAACAAGGTTTGAAGATATGAAGAAGTTAACCAAAAGGGAAAAGGAAGTTATTCAATGGATTGCCAATGGAAAAACGGCTTGGGAAATTGCAGTGATACTCAATATAAAAGAGCGAACAGTCAATTTTCACGCTAATAACGCCAAAAAAAAATTTAATGTTTCTACGCGTAGTCAAGTTGCTGTAGAGGCTCTTAGGCAAGGAATTATTAAGTGATTTAATTGCTGTCAACTGACAAAAGTGACAGGGTTTCGTTCAGAAATGATTCATTTGCTGAATATATCATTCCTGGTGAGAAAAATAAGGCCTAGGGATATTAGTTAGGTATTTTGTTAATGTAATGTTTTCTTAAATATTTATTAACTCTTATAGGCAATAAAATAGGGGAAAGATATGTTGATTTTAAGTATTACCGTCATAATTAGTTTATCAATAATTTTGGCTTCTGTACATTTCGCAAGAAAAAAGAATAGAAATATCTACTTTTGGGGAGGTCTTAATGCGTTGACTATGTATATTTCTGCCTGGGCTTGGTTCGTCGTTCTAGCTGTTCTTTGTTGGCTGCCTAAAATTGAAATCGAAGGTGATGACGAAGAAGGAGTTCAGAATAAAAAAGAAAATTTCTGTACTTCTTGTGATAAAACAATCGGAGTAAAGATAATACGACCAACGGGGCAGGTTTGGTTGTTTAGCGTTATAGCTCTACTTAGTTTTGCTGGCATATTAGTGTACGCACTTTTGGAAGGGCCGAGTGTGGCGGAAAGTTACGCACAGCAGGCATGGGGCTCGGAGCATGGAAAAACTGGTATAAGCGACAGTTGGATATTATTACCTTTATCGTTTGTAATCTTAGCTATTCAACGTTTTTTATCTACCAAGAAAGTTTGCCCGATATGTAATTGTGACCTATAAACCGACTAAATTTATTTCCACAAATGCGATATATGGAAAACTAACCAATGAATATTAGAGAAAAAATCAGAGCTAGAAGAGTTTAACACTAATAAACGAAAGAAGGGGTGTTTACAGCATCTCATTTAGACAATGATATTGAAATTATTAGCTTAATACAACTATTAAAAAAGGAAGTGAACATATGTTTGAAAAAATTATACTTGTGGGGGTATTGTTATTATCAACAATTGGTTGTACGGAGGATACGAAAAATAAAAACTCTAGCTATGCTGAAGGGGATATTGTGGCAGTTTGGGTTAATACTCCGTTTATTGATTCAATTTCATATGTGGTGGCGGAGGTACTAAGTCAAGAAAACGATTTAGTATCTATAGAAATAATAGATTCATTTTATCTGACGGAACAGCAAATAGCTTCAAAGAAATTTAAGAAAGGAGCTTTTTTGTCTGTGAAAGCAAGTTTATTAGAACAAAAGAGCTCGCTGGCCACCAAAATTCATAAAATCAAAGCACTCAATAATGAGATATTAGCAATGGATATAAGCTTATTTTTGTACATAGGACTTACCGAGGATATGCAAAATCAGGATGGATGGGTTGAGAGACTAAAGCCTTTTGCCGAAAAACTAGACAGGATTAAGGTTACTAATAGGGATTTTGAAGGTGTTGCAAACTATTTCCGAAAGACTGTAGAGTTTTATTCATTTCGGAATAAATTAATCGAGATGGAGAGGAGCGGCGTTAGAAAGGAAGATATTAAGAAGCTTGCTCCCGAATATATATCGCTTATGAAAAGTACATTACAAGCAGGAACGGCGATTGATGCTTATATTGGTAAGATTAAGAATAGTGATGAATTGTCAAATGAAAATGCTCTTAGTTTACTTCTAATCGGTATGAGAACTGGGGAGTTAAATCATTCTGGGAGAACCTATGAAGAAACGCTTACCCAAGTCGAATGTGTTAAGGATAGGGCTTGTTCGAATTTATACGCAATTAGCTATTTAAGTCATACTTTTCCTTTAAATTTAAAAAACATAAATCGTGTTTTCAAAATCGCAAATGAGCACGGCCGAAAGGCTAGAAGTTATTATCGAAATTTCGATGAATTTAAGGGACTTGTTAGTACATATTGTGGAAGTGTTAAGAAGGTGATTAAGTTTCTTACCGACTCATCTCACAGCGCTAGCCAGCGACAAATGCTAGCGGAACTGAAACAACTCCATCCTGAATCAAACATATCAAGTTCTGCTAGTTTATGCATGCTAGAGTAGTTTATTGACATCTCAATAGCTCAGTTTCGGAAATATAAGTACATATATGTGCCTTTTAATAGAAAATATCACTCAAAAACCTTAGGTAACAGCTTTACCCGTAGGAAAATAAAACATGATAAATAATTACCACAAAATTTTCATATTCATCGCACTAATATCTTTTAATGTTAATGCGTCGAATGAACGTGATGACTTTGAACGCTTGTTACGTGATCCGACAATATCAAAAGAAGAAAAAAAGAAGGCTTTTATTGATAACTTAATTAAAGAGAAGCCTGAAATGAAAGCGGTGCTCGAAATGCCGCAAGTGAGAAAACAGTTTGAGATGCAATTCGAACAAGTGTTTGCTCTTATGACTTTAGCGAACAGTATGGATATAGAAAATAAAAAGGAGACTAAAAAGCCTAAAAAAGAGAAATCAGATAAAAAACCTATGACAGTGGAAGAGTCAATAGCAATAGGGCGAGCTAATCACCAAAAAAAATATGAAAAACAGCAACGAAAAATAGCAGCCAAACAGTTGAAAGAAAAAGAGAAAATGGAAAAACAAATAAGTGAAGTCAAATTTCCTAAAAGGTTAGAACCTGTTACCCCCTTCTTTAAATTTGGTAACTCTAAAGCCATATCAGGAATAAGCTTCAAGATACCTTTTATACCAAAATCCAATCTATACAGTGATTACTGTAAAGAATTTGGAACAATAAACGGAATTAAATGGTCTTTAATAAGGAGTCGACAATTACGTGAATTAAAGCATACTAAAATTCAAATTGTCGACGATAAAGATAATATAATCGATATAAATAAGTATATAGCTATTGGAGATGGTGATAGGCATTTAACTTTAAATAAATACGAATCAATGTTTGGGTCTAGAGGAGGAAAAAAGGACCTTAAGCAAGGGGATGGATATTACCCTATTTGCGTCGCTGATTTAGATGAGGTTAAAGTCGCTATGCGTCCAGACAACTGGAACAATAAAGCTGGAGAATATGCTAAGGTTGATGGCATTCATAAAGTTGATATAGGTGAAATTTATTTAGGGATGAAGTTAAATGTTAGCGATAGCGGTATTGTAAATGACTTTATTTGGCACACTAACCTATATAATAGCGATGAGATGAAAATTATTCCTGTTCAACCCAGATCTAGTGCGTTTGGTATTGGATCTAGTTTCGAAGTTTTTCAAAAAAGATGCTTGTTAAAGGCGGATAAAAAATTATTAACTGATTTCTCAATCAATGATTCAAGATTAGTCAACTTAATGAATGGTAATTTCGGATTAAAATTATTTATATTTTCTCTGGATGGATTTCATTATTCAACGGCGTTAGATTCTAAAAATAGAATAGTACTCATTTCAGCGACAAAACGGTTTAAAACTAAGCCTACTATTAATCAGGTAATTGCAGCAGTTGAGAGTAAGTATGGGGTTCCAGTCCATTCTATAGGAAATAAAAAATACGAGCTGGAATATTATTATGATAAATCGTTTTCTAAAATTAAAAGTGAGCAAAATAGAATAAACAGTATTAGACAACGCTCCAAGCTGAGAAAAGAGATAGCTAATTATCCACATTATATTGGTAGCTCAACTTTTATTGAGTATATGGATAGAGAGAAAGGGATAGTAGATGCGTTTAACGTAAAGTACAACGGTTCAATGAACTACTATGCCCAAAGTGGCACTTTAATAATGAAGGCATTAGATAGCGGAATTAAACAGTGTCAGAATAATATCAATGGGTACCTAGAAAAATTAAAAACTGATGATAAACAACAGCAAATCGAGATTTAATTAAATAGAAAACTCTGTGCGTATTCAATAAATGGGGTAAGAGTATGAAATCATTAAATATAGCTTTTCTAAAAATAGCTTCTATATTCATATTAGTTGTAAATAGTAACTTAGGGCTCGCTAATGATGCTATCCCAACAAAAACTGAGCCTCTTAAAGTCAGGGAGTCTTTGATAGAATTTAAATTCGATGTGGATCTAGATGGAGGTGCTCGCAACATAATCGTGGAAAAAGTAACCCTACTTGATATTGTAAAAAGTACTAGCGATGATGAGCAAAGGAAAATACATGAGAACACTTCTAGATCAGCTTATAGGTCCTTCAATAAATTTAGATTTGATGATAATAAGTGGCAAAAGGGTTTAACCTACTCAATACTGACGCTAAAGGATAAGAGCGGAAAGCTGATAGAGCAAGATAAAAACATGCCATTAATAGACAAAAAACGCCTAGCTAAGATGCGACTTCAGAAAATTAAAAAAGATAGTAATTCGCAGGAATTAATTGAACGCACTAATAACTCACCACCAGAAATAGGTTTCGATGACGCATATAAACAAGGCTTTACCGGAAAATTATTTGATAACTTTGGGGTAGGTAGAATACAAATCGGTAAAACCTATGATCTCAATGCTCCTAAAACAAAGTATGGATTAAGTTTTGAAGAGCACCTTTCTTATAACCCTGTAAGAAGAGTTTGTGAGAGACACTCTTTAACTAAATTAGATAAAAAAGCAAGAAAGTTAAATCTAAATTTTGATAGGGAGTTAGATGCGCTGTATAAAAAATATAAAAACAATGAACCGTTTGAACGATATAGTGTAACTAATGGGGCTGAAAATACAGCATTGCAGGTGCTTGCGGATCAGAAAGGAAAAATAATAAATATACATTTTACGAAAACTTATAAAGGAAATTTTGTCGAACAAACAATCAAGGATTCATTCTTTGCGAAGTATGGTAGGCCAGTGTTTAATAAAGGAGTTCGTTTTTTCTATGGTTTAACGGAAAAGGAAGCTATGAACTATAGTCGTGATATTTTTAGATGGGAGCTTTTTGAACCTTGGTATATAAATCAACCCGAAAAAGTTAATCAGATTACTCAATTTTCTCGAGTAGTATTTAACGTGCACAGTGAATCCGCTTTAATGACTATATCAATAGTTCAAGATATCGACTTGATCAGGAAAACTTATTACGACACAGTTAAAAGTTGTATAAATGAAAAAACGAACCTTTATAAAACCAAGATTAAAGAAAAAGAAAATAATCAGAAAGGTTTTGATTTTTAGCTGGATCCAACCCTGCAAATAATTCTGTGTAAATATTTGACATTTTCTTTAACGCATTTACGCCCTTCCCTCTGTAGCTCTAAACAAGTCCACAGAGGTTAATAACTAATCCACTAACTGATATTCATCCCTCAAAACTTTCAAAATTTCAGATTTTGGGTTCTCAGAAATATTAATTTTCTCACCAATAATTTTTTCGGCTATATCAATATAAGTTTTTGAAACGGTCATCAGAATTTTATCGGGAAGAGGGTTGTCAGCGGCTAATTTTGTTCGCTCATCCATACGAGATTTATTAGTTAGAATATCGGGATCAGGAAAGTGATTTAAGAGGTCTTGTCTAAATCCTTCTTTGGAATTCTCTACTACTTTACCATTTTTGTAAGCTGCTCCATCCCAAATTCTAGAAGAATCAGGTGTCCCCACTTCATCCATATAGATTAGTTTTTCTTGTCCTTGTTTGTCAGTCACATATCCAAATTCAAATTTAGTATCAATAAATATTTGGTCGATTTTTTCTAGCGAGTCGCTGATTAAATCAAATCCTTCTTGTAACAGTTTTTCGTAAAGCTCAATATCTTGTTTAGTTTTAAAATTAAAAGCTTGGTAGTTATCTTCAATGTCTTTTCGAGTGATATTAACATCATCAATTTCAGGTACTCCCGGGATGCCGGTTAATATTCCTTTAGTTGACGGAGTCATTAATAGTTCAGGCAGCTTTTGATCTTTTTGTAAATCTTCCGCAATTTGAATACCGCAGAATTCTCTTTCACCTTTTTCATAAGAACGCCACATAGAGCCGGTTAAATATTGACGACAGATTGCCTCTATCATCACTGGCTTGGCTTTTTGTACAATCCATACCAGTGGATGAGGGATATCAAGAATATGACTGTCAGCTAAACCATTTTCTTTAAACAACTTGAACCAATGGTTTGAGATAGCGTTGAGAGCAGCACCTTTTCCGGGTACGCCGTTCATTCCGCCTTCACCATGCCATATACATTCAAATGCAGAAATACGGTCACTGATTACCATAATGGCTAAAGACGTATCTTCTGGCACGTTGTAGCCTTTTGCTTTAATCAGTCGTTGACTGTCTGCTTCAGTTAACCAGTAAACTGAGCGAACTTTGCCTTTGTGTACGGGTTGATCGGTTTTTATCGGTAAATCGTCGTTAACGGCTAATACTCTATTTGCAAGGCTCATGGTTTTATTTGTTTCTGTTAAAAGGTTAATGGCTTTAGACTAGATCTCGATCATTTCAAAATCTTCTTTACCAACTCCACAATCAGGGCAGAGCCAATCTTCTGGCACATCTTGCCATATTGTTCCGGGGGCTATTCCGTCTTCGGGCCAGCCTTTTTCTTCGTCATAAATCCATCCACAAACGATACATTCCCACTTTTTCATATTGGTATTCTATTTTGATTAAAAGGTTTGAAGGGGTGCATTTTACTACATGGGGATTTATTTTGAACAAAAATCGTAAAATATTCGATTAGAATCGAAGCGTATTTGTTATACTCCGCGCTAAATAATTTTTATCTTAATGAGTGTGCATTTGAAGGCTGAACCTTTAGCACTTTTGACTGAAAAAGGTAGTTTAACTGAATTGATAGGCTCTTTGATCGGGCAACCGCCTGTTTTGAAATGCCTTTTTCAGGAAAAGCATCAGGCCAATCCAGCGGAAAACCAGTTGTTGGGGCTATCACTTGGGCAACTTGCTCACATTCGAGAAATTTCGATGGGAAGTGACACTCAGGATTGGATGTTTGCTCGAACGGTTATTCCACTAAATACATTGAGAGGTGGGGCAGAGCGGTTGTCACAACTTGGCAAGATCCCTATTGGACAAATTTTGTTTGGCGAGCTAAAAGCCAAACGAATTGATATGAATTTAACTCAAATTTTTGCTCAAGATATTGTTATGGCAGAGAAAAACGGAATCGCGCAATTTGATATCCCCGATAATTTCCTCTTGTGGCATAGGTGTTCTGTTTTTGAAATAGCGACAGGACGCCTTTTAATTAACGAAATCTTTTTACCTGATTGCCCCGTTTATGACGTCAAATAAAAAAAACAAAGTGGGTACGAGTGATGTCATTAGGTATTCTCTAAGGCGTTTTGTTAGTAAGCTAAAATTACTCAACCCTCATCAGCATTTGAGTCCTTTGTGGCAGCATCGATTAAAGCAATATGGCTTATTGATGCGTGTCGATAAACCGATTGGCAGCTTATTGTTATTCTGGCCGACCATGTGGGCACTATGGTTAGCGTCCGAAGGTATGCCAAAAGTTCTGCACATTGTTATTTTTACTTGCGGCGTTTTTTTAATGCGTTCTGCTGGCTGTGTTATCAACGATTATGCTGATCGCAATATTGATGGCAATGTGGCGAGAACTAGGAAGCGACCATTGGCTGCAAGAACCGTCACAGAGAAAGAAGCATTGATGCTTTTTATTGTGCTGGCATTGTGTGCCTTTATTTTAGTATTAATGTTAAATCAATTATCGGTAATTTTATCTTTTATCGCGCTAGCGATTGCAACGGTTTATCCCTTTATGAAAAGGATCACTTATTTCCCTCAAGTGATTTTGGGCATGGCTTTTTCGATGGCTATTCCAATGGCGTTTGCGGCCGTTCAAAATGAAATTCCTATGACTGCTTGGCTGCTTTATGTCGCTAATTTATTATGGGTATTAGCCTACGACACGCTTTATGGGATGGTCGATAAAAAGGATGATTTAAAAATTGGCGTTAAATCAACAGCCATATTATTTGGTGAAGCTGATCTTCAGATTACAGGAATCGTTCAAGCAATGTTTATTTTTGGTATGTTGCTTGTTGGTGGTCAGTTTGGATTAAATTATTTTTTCTATATCGGAATTCTTGTCGCTACTATTTTGATTGTTTGGCAGCTCTATTACTGTAAACGCAGAGAGCCGAACAAATGTTTTAAGGCATTTTTGAATAATAACTGGGTTGGAATGAGCATTTTTATTGGTATCCTAATTGCTCAATGGACCGCATAATGACCAAGGCGATTAATTATTAGGGGGAGCCGTTTGAACAAAAAAATATTAGTCGTTGAAGATGATTTTGCAAATCAACAAGTCGCTCTATTATTCTTAAAGAAGTTTGGTTATGAAGTTGATATTGCTGAAAATGGTGCGGAAGCGATAGAGCTAACCGCTAGCAAGGATTATCAGCTAATTTTGATGGATTGCCAGATGCCAATCATCAACGGATTTGATGCAGCTAGAAAAATCCGAAGCTCAGTTGGGGCCAATCAAACGACTCCGATTATCGCTTTGACTGCCAATTTGGTTGATGGAATTAATAAAAAGTGTATTGATAGCGGAATGAATGACGTTTTAAATAAACCGATCAAAATGGATACATTATTAAGCATGGTCGAACAATGGAGTGAGAAAGAATCGAACGACTAAGCTAATAACTTAACCATTCGATTTTTGTTATGCACAAGAATTTTTATCGATTGTTTTTGGTGCTGCGACACTTAGGAGGCAATAAAGCGTTCTTAATATCAATGCCTTCACAGTGCCATTCATAATCACCAGATTTAGATAGCCTTGGCGTAAAGACAATCCGAGTATCAGCAATTAATTCCGGCTTTTTAAATATAAGATGGTAAGCCCCTTCGTTAGCAATTACTACATGATACTTCTCAGTGATTAGTTTTTCGCCATCAATTCCAGCCCTTTGAAGCGTATTCGGCCAATAGCCGGTTTTAGAAGCATGTTCGGTGATTGAGTTTTGTACATGAGTTGTTTCTTCTATCGCTTGATGAACTTTCGCTCTTATTGTGTAATCTTGATAAGCTGGAATAGCGATAGCCGCAAGAATGCCTCCAATAGGAATTAATAATACCAAAAATACAATAGCCAAAATTGCGCCAACGGACATGCCAGAGCCGGGATTGTCGCTAGCAACTTTTATTTGGTTTGGTTCATATCGTGCATTGACGACTAAAGTTCCGGCAACCATATCATGTAATGCTTGTTTTCTAGCAGTAAAAGCGGCCATTAAATACCCAATAGAGAAAGTTAGTTGAGTAATAAATGCTGAGAAATGTCGCCCAGTTGCCTGACCAAAGCCTACCGGTTGGCCGTTAATATTCGTGACTTTAATTCCCATCAGCTTTTTGCCAAAGGTTGCTTGCAAAGAAGAGCTTTCCATTAGTGCAAAATAGAGCCACCAACCGGGGTAATAAGCAAAATAAATTCCAAAGGCGGCAAAGAAACCTTCAGGATTATTAGGTGCTAAGGTCAGCAATGAACCTCCTAACAATAGGAGAATTAATACAAATCCGCCTGCGTAGATAAAGGTATCAATGATGTAAGCAACAAACCGCTTCCAAAAACCGGCAAAAGCAAAATTGGAAATCAGTGCAGCACCAGATTGACTCGATGGCGTTTGGTAGGGAGTGGCGGACTCAGCACTTAAACTTGCACCACAATTGACACAAAAGCGAGCGTTTGAGGCATTTGGGCTGTTGCAAGAAGTACAGTTAAAAGCATTCATAATATTAATTCTTATTCTAGTTTATGAAAAGAGACAAAAATTCTTGCATAGAAAGCTATTCATTTCAACTAATTAGCTTTTAACTAAATGGTGAAAAAACACACCTTTGCCTAGATTTGCCATATTTTTTACACTATTCGCCTTAAAAGAAAACTAAACAGGTTTGATAATTGCTTCCTCAATTTAGGAGGGAAAAGGGAAATGAATAAGGCAAACGTAATTAAGTATCTTTCGATTATCTTTATTTTGATAGCTGCAAATATAATGTTATCAATGATTGAGAGCCAGATTAATGATCGCTCAAACAATCGATTTCATGCGCGTCAATCAATTGAAAAAAGTTGGACTGGCGATCAAACAATACTCGCTTCAATTTTAACCGTGCCTTACAAAAAACAAGTAACAACGCGAGTGTTTGATAAGGAACTGAATAAATATATCGAAAAAGCTAAATGGGTGGAAGAATCAATCTTTTTATTACCAAAAGATTTATCACTTTCTGCAAAGCTAAATCATCAAACTTTATCTAAAGGCATTTATCAAGTGCCAGTTTATAGTTCAGAACTTTATATTGACGGAATTTTTGATCTCAAGAAAATTGAGACGTTAGCACAAAACCCACAGATAAAAATTATGGAAAATGCTTATCTTTCTTTTGGAATTAGTGATTCAAGAGGGATTTCTGGCAGTCCATCACTTTGGATTAATCAACAGGATAACCAAGTATTTTCTGGTTCAAAATTGGACTTTTTTTCGTCAGGGTTTCATGGCAAGGTTGTCATTAAAAACCGGCATGATGCATTTGATTTTAAGGTGAAAGCTCAGGTCAAAGGTATGGGACGAATGAGTTTTATTGCTACTGGAATTGAGAATAAGATTTCAATTAATTCTGACTGGTTGCATCCTAGTTTTGGTGGTGCATTTTTACCAATAAACCGAAAAATTGATGATGCAGGTTATTCCGCATTATGGAAAACAGGAATATTTTCTACCAATATAGAAAGCACTATCGAACAGTGTTTTCAAGGGCAATGCGCTAATCTTTATGACTCGTCTTTTGGCGTAAACCATATTCAAGCAGTTGATGTCTATTTGAAAAGTTTACGATCGGTTAAGTATGGATTGTTGGTCGTCATTATCACTTTCACTATTTTTGTACTTTACGAAGTATTAAATAAGAGTATTCGAATACACCCGATTTCCTACCTGTTAACGGGTATGGCTTTAGCGATATTCTTTTTATTATTAGTCGCTCTTTCAGAACACATAAATTTTGCATTATCCTATTGGATTTCATCGATTGCTTGTTCCGGATTGATTGCTTATTACGTTCGCTATTTAAGTCATTCTATAAAGCATGGAGGAAGTATTTTTGTGTTGTTAAATAGTTTTTATTTGATTCTGTTCTTTATCATTCGCTCAGAAGATCACGCACTGCTGTCCGGAAGTATTTTATTGTTTGTACTGCTTGCAACGGTTATTGCAGTTACCAAACGAGTGGATTGGTATCGGATGGGGGAACGGAGCTAGGGCTAATGCCCTAGCCATATGAAAATTCTATGGGTTAAGTGTAATGTTCGATAGCTTTTTTTCAATTAATTCCGCAGCTAATTCGAAATTAACCTTGTTCAAAGAAGAAATGTTTTCTGTTAATTCAGTTAATATCTCTTCTTGAATAGAACCGCGCTGTTTGGCTTCTGCATAAGGTAATCGATGAAACATAACCATTGAATAGCGAGGGCAAAAATATTCTGGAAATCTATTTTCTAACTCAAAAGCGAGTTCGTTCCTTAATATAAACTTTTTATCAGTTACTGAGTCGCGCATAGTGACATAATTTTCAATCGCCATATCAGCGATTGCATCACCATTTATTTTTCGATTTTTATCAACCTGTGAAAAAATGTTTTTCCAATTAATTTCGTCATTATCTTGGTGTTGTTTGCAGATTGTTTCTACAAGATCTAACGCATCTTCAAAACCACAATTCATTCCTTGCCCATGAAATGGAACAACTGCGTGAGCCGCATCGCCAAGTAATAGTGCTTTGTGCTGATAGTGCCAAGGTGCACATTTTACAGTTGCTAAATGTCCTGTTGGGTTTTCAAAAAAATCGGTAAGTAACTCAGGCATTAGCTCGGCGGCTTGTTTGAAATATTGTTGGAAAAAATCCCTTACTCTTTCTTTAGTATTAATTGATTCAAAACTAATTTCACCTTCATTCGGCATAAATAGAGTGACCGTAAATGAGGCATCCTCATTCGGAAGGGCGATAAGCATAAAACCGCCTCTCGGCCAAATATGCAGGGAGTGACCATCAATTTGGAATTCACCATTTTTATTTGGAGGAATACATAGCTCTTTATAACTGTGGCCAAGTTGCAATATATCGTGTTGAGTTGATTCAATTTTATGAATGGCATCTCGTACAGCCGATGCACTACCGTCGGTTCCAATGATTTGTTGAAAGTGATGTAGCCTTGTTTCACCAGTTTGCTCATTGAGTAATTGAATTGTATTGTTATCAAAATCAACTTGTTCGCATCTTTGTTGAAAATGCATGGTGACTAATCCGGTTTCTTCTGCCGCGTCTAGACAAATTTTATTTAGATCGCCTCGTGACACTGAATAGATTACTTCTTCAGGACGTTGGCCATAGCTTTGAAAATTTGTTTTGCCGTCAAGATCATGAACCATTCGACCTTTCATAGTGGTTAGTATAGGAGCGACTTTATCCATTAGACCGGCTTGTTCTAGCGGGTAAATTCCGCGATTGGCCAAAGCGAGATTAATTGATCGACCAGCACTGATTGTTTGTTTTCGCATATCAGGACGACATTCAAAAATCTCGACCTTAAAGCCTCGTTTTGCCAGCAATACAGCTAACAGCGAACCAACGAGTCCTGCGCCGATTAACGTAATAGTTTGATCTTGGTTATTCATTATTTGCCTCGGTGATTGTTTATTTCAGATGTTAATATTTTTACGAAGTGATAGACGTCTTCAAAAGAATTGTATTGAGGAACCGGAGCGACGCGAATAACATTGGGATATCGCCAGTCGCCAACGATGCCTCTTTGTTCAATTGCATCAAAAATTTGTTTTCCTAGCTCTGGTGAATCATCGGGTTTTAATCTAATTGCCAAAGATAATTGGCTTCCTGATTCACTGATGTTGCTAGGTGTTAAAATATCTACTTCGTCTGTTAATTCTGTTTCAATTAAAAATCGCATAAACCCCGATAATTTAATGGCTTTTTCTCTTAGAACTTTGATGCCACCGGCTTTTTTTATGGTGTCTAGCGATCCTCGAATAGCAGCTAATGAAAGAACGGGCGGGTTTGAAAGTTGCCATGCTTCGGCAGATTTCATTGGTTTAAATTTGTTTTCCATTTTAAAACGCGACATTTTATCGTGGCCCCACCAACCTGCAAATCGGGGTAAACTTTCATTTGAGTGATGCTTTTCGTGAACGAAGCAACCCGCAACGGAACCGGGGCCAGCGTTTAAGTACTTGTATGTACACCAACAGGCAAAATCAATATTCCAATTATTTAATTCTAGCCGGATATTTCCGACTGCATGAGCCAGATCAAATCCAACCATGCTGCCTTTTTTATGTGCCGCTTTGGTAATGCTCTCCATATCAAAAACTTGCCCAGTGTAATACTGTACTCCCGGTAGCATCACAAGTGCTATTGAATCACCTTCCGTCTCGATGAGTTGGATCAAATCTTCTTTTCGGATGGTTTCTTCGCCTTCTCTTGGCTTTACTAATAGCATTGCGTCATCTGGATCGAATCCATGAAATTTGATTTGTGATTCAACCGCGTAATGGTCGGAAGGAAATGCATGGTCTTCGATCAGAATTTTATAACGTGTTTTTGTTGGCTGATAAAATGACACCATCATAAAATGTAGGTTAGCGGTTAAGGTGTTCATTGAAACGACTTCGTTTTTATTGGCTCCTACTAGTTCAGCAAACCCTTCCGCCAAAAATTCATGGTAAGGCATCCAAGGAAAGTCTCCGCTAAAATGACCTTTAACACCTTGTTCCGCCCACTGAGTCAGTTCTCGTTTAACATATTCCGCCGCCAGTTTTGGCTGTAACCCTAAAGAGTTGCCACAGAGATAAATTTCATCTTTCCCATCAGGCATTTTGGGGATCGAAAATTCGCTTCTTATATGTGCGATGGGATCTTGTTGATCCATCTTTTTAGCGAATTCTAATGTGCTTTGATAATGCATAAATGTTTTGCCAATTATTTTATGATTTAGTTAAAGGGTAGAGAACTGGTTGTGAGGGAACCGCATCAGTTTCAATTCTGGGAAGTTGTAAGTTACACAGATAAAAACCATCTTTGATATTATCTTCAACGAAGATCATCTCGGTGATAGTGTTATTTAATTTTGAATTCTGATTAAGATTTTTGCTTTCGAGTTCAACATTCCAAAACATTCGATGATTACTTAGTTGACCATCATCATACATTTTATCAACAGAAGGAAAGTCGACCATAAGATGTTTAATATTTCTTTCTACAAGATATGACATCGCATCGTTAGTAAAATAGACTGGATAGTTATCTTGGTCATAAGTTTGATATTTCTTGTTACTACCATTTGGTAATGACCTTATGATAAGTCCTTCTAACTGAGAATCAGAAAATGAATTAAGGGTATTTTCTAATTGTTCTCGGGTAATCACCCAGTTTTCTGAATCAAAATTAGGAATATAATGATCTTTTGTTTGTGTAGATTTTGTTGGTTGTAAGCTAATTAATACACTTGGAAAAAGCGATTCTTCAACAGCCTGATAAACGGGTATCAATTGATTAATAATATGGGAAATTGATTCGGTGTGTGTGCCGTTACAATGAGGAATCATTGTTAGTTGGTTTGCGTTACAGCTACCGCCTCGCTTTGTATCACCAATAAAGCTTCCGGCAATCAATGTTTCACTGATGCATGCGGGTGCTCCAAAGTGACTTGGTTGGTCGCCGTTAGGAAGCAGCGTAATGGCAATATTTTTTCCTTCGCTTAAATCTGCGAAGTAATCAATATCATCTATGGTTAAATTAATTTTCATAGTTTATTTTATTAATATAAATTAAATAGTGAATCTATTTTTTTCTAAACCCAACCACTCTAACGCCGTTCCATGAAGAAGCCGAGCGCGAATATTTTCATCAACAATAGATTCATTAATTAATTTTCCTGGTTCTAATTCACCTAAGGGAAAAGGGTAGTCAGTACCCAGCGCGAGTTTGTCTGCACCCATGAGTTCGATTAAATAATTAAGCATTGGTGCATCGTGAACTAAAGTGTCCAAGTATATTTTATTTAGATATTCTCGGGGATTAATATTGTTATCAATTGCGACTAAATCGGGCCGGCAATTAAAGCCATGTTCGATTCTGCCGATGGTTGATGGAAATGAACCACCACCATGAGCAAAGGCTACTTTTAGATTCGGTAATCTTTCAAATACACCACCAAAAATCATTGAACACATGGCCAATGATGTTTCGGCAGGCATTCCTACTAGCCAAGGAAGCCAATAGTCTTTCATTTGCTCTTTACCCATCATATCCCAAGGGTGAACAAATACCGATGCACCCAGATCTTGAGCGGCTTCAAATACCGCAAATAATTCTGGCGCATTTAAGTTCCAATCATTAACATGCGAACCAATTTGTACACCCGCAAGTCCAAGATCATTTATACATCTTTCCAACTCTTTAATCGCTAATTCCGGTGATTGCAAGGGTATGGTTCCAAGCCCAGCAAATCGGGTTGGATATTGATCGCAAATGCCAGCGATATGATCATTCAGTAGTTTTGAAACATCTAAGGCATCTAATGCTTTTGCCCAATAGCTAAACATAACGGGTACGGTAGATAATACTTGCACGTCAACCTTATGTTGGTCGCATTCCTTCATACGGACTTTTGCATCCCAGCAATTAGAATCAATTTCTCGAAAGAAAAGATCTTCTTTCATCATGCGTGCACAGCCACACTTATGATGATCTAAATGAATCCAACCTCCATAACCGTATTTCTCTTTTAAGTTAGGCCAGTTTTTTGGCAATATATGTGTGTGAATATCAATGGTAAGCATTCTAGGTTTGACCTTTAATCAAATTCAAATTTATTGTGTGGCATTACATGACCGCAACTATTACAAGTTCGAAGCTCTTCGCTTGTTAGGAACCGCTTAAACACAGCACCAAAATCATTCTCAATATCTTTTAAAGGAAAGAATTCTTCATAGAGCTTGTGATTACATTTTTCGCAAAACCACATTAAGGCATCGGTCTCTTCTGGACGACGAATTTGTTCGATAACTAAGCCAATTGAATTTTCAAAACGCACGGGAGAATGAGGAATTTTGGGAGGCAATAAAAATATATCACCAGCGCTAAGTTTATACTCAATAATACCGCTTTCCTGTTGGGTTCTTAAAAGTAACTCACCTTCCAGTTGATAGAAAAACTCCGGCCCTTCATTGTAATGAAAATCTTTACGTCCATTTGGGCCGCCAACTACCATAATAATCATATCGCCTTCGCGATAAACTTCTTTGTTACAAACGGGCGGTTTTAATTTATCTCGATTTTCATCAATCCACTTTTGGAAATTAAGAACTTGCATTGGTGCGCTCATATTATTTTCCTCAAATTCAATTTCATTTAATTTTTTATGATTCTTTTATGGTTGCAATACACTTTAATTCGATTGCAATTGGTGTCGGTAAACAATTAATTTCTACCGTTGTACGGCAAGGCTGATTATCCGCAAAATATTCCGCATAGACTTTGTTATAAATTTTAAAATCGTCGGCCATATTGGTGAGAAAAACCGTAACATCAACTAGTTCCATCCAGCTTGAACCAGATTCTTGTAGAATTGTTTTTACGTTCTCAAAAACACTTTGGCATTGAGCTTCTATATCATATTCTTTTATTGTTCCGTCATCATTCAATGTGACTCCAGGAATATCAGAAGTACCTGCTTGTCTTGGCCCTACGCCCGAGAGGAATAATAAGTTACCTACTTTTCTTGCGTGTGGATACAAACCTACAGGCGGCGGAGCTTTGTTAGTGCTAATTTTCGAATCATTTGATTGCATGAAATATCTCTTAAATATTTAAAAGCCTTTATTTTCTATAATGCATTGTAGGTCTGATTGTTTATTGCAGAACGAAGATAAAGTTGAAACAGTTATTCATATGAGAATAACACAGGTACCAAAGTAGAATGAAATTGGTTAATTTAAGATGAATTTGCAGCCGATCTGGCTTGCAAAGATATTGAGAGAAGTTTTAATTGGAGTGATAAATAGCATTTATTTGCCATGGGTCGAAATTCTTGTATCTATTTTAATCAGCTTCAAGGTGTAAAGTAAAGGGTAAAAATAATCCAATATTTGGGAATATTGTTAAAAATCCCTCGTTAAACAATAACCACATTCAATTTATTCCCTAATTAGCGTAGAATTCAATGGTTTCAGACAATAATGATTTCAGATAAAGTTAGGCAGACAATTTCCTTTGGTCGCCCAATTAATACAACAATAAAGGATTACACCATGCAGGTGTCGGAAGAATTCGAACAATGCCGTAAGCAGGCTTTTTCGCTGGCTTTGCGGCTACTCAATAATCAAGATGATGCTTTAGAGGTGGTTCAAACTTCGATTGAAAAGGGCATCAACCATCCAAATGCCCCTGAGCTTGACCATCCAGAGTTTAAACCTTGGCTGTTTACCGTAGTACGTAACAAATCAATTGATATTCTCAGACGTAAAAAGCGCTTACCTCACGTTGAGCATGAGGAATATCATACTCAGGCACCGCAAAATAGTGAGCCAGATAAGTCATTACAGCAGCTTCAACTTAAAGAAACCATTGAGCAAGCATTGGATCAGCTCAATACAAATCAAAAGGAAATTGTTTTACTTCGTGATTATCACAACTTTAGTTATGAAGAAATTGCAAAAATATTAGATATTGCAAAAGGTTCGGTTATGTCCCGTTTACATCGTGCGAGAATGGCATTAAGAGAAATTTTAATTGATAAGGGCGTTTCATTAGGAGGTCAGCAATGATTGACGAAGAACCGCAAAAGGCAACTCAACAACAACCAGCTGGTGAACGGGTTGAGGTTGCAATTGATAGCTTGTCTATCCAAAAACAAAGTATGTTAAATAGTAAATATGATTTATTGTCTGGTTATTTAGATGGCGAGTTGACTCAGCAAGAAGCTCAAAAAGTGATGTTATTAATCGATAGTGATTCTGAATATAAAAATTTACATGACGAAATGCTAGTGATGCGACAGGAGATACAGTCCTTAAGTTTGCAAGACAGCGAATTAGAGCATCTCGATAAACTTTTTAAAGAACCAGTTGCGCAAACTTCCAGAATATTTGGTTTTGCATTGATAGCGATTGCCTCGGTTATTCTTGTGGCTTTTGTTATGTATTCCGTTTTGATCAATGCTGCAATTAGTTTGCTAGTTAAGGTTTCCATTGGATTATTGGGAGTCGGAAGTCTATTTTTATTATTTAGCGTATTAAGACAAAGAATGATCGTCTCAAAAAATGATAAATACAATCGGGTGAAAATATGAGAAAGGTCGTGTTGTCGAGTAGTGATCATGTTTATGGAAAAAAGATTGTTAAGCATTTGGGATTAGTGAGAGGAAGCAGCATTCGCGCGCGTCATATTGGTCATGATATTTTAGCTAAGTTTAGAGGTTTGGTTGGTGGAGAGATCCATGAATATACTAAGCTTCTAGCCGAAAGCCGTGAACAAGTTCTTGATAGAATGATGGACGATGCCAGAGAACTTGGCGGTAATGCGATAGTTAGTATCCGATTTTCGACTTCCCAAATATCTGCGGGATCAGCGGAGTTGATGGTTTATGGAACGGCTGTTTATTATGAAGATCTTGAAGAGGAAAAATAATTTTGAATCCATATAATAAGTTTTCAACTGTTCTGCTGGTTTTACTTTCGGTCATAATTGGCTCGGTAGTGATTGTTCTTGGAATTAATTACTTTGGTATTGAAGCAGGTGGAATTATTGAGCCTCAGGGTGAAATTTCATTTGGGGTCTCAAGTAAATTAGGTTGGATTTTGACTTTTGGGTTCTTTGTGATTTATTTGGTTTTTTCGTTGTTGAGGAATGTTTATTATAAGTTGAGTGGAAGGAAGTGATAGGCGTTAATTCGTTTGTAGGTTGCGATGGTTAACCCCAACAAATTATTCAACTTGAAATTTAAGTGTTGATGAAGATAGTCCCTTAATAAACTATGTTTTCGTATAAGATTGCAAAGGATAACTGGCACTAAATAATAACAAGAGAAATCTTCAGGGGATAAACGTGAAAACATTACTATATTTAGCATTAACTCTTTCTGTTTCTAATAGTTTGCATGCAAATGACAGTTTGTATTTTAAGTTAGATTCTTTTAAAGCACCCTCATATGAGTTAAAGATTACGAATGGCAAAGGGATTATTTTATATTATCGCGGTGGGCTAGGTTTACGCGATCCTGAATCTAATTGGTGTGTAGGAGAATTTGGAAAAATTGAACTTGATCTAGTAATGCTAACACTCAAAGAAGAAGGTGTTTTTAATTGGGAAAAAAAGTATATAAACTACAACATAAAGGATGGCACAATGTACCAATTATTCGTAGAAACCGATGGAAAAAGATTTACATCTATTGGGATCAATGAGTTTCCTGAAAACTTCGATAAATTGGAAAAAATAATGCTAGCTATAGAAAGCAACATGAACTGTGAATCTAGAATAGATTCTTAGTATCGTAGGTTGGGGTGGTTAACCCCAACAAAATATTAAACTTGAAATCCAGATGTTGGGCTTCCTTTGTGTATAGACCGGAGACATAGGTAACAGCGTTCGGAGACATAGGTAACAATTTACTATACTAGATATAACAATCAAATTGGAGATTAGTTATGTCTTGGAAAGTGGAGTCAATTATGTCTCAAAGAGT
>Ga0316204_10001584_pt1 | contig 59674 bp, 46 predicted proteins | sample 6monrhotite_MG_2_FD_205661 | JGI IMG/M metagenome (GOLD analysis project Ga0316204, IMG submission 205661) | Microbial mat bacterial communities from mineral coupon in-situ incubated in ocean water Damariscotta River, Maine, United States -... | ecosystem: Environmental > Aquatic > Marine >...
TTGGAACATCACTTTGAGCGCAAACCAAATGACAACTTTGAAGTGGAGTAATCGGCTTTAGCCGAAATGCTGGACTTTCAGTCCGCAGTTTTTAACCCACCATCTTTAGATGGTGGTTGTTTAGTTTTGCTTTTTTTATATCCGTATATCGATCTTCTGTATACCAACTAGGTAACTGATTTTTATTTATTATTTTCACAACTAACCACTTATATTTATAATGTTTTCCAAAAGATTAGCCACTTTTTCATGTGCTAATCGGCGCTCCTCAATATAATCATGCCTATCATAGATCCCTTCAACCCCTTTTAGTTTATGGTTGAGGCAACGCTCAGCAACATGACCCGCAATTCCTTGTGATGCAGCTAAACTCCTAAATGTTCGTCTTAAATCATGTGGTGAGAACGGTTTCATATCTCCCATTAAATTTACTGGCTGAACTTTGCGCCCAGCTTCATGACCAAACATAGAAGAAATAGCCCTATTTAACGTATCGTCGCCCATATGAGGTTTTTTTGATGCTCTTCTAGCAGGGAATACATAATCAGAGCCACAAGCGCGCATAGTTAGCTCATTTAGCCATGCTAATGCTTGTTTAGGTAAAGGGATGGTAATCGGTGCTCCCGTTTTACTTCTCCCATCGGGTAAATACCATAGAGCTTTATCAATTTCAAACTCCTCCCATTTAGCACAGCAAAGTTCACTTTTACGCACACCTAAAGTTATAAGCAAAGCACAAGCTAAATAGTTATCTCGATTAAATTTTGCTTGGTGTTGTTTAAATATTTTGAAAGTCTTGGCGATTTCATCCAAAGTTAGATACCTATCACGGCTTTTTTCAACACCCCCTGCATCAGAAACAGTAAAGGCACTAGCAGGGTTATGAGTAATTAAATCCAACTTTATACCATGCCTAAATAACTGCTTTAAATACATCAAAGCATCATTAGCAATTGTTGGTCGTTCATCAGAAATAGCTTGAATGATTTTGCGAATATCACGGGCATTAACTTGATCAAGAGGTATATCACCGATAAAAGGCTTTACATCTTTAGTGTAAACACGCTTTGGGATATTAGGATGCTTAAGGCGTTTGGCAATATCGTTATTGAACCAATCAGCAAAGAGATCATCGACTAACTTAATTGATTGTTCTTTAATTCGCTTTCTAGCGATCAGCGGATCAGAGCCTAAATTAACTTCACGTTTCTTTATAGCCGCATCAGCCTTAGCGTCAGCTAGTGATAGTTCAGGATACTGACCTAACGTAATTTCTTTTCTCTTTCCGTTAGATGAATAACGCAACATCCAATAAGGCGTTGCTGAATTCCTTACAACTAAATACAAACCACTGCCTATAGGATGCCTTTTAGGCTCACCCTTTACAAAAGCCTGTATTTGTTTTGCTGTGATAGTTGCCATATCGTTAATTGCCCACCATTGATGTTTTGCAGGTGATCATTTGCTCACCACTTTGCCCACCTATAATATTACAACTTACCTGAACAAATGAAAACATGCAGACACAAAAAAGCCTCGATTAACGAGGCTTTAATTACTTGCTAGCACATTATTGAATACATGAAAACATCATTCAATATTCTGGATCTGCTCTCGCATTTGCTCGATTAAAACTTTTAACTCGACAGCGCTAGCGGTGATGTCGGTATTGATAGATTTAGAACCTAAGGTGTTTGCTTCGCGATTAAATTCTTGCATCATAAAATCTAATCTGCGGCCTTGAGCGCCACCTTTTTTGAGAATTTTTTGGGTTTCACTAACGTGGCTGCCAAGGCGGTCTAGCTCTTCTTCAACATCCATTTTTTGCGCTAATAGTACTAATTCTTGCTCAACGCGGGTTGAGTCAAGTTCAATATTGGCATCATTAAATTTGTCTTTTATGCGGTTGCGTTGCCATTCAATGATTTCTGGCATTTGAAATTTAACTTTTTCTGCTTCGGCAGAAATAGCGGTTAGGCGTTGTTCTATCATCGCTTTTAAGTTGCTACCTTCACTGGCGCGGGCGTGGATAAAGTCGGCTAATGCTTTATCAAAACCAGCTAAAATTTCAGCTTGAACCATGCTCATATCGGTTTCTTCGGCTTCTAATACGCCAGGCCATTTCAAAATATCTACAGGATTAACGCTAGCACTGTTAGCTAGTTCGCCTATGGTATTGGCATGCTGTATTAATTGCTCTGCTAGGTTTTGATTAAAACCTAATTTGCCTTTATTTGATTCGTTGGCATTAAAGCGTAAGTTGCATTCTACTTTGCCGCGATTTAGCTGTTTACGAAAACGTTCTCTTAATACCGCTTCTAAACTTCTAAATTGTTCTGGTAGGCGAAAATAGGTTTCTAAAAAACGTTGGTTAACCGAGCGAATTTCCCAAACGGCGTTACCCCAATCACCTTTTACTTCGATGCGGGCAAAGGCTGTCATGCTATGGATCATAAAATTTCCAAAAATTTTTAATCAATAAATTAATAAGAGAATTATGCCAGAGCAAATATCAGCAAGCCAGAACAGATAAATTTTTCTTTTCTATATCAGGTTATGGCGTAAATTCCATATGGCCAAAGTCAGCATTAAAATCAACACACCATACACTTATTCCGGTTAAGTCATCTAATGATTTATTATCAGGTAACCTTAATAAAAAGCTGGCATTTGAATATTCACTACCATTAATTTTTTGACTAATAGGAAAGGCATTAACACTATTGTAATCATGATCTTTAGCGGCGTAGAAATAAACTTCTGGACCTTCACCATCATAATCGAATTGTGTGATTTTTATCGTACAATCATCAATAATGGTTGCTTTTCCGGCAACATTATGGAAAAAGGTTTCAAAATATCCACTTTGACCAACTTTATTATGAGTCATCCCACAGTTAGCTACATTTTGATTATTGAGGTCATCTAATGTTTGTTGAAAATGATAAACCGCCTGTTCAGAGCTAATTAAAACGGTGTTAACAGCACCACTCATTAAAACTAAATTAGCAACTTGCTCATCAAAATTATTGGATGAAAAATCTACCACCAAATTTTTTGCTAGTTCATGTGCCGCCGCTGGGATATTAATACCATTAGTCGCATCTCCATCTAGATCTAAACTTTGTAAAAGTCGTAATGTATTTACGACTGACACTTGGTTAATGTCCTGTGTTTGGAAAAAATCAAGCGGGGTAATATAGGTATTTGCTGTCACTTCAGGAAAATTAATATCGCCAATTGAAAATGTTATTTTTTCACCAGATTGATAGTTGAAATTGCCATCGTTGAGCGTTACACCTGTGCTACTGCTCGTTTTGTAATTTATGTTTTCGACAGCAGAATCAACAAAGGTGCCTGTAAAGACAGTCGGCTGGGCAACGGGAATTGAAGTTGAGGGGGCTGTAGAATCTCCTCCACCGCCACAAGCACTCAGAACAAATATCAATAAACTGGCACTAAAATATCGAATTAACATTATACTTTTCCATTTTCTATTTTGATTAACTTTAATCATAGCTAATTTAGATATAAAAACTTTAACAAAAGTATCACAATTAACCTGTTTTGGAGTTTGATTAGCGATTATCTTGCCAACGTTGTTTTATATATTCGCCAACCCGAAAAGCGTTTGCATAAATTGTGTAGGTATAAGGTACGCTGCCGCCTGTTGGCATAAATGAACCATCAGTAACAAATAAATTATCTACTTCGTGTGCTTGGCAGTATTTGTTTAAAACCGAGGTTTTAGGATCGTTACCAAAACGACAACCACCTGCTTGTAAGTTTGGCGGCGGTGAACCGCTAACACCTGATGATACATTGGTTGCGCCCATTGCGGTTAAAAACTCTTCGCCTTTAGTGGCAATATATTCACCTACTTTTAAATCGTGAGGATGAAAGCCAATACGTACTTTGGCAACTGGGTCACCCCATTTGTCGGTGATTTTATCATCAAGCGTCACAAAGCAATCATCGGTTGGTAGCCAGTCGTTAAACACTTCAAAACGAAGTGTTTTATACGTGGTAAATTCTTTTTTAAGGTTAAGTTTTAATTGCTCACCCCACACTAAACCGCCTTCATCATCTCGTTGGGTGCCATACGCACGTGATACCGGGTTTTGATAAAATAAAAAGTCAATTGTGCCGCCTTTCGCCTTGGCGTTGCTTGTGTCATTGTTAAATGCTTTATCGTTTATTTGATACCAATCTTGTAACGAACGATTTAAAAAAGGGCCTACGCGGGTTAGTTCATCAACTTGCTGTTTGCTCATTTGATCAAAGACAAAATCGCCTTTGCCAGTACCACCCGCACTAAAAATTAAATTTTTACCCACTTGGCCACTATTATTGGCTAAACCATTCGGAAATTTAACTCCTTTAGATGTCAATAATAAACGTGAAGTTTCAATGGCTTGGCAAGCAACAACATAATATTTTGCGGTAACTTTATGTTTGCGGTTTTGTCTGTCGTAATACAATACGCCAGAAATTTTACCTTGGTTGTCGGTTTCAATTTTATAAACCTTAGATTCAGGTTTAATGGTGCAATTACCGCCCGCAACGGCGTGATTTAATAAGGCTGCGCGGCCGCTGCCTTTTGCGCCAGAGCTACAACCATAATTACTGCAATAGCCTGAATATTCACAGCTTCTTCTACCCATGGCGGGTTGCGATAATACTGCTCTTGGAATGGGAATAGAATGAACACCAAGTTTGGTGGCGGTTTTATCTATCCACTCGGCTACGGGGTGTTCAACTAATGGTGGATAATCAAAATCAGTAGAATGAGGTTCGGCAAAAGGGTGCTCAACATGTTTGCCTGAAACGCCAACGTGCTTATCAACCATGGCATAATAAGGTTCTAAGTCGTTATAGGAAATTGGCCAATCAGCGACATTAGCACCATCGATGGCTCCAAATTCTGACTTTAAACGAAAATCTACAGGTTTTAAGCGATGAAAATAACCGCTCATAAAATTTGAAGAACCACCAACTACAGTACCATTCCAAAAGGTGCTGCCTGATTCACTAGTTGCCTCTCCTTGCCAAAACAAGTCTCCATTGTCGTTTTCATATTGGTCTTCAATAACGTGTTGTTCATCATTTAAATTAGGGTTGTAGGCATCGCGTAAGCTAATGGCAAGTTCGTCTTTATAAAATTCGTTTTCGGTAAGCCATGGGCCTTTTTCTAACACTAATACTTTTGCGCCAGCGTTTGACAAGGTATAGGCAACAGGAGATGCGCCAGCGCCACTACCGATAATACAAATATCGTAACTCATGCTTTGCTGTTCCTTTTAACTTTAATAACCTTAGTTGGAATTATGTCGCTACTTTTAATGTCTTGTGGTGTTATTTTATCGCTAATACGATAAGCGCCAGGTAGTTCATAATAACGAGTTCCTGCTGCTGGCAAAGGAAAACCCGCTTGATGATTAAGCCATTTTTCACCAATGTGATTAGGGTTTCCGCCATAAATGGCTGGCGTTAACATGGCTTCAAAAATATAACTTAATAGCGTTGATATCCAGTTTTCGCCTGCTTGAGATTTGCTAATGCCACGTAAAATCATTTCTTTCTGATCGAAATTTAAATCAATAAATAATTTATTTAATTGGCTTTGGCTGTAGCCATTTAACCAACCGACACCTTTTTTAATAAAAGTAACTTCTGCTTCACTAGTGGGTTGTTGGGTTACAACGTTATGTAAATACTGCAAAGCTTGAATGTCTGTTGCGCTTGGGCCTGTCGCTGATACGGGTAATAAATGATTTAACACCGCATTTAAGGTTTGCCATATTGATTCAGTTTGCCATTGGATCTCTTTCGTTAATGGTTTGGTTAATGGCTTGTCTAATGATTTACTAAGTGATTCGGCTAACAAAGGTAAAGGTGTTGCCGCAATGGCAACAGCGCCAGCAGCCGATTTTAAAAAATTACGACGCGAGCTATTCGCATTAAACCATGGCTTTTCTTTTAGCCAAGTTGGCGTTTTATAATGTTTATGAAAGAAAGATTGCATAAAAAACTCTACTTATATGTGCCGTATTTGAAGGTGCTTGTTATCAGTATTTTCAGTATTCCCGTTATTTAGTCGCAGCTAACGTAGTGTTTTTGGATGCTGACTTCGCTTGCCATTTGGTTAAAAAAGTTAACCAAATAGGGGCATTGTATTGACCATTTTCTTGTAGTTCACCGGTATCTTTCGACAAGAGCATTTTACCTTCGCCAGTAGATACATACATATGCGGATAACCCAATACTGGCGGTAAACCTGCCATAAACGCTTTGTTTTCATTTTCGTCGCTAACACTCACTTTTAGTAACACATATTTACTGTGCAGTGCTTGATAAACTTTAGGGTTTTTTTCTAAAAAGGCATCCATTTTTTTACACCATGTACACCAGTTACCACCAATTTCAATTAACACATTGCGCCCGGTTTTATTGGCTAAAGCAATAGCATTGGTTGCATCGGTAAAGGGATTACTTTTTTCGTTATAAATTTTGCTGTAAGTAGGTAAGTCGCTTGCTTTAATAAGCGTTTGTGCAGCGAACGATGTAAAACTGATAGAACTGATGAATAAAATAAAACTAAAACTAATAAAACTAGAAAAACGCATAAAAATTCCTATAAATTGCTAACTCACCTTAACGACAAGTTATCTATTACAGCACAAGACCAAACAAACGCTTAATGTATTTCACTTTAACGATAAAAGTTAACGGCAAAACAAGCAAATTTATTTAGTGTGCACAGGAAATAGTCAGATAATTTAATACAAATAAAAATGAATATGGGTAATTTAGATCAAAATTACAGCTATAATTTGGTTGATAATAGATCTGAATTTAGTTGGAATAAGCGAGGTGCCTTTTGTTACTTGAATCCAATACACTGACCTATCAAACCATTAAGCAGCCTTTGCTAAAAGCGTTTATTACCGTACTTGTTATTGTTGCGCTTGTGTCTAGTGTTTCTGAATGGTTTATTCAACAAACGTTTGTCACCATATCAGCCGATGCAAGCGTTATAAACATCGCTGGTCGACAAAGAATGCTGTCTCAAAATATAAGTAAAAATGTATTGTTACTCAGCAATAAAAAATTTGTCGATAACAGAAGTGAAGCATTTGACGCATTAAAAATCGCAATAAATCAATTGGTTGAAAATAATCAGCAGTTGTTTGTTGATAAACGCTCCCCCAATACAAAGGAAAACTCATTCAGCATAAATAAAAATAATATTGAAATTGAAATGCTTTATCAAATGCTTCAACCTTCATTAAATAAAATTGTTACAGCAACTAATCTAATACTCGATAATAATGAATTGAGTAAATCGTCAATATTTTCTGATGAACAGCAATCGCAGATTAATATTATATTAGCCAATGAAGCAAAATTTCTAACCACCATGGATGATATAGTTGCTCAATATTCTCGAAACACACAGAACCAAGTAACAAATATTCGCCATATTAACTGGTTGTTGTATGTGATTTGGTTAAGTGCATTGTTATTAATTGGTATTTACGTACTTCGTCCCACGATTAAAAGAATTGCAATTTTATTCGATAAAATTAAGCAAGACCAACAGACATTAAATTCTACTAATCATCAGTTAAATGATACTTTGAGTATGTTAGATAAAACTCAACATGAATTAATTGATGCTGAAAAGCGCTCATTACTTACCAGTGCGATTGGCGGTATTGTTCATGATATTAATACGCCTTTAGGTATTTGTGTTACCTCAGTAAGTTTTTTACAAGAAAGATCTCAAGTTATTGTTGATGATTTAGAAAATAAAAGCTTAAAAAGTTCAGAGTTGAAATCATTTTTAACGCAGCAGCATGAAAGTACAGCGATTATTCAGCGCAATATTGAACGTGTAAATGAGCTTATTACCCGTTTTAAACAAATAGCCGTAGATCAAGGGAGTGAACAAAAACGCATAATTAATTTAAATGATTATATTTACGATATTATTTCGGCATTAGGGCCAAAACTGAAGCATAGCCAACATAAAATTTTGGTCAATTGCGCAGAGAATATTCAATTAGATACTTATCCTAGTGCTTTTTACCAAATATTTACCAACTTGATTATGAATTCTATTATTCATGGCTTTGAGGAAAACCAAAGCGGAATTATTACGATTAATGTGGAAAATATTAAAGATGAAAAAATACTCATCACGTATCACGATAACGGCAAAGGGTTTGGTAAAGAGATTGAAGAAAGAATATTTGAAGCTTTTTTTACTACCAGAAAAAACCAAGGCGGTAGCGGCTTAGGTACCGAAATAATTCATAAATTGGTCACTAAAGATCTTCAAGGCAAAATTAGTTGTAAAAGCGTGATTGGTGAAGGTACCAGTTTTATTATTGAAATACCGAAAGCATTAAAAGATGACAGCTCATCAAATGATTAAGTATAGATATTCTAGGACTTAGATGAATGTAAGTCCCTACCTTTACTTATAGCACAAATATTTACTCGTTTTTATTTACATTAAACACTCCATTTTAACACATATTACGAAAATACCCGTTCTACCTGAAACTGGCATCTTCAGGTAGAACGGGTATATAATACGCAACACTTTTTTTATAGGAATATTAATATGCGTCCAAGCGGCAGAACTACCGGACAAATTCGTCCGATCACTATTACTCGTCAATATACAGCTCATGCCGAAGGTTCAGTATTAATTGAATTTGGCGATACTAAAGTTATCTGTACAGCAACGGTTGAAGCTAATGTTCCCCGTTTTTTAAAGGGCCAAGGCAAAGGTTGGGTAACCGCAGAATATGGCATGTTACCGCGTTCAACCCATACCCGTATGCGTCGTGAAGCTGCAGCCGGAAAACAAGGAGGTCGTACTTTAGAAATTTCTCGTTTAATTGCACGTTCTTTACGTGCAGCAGTAGACTTAACGGCTTTAGGTGAAAATATGATCACCGTAGATTGCGACGTGATTCAAGCTGATGGAGGTACACGTACCGCTTCAATTACCGGTGCTTGTGTTGCGTTAGTTGACGCCTTAAATTATATGCGCGCTAAAGGCATTTTAAAAACTAACCCGTTAAAACATATGATCGCTGCTGTTTCTGTCGGTATTTATAACGGTGAACCTGTTGCCGATTTAGATTACGCGGAAGATTCATCTGCTGACACTGACATGAATGTAGTAATGACAGATACTGGTAAATTGATTGAAGTACAAGGTACTGCCGAAGAAGAACCGTTTAGCTTTGAAGAAATGCAAGCGATGCTACAACTTGCTAAACACGGTATCGATGAGTTATTTGACGAACAAAAGAAAGCATTAAGCTAAATTAGACTGAGTTAGGCAGGAATAAAGAATGAAAGCATACCAACAAGAATTTATTGAATTTGCCTTAGAGAAGCAAGTGCTTAAATTTGGCGAATTCACCTTAAAATCTGGCAGAACAAGCCCTTATTTTTTTAATGCTGGCTTGTTTAATACCGGTCGCGATTTAGCGCGTTTAGGGCGTTTTTATGCTGCTGCATTAGCTGACAGTGGAATTGACTACGATTTACTTTTTGGCCCAGCTTATAAAGGTATTCCTATTGCAACTACCACAGCCGTTGCGTTAGCCGATCATCATGATATTGACATTCCTTACTGTTTTAATCGTAAAGAAGCCAAAACTCACGGTGAAGGTGGCAGCTTAGTTGGCTCTGATCTTAAAGGCAAAGTAATGTTAGTTGATGATGTTATTACGGCTGGCACCGCTATTCGCGAATCAATGGAAATTATTAAAGCCCATGGCGCTGAACTTTCAGGTGTTTTAATTGCACTTGATCGCCAAGAAAAAGGCCAAGGTGATTTGTCGGCGATTCAAGAAGTAGAGCGTGATTTTGGCACTAAGGTTATTTCGATTGTAACGCTAGGCGATGTTATTTCTTATTTAGAAACAAAGCCTGAAATGGTAGCCAGTTTAGCAACCATTAAAAAATACCGGGAAAATTACGGTATTTAATTTGTTATAAAGCATTTGATACAAATCCAATAAAACAAAAGCCAGCATTTATTATGCTGGCTTTTGTTTTATGATAGTATGTAGATTTAGTCTTAATTTATATCAAGCCGTTAATTGAACCTGTGGGTTGCTCGATTTTGAATAAGCTTGGTTTATACCTGAATAAAAAGACTCAATTCGTAAAGAGCGTTGTTGCACGTCTTTAGATATTTCGGGAGAAACTTCTTCCTGAGCTTTCAATGTTGAATTAATAAATGTGTCAAAATCATCACTAGCATTTTTACTCTGTTGAGTTTGGTTTGTTTGATCTTCAGTTTCTGATTGCAAACTCTGTTTTATGCCAGATTGATTGGACGATGAACTAACATTATTGTTTAGAATGTCAGATTGCGCTGCAGCAATAGCTTGTGTTGCGGCAGCAGCAACTTGTTTGTCTTGCGATGAAGGATTAATGGGCGCTAGAGCGGCAGCATGTACTTTTTGCATTTTGGCAATGGTAGCACGAGGATCACCTGCAACAGGTGATAGGTCAACAGAAACCTCACCATTTATAGCATAATTTTTACCATCTGGACCACGTTCAAAGCTATATGAAGGGGCACCAGTAACCGAACCACCAACCGCAGCATGAGCAGCTTCATGAGTTCTAACTTCTTGATCTCGTTTGTGCAGAGCTGAAATTTGCTGTTGTTCAGCTAATTCTTGTGCCTTTTGTTTCTCAGATGATTGCTGATGAGTGCTTTGATCTGTTGTTGAAGTATCAACTTGATCCGTAGATTCATCCGGTTTGCTTGTGCTGGCACTAACACTGGCACTAACACTCGCATTTTCAGTTACTGGCTTGTCTGTAGAAATTGATGCTTGATCGGTTTTTGATCTAGGAGTGCTTGCTTGGCTTTTTCTATTACCATTACCAACACTTTGTTCTGCGGCTGATTGAGATGAAGGGGCTGGTGCTGGATTTACTTCGCGCAAATTATTTTCACGGCGCAAGCTTTCTGTGGGCGGGTTGACCACAGTGGCTAACGGTAAACTACTAATTTGCGAATTGATGTTCATTTTGCAACTTCTTAAACTGTCTGGTGCTAATTTTTAGTGGTTAAGCACGTACGTCAATTAAGGTTCCTAAATTTTCATCAGCGGTTTTAACAACTTCTGCTGAAGCGTTACTTTGGTTCTCAGCAACTTTTAAATCAACTACTGATTTAGTTAAACTGCTCGGCTCTGATTTATTCACTGTTTCAGTGGCTTCTAAATCATTTCCTGCTTCGTTTTGTTCTTCACGGGCAGCTGTTGCACTGGCAATATCTGCTGCGGCTTTATTCGCTGTGTTATTGGCTTCTTGCAATCCTTGTAAGCCACCACTTAATGCGGAAGTTATTTGCATACCTTACTCCAAAATACGTATCTATTGCATGGTTAATTATTAACCAATTTAAAGAAAAAGTAAAGTTTTAAAATAATCGGCAGATACAGTTCTGTTAAGGCTTTGTTTGTGTATTATAAAATGACAAACAAAAAAGGCTTATCATCTGATAAGCCCATATATTTAAACTAAAATATTTAAAAATAAATTTTATCGTTAGGAGTAAATCACTAACTGATGTTATTTAGGTTTATTTAATTAAACCACGATTTTTCAACATCGGCTCAATAATAGGATCACGACCACGGAAAGCACGGAACATTTCATTGTAGTCTAGAGTGTTACCGCGCGATAAAATCATTTGGCGGAATCTGTCACCATTCTTACGCGTTAAACCGCCGTTTTCTTCAAACCAAGTATAGGCATCGTCGTCTAGCATTTCAGTCCATAAGTACGCGTAATAACCAGCAGAATAGCCATTTCCCCAAATATGCATAAAGTAGCTAGAACGATAGCGAGTTGGCACTTCTTTTACATACAATCCAGCTTCTTTTAAAGCGCTAATTTCAAATTTATCAACATCTTGCTCTTCAGCTGTTGCTGGTAAAGAATGCCATGCCATATCTAAATCGGCAGCGGCTAATAATTCAGTTAAAGCATAGCCTTGGTTAAAGTGAGCGGCGTCACGTAATTTTTTTACTAATACGTCAGGCATTGGTTTGCCCGTTTTGTAATGTTTCGCAAAATTTTTGAAAACACTAGGATAACTTGCCCAGTGTTCATTAAACTGCGATGGAAACTCAACGAAATCACGCGCAGTATTGGCGCCTGATAAACTAGGATATTGTTGATCAGCAAAGAAACCATGCAAAGCATGACCAAATTCGTGAAACATGGTGGTTGCATCATCCCATGAAATCAATGCAGGTTGGCCTTTAGCTGGCTTGGTGAAGTTAGTTACATTATAAATAACGGGTTTAGTGCCTAATAAATAAGATTGGCCAACTAAATTGTCCATCCAAGCACCGCCACCTTTATTATCACGCTTGAAGAAGTCAGCATAAAATAAACCAATGCTACTACCGTCTTCATTGAATAGTTCAAACACTCTTACATCTTCTTGATAAACAGGTAAGTCATGGCGTTCTTTAAACGTAATGCCGTAAAGTTTAGTTGCAGCGTAAAAAACACCATCTTCTAATACACGGTTTAATTCAAAATAAGGTTTTACTTCATTTTCGTCTAAGTCGTAACGGGCTTTACGCACTTTTTCGGCATAGAGATCCCAATCCCATGGTTGTAATTTAACGTTTTTATGTTCGCTATCAATTACTTTTTGAATGTCTGCTGCTTCTTCTTTAGCATGAGCCGTTGTTGCTGGTGCTAATTGTTTTAATAGCTTAGTCACGGCATCAGGAGTTTTAGCCATTTGGTCTTGTAATGTCCATGCAGCATAACTACTAAAGCCTAATAAGGCCGCTTTTTCAGCGCGGAGCTTAGCTAAACGGGTGATGATTTTACGGGTGTCGTTTTTATCTCCTTTTTCACTGCGGTTCCATGACGCATCAAATAGTTTTTCACGTGTAGCACGATTCGTTAATGACTGTAAAGCAGGTTGCTGTGTGGTATTTTGTAAAGGTAATAACCATTTGTTTTCTAATTTACGTGCTTTAGCATCAGCCGCTGCCGCTTTAATTGCGCCTTCAGACAAACCAGCTAATTCTGCTTTGCTATCTACTACTAAACCAGCGGCTTTGGTGCCATCAAGTAATTTGTTAACATAAGTGGCGCTTAAGGTGGCATTTTCTTTGTTCAATGCTTTAAGTTTTATTTTATCAGCGGCCGACAAATTAGCGCCAGCGTGGCTAAAAGCATCAAAATAATAGTTTAATAAGCGTAATGACTCGCTGTCTAATTTTAATGAATTCGCTTTATTGTGTAGTGTTTTAATACGATTAAATAAATGATCATTTAAATAAATAGAATCTTGATGAGCAGCAAGCTCTGGTGCAATTTTTTCTTGAATATTTTGTAGCGTAGGATTGTTATTAGCCGCTGCTACCGAGAAAAAAACACGGCTAACTCGTGTTAACATCGCCCCAGATTTTTCAAGTGCAACTAAAGTGTTGTCAAAGGTTGGCGAAGCTTTATTATTCGCTATGTCGTTTATCTGCGCTAAATGACGTTTCATCCCTTCTTGTAATGCGGGTAAATAATCACTGTCTTTAATTTTATCAAAAGCCGGGGCTTGATAATCTAATGTGCTGGCCTGTAAAAAAGGATTGCTTGAATTGATTGCGGCTTGAGTGCTGGCGGCCATAGTGCAAAATAATGCGGCACTGCATAAGCGGCGAGTAAATTTTTTGTTCATTAATAGTTCCTTGAGGCAATGGTATTAATTGTTTTTTTGCTTTTTATAGGTCGATACACTTTATCATTGCTAGATTAAAAGCCAAATTATTAACAAATAAAACTACAATTATAATGGCAAGAAAGTAGCACAATTTATTTAAAGTGTTGATCAAGCCATTGTGTTAATTGTTGATAAAATTCATCAAAATGTGAAATAAATGGCGCATGAGATGCTTTCGCAAAAATTGAATACTCACTGTTTGGTGCGAGTTGATTAATATGGGTTATTGCAGTTTTGGGTACTAAGCTATCCAATTTTCCGTATAAACGCAAAAAGGGCACTTTAATTTGAATTAATTGGCTTCGTAAATCTTCACTGCTCAATAATGTTAATGATTTATCTAAAGTTTCTTGGCTCGGCAGTGGATAAGCCATTATTAAGTCGCGTAATTGTTTAATGTCTTGGCGAATATGCGGGCTACCCATGGCTTGAATTTTTAAAAATCCGTCTAATGTTTTCTGGATGTTATCGCCAAGTTGTTGATGAAATAACGTTAAAACGTTGGCTTTAATACCCGGCCAATTGTTTAATGTTTCATCCACATTTGTAACTCCAAGTGCTTTTTCTTCAAGTACTTTTTCCTCAAAGCAGGGGCTACTAGCAATAGTAATTAAACCTTGTACTTTTTCTGGATAATTAATAGCAATATTGGTGGCAACTAAACCACCCAACGACCAACCAATATATACTGCAGGCGTGTTGATGGTATGAGCAATTTGTTCGCTTACCTTGGCTAAAGTATATTCCTCTAGCGTGTTTTCTGTGTTTAATCCAAACCCTGGTAAATCAATGGTGATCACCTGATAATGCTCAGACAACTTTTCGGCTAATGGTTGCCAGACACCTGAATTTAATCCCCAGCCGTGAATAAACACTAAAGTTTGGCCGTGACCGATAGACTTAAAAATTAATGAAGATGACATTATCTACTATACTCTTTTGAGGTGAATTTTATTATATCAAGCATGAACAAGGATTGTTGCGATGGAATTAAAACCATTACTTGAGAAAACTGTTTTTAGCAAATCATTGCCAATTAATATACGAAAATTTTGGCTTTCAAAAATCACATCTGTATATAGAAAAGCTCTATTAGAGCTAACAAGCTGCGATTTATGTGGTTTATCTTGCCAAAAATATTTACAACTTTGCCATTATTGTCATCAAGATCTACCATTATTTCAATATCAAACCATTCAGGGAGATTTACTCAATTGGCCAGCTATATATCAACATTTACCTGCCATAAGTTTTGATCATTTAATTTGCCTCGCGCCCCATCAACAGCCATTTAATCATTGGATCAGCCAGTTAAAATATAATGGTCGATTTGAAATAGCTAAATTACTCGGTCATTTACTTGCGGATAATTTTTCAACACTTTTAAATAAACTACTTATTGAAAAACCTGACATGGTGATTGCAGTGCCATTGCATCTAAGTCGTTGGCAAAAAAGAGGGTTCAATCAGGCACATTTAATTGCTAAATATTTCATTAAAGAATTACAGCCAATGGCTCCTTTAAATTATTGTCCTGAAATATTATCGCGGCCTAAAAAAACTGAACAGCAAGTTGGGCAAAGTGGTGCTCAACGACGAAAAAATTTAAAGGACGCCTTTTCGATAAAAAAGGATATATCTTTGCCTGCACATGTAATGTTGATTGACGATGTTGTAACCACGGGCACAACAGCTAGCGAAATTGCAAGTTTATTAAAAATCCATGGTGTAAAAAAAGTAACTTTAATGGCAGTAACGCTATCATTACCGCCAAGTTAAGCTTTTGTGGATAATCTCTATTTTGTCGGTGTAGAAAATGCTTTTGAGAAAAATAAGCTATTTGCCAATATTTTTGCGCTACCATACCAATAACCACGGAAATTTAAGTCATTAGTTGTGGCAATAACACGGCCTTTGCCAACATTATGAGCAACAATGACAGGGCTTCGAGCTAAAGTATTTACCAAGTTTTTATCAGTATAACCACTTAATAACGGTGTCTCGTTGTAATTCGCAACCGAAATAAAGGGTTTTGACGGTTGTTGCATAATCAAAGTGCTATTTGTAAATATTGGCAAATTTGCTTGTTGATAACCAAAAACAAGTGGATGACTAAGGTCAATATTGGTATTAAAAATTGCACCTGCTATACGCTTTCTTGCCGCTAAATTTTCTTTGTCTTTATAGCGTAAACCATCAGTAGAAAACAATTGTTTAATGGTGTTATCACTAACAAAGTCGACTTTTAACAACTCTTTATCTGAAAGCCATTTTGCCGCGCGTTTTTGCGCAAAAACAGTGCCACCAGCTTTCATCCAAGCCGATATTTTATATTCATCTTTACTGTTAATATCACTGTAATCACCATCGACCATGACGATATGACTATACTTTTTAAGATCTATCCGACCTAAACGTTGTTTTTCTACCACAGTTACCGGAATATTTAATTTGTCATCTAGATAAAATAATACTTCACCTGCTTCATATTGAGATACGCCTTTGCCGCCGACCAATAATATTTTGCTCGGTTTTAAATCTACAAATGAACGACTACCTAAATCAATCCCTTTAAGAGTAAAGCCTGAATTGATTGAAAAAACATTAATATGATTTTTATTACTTTCACGGGTTAATATTTTTTGCCAGTTTTGTTTAGTTTGTATGCCTGCAGGGATCATAATACTGCCCGCAGCAAAAGATTTTTTAACGCCATTAATACTGCTGGTAAATTCACTGCCAGCAACGCGTGCTTTAATCCCTTGGTTTAATAATTGATTTAGTAATTTAGGAGCTAAATAATTATGCCATTCAAATACATAGGCATAAGCGCTGAGGTCTAATTTATCGACTGTATCCAATTGAGGTTGCCATTCGTTAGCACGCAATTTTAAGCCCCAAGTACGTTCGACTTTATTAAAATCTATATTCATCGCTAGCGGTAAAGTCCAGCCAGAAACATCATAAAAAGTATTATCTTTGAATTCTGTTGCTTGGCTAAATAGCGCCTCTATTAAGCGATATTGCGGTTGCACAATTGGAATAAAATAACTTTGATTTTCCTGATAAATTTTCCCTTGGTAGCGAAAATCGCTTGCTAGCGGATAAATTTTTATTTGCTGTTGTTTTAATGTATTTAAAAAAGCATTTAAACGGTAGGTGTCTTTGTTGGCATGAACAAGGTAACCGTTGAATTTTTCTTTGCCAGCGGCTTTTTCTGCTTTTTGATAAAAATCGCTGCGATATTGTTTTAATTTAGCTCTGTTTTCCCAAGCACCTTTGATGGTGGAAAGTGATGCTAATACATGGTTTTGTATGCCAAATTCTAAGGTGAGCAATCCATTGTCTGTTTGTTGCTGATAACCTCGACTACTCGCTTGTTCAAACAAAATGCCAACCGAGCCATTAATGTCTGGGTAAGTAGAACCTTTTCCATAGTAAAAATCATCAAAACTTTCTTGGCTAAAATATAAACGTTTATGTTGATCAAGTGTTTCAGCATGGTATCCAGCTAAAATATTGGTTAACTCAATGTTGGTTTCTGGCGTTATAGGATTTGTACGAGAGGGAATGCCTGGTTGAAAAAAGAAACTACTGTTGGCACCCATTTCATGAAAATCGCCGAGTACGTTTGGATGATATAAATAGAAATACTTTAAACGATTTTGACTTTCTTGCTGAGTTAATAGTAACCAATCTCGATTTAAATCGAAGCCGTAATGGTTTGTTCTGCCGGTAAGCCAACCTTGATGATGTTCAATATGATTAGGATCAGCATTGTCAGTTTTACCCTTAAATTTATTTACCCAATTAACAAATTTGTCCATGCCATCAGGGTTGATACTCGGCTCCATAACTATAATTGTGTGCGCCAATATGTTTTTTACTGACTCATTTTGACTTGCCGCTAAATGATAAGCTACGGCTAAGGCGGCGTTCGCGCCACTAATTTCATCACCATGAACACTATATCCTAGCCAAATAACCAACGGCGATTCCGCTTTTGGGTCTTGTCTTTTTGCTAAAATAGCCTCTAAATTAGCGATGTTTTCTGGAGATGAAATAGTCGCTAATATTTGCGGCCTAAACTCATTAGTAGCACCTATTTGTGTCAATTTAATACGCGCAGACGCTTGTGCTAAGGCATTAAAATAATGATTAAGTTGATCGTGGCGTAGATGACGTTCACCTAAACCAAACCCTAACACTTTACTAGGTGTTGGTATTTGCGCATCATATTGTTGATTTTTAGGTAAGAAACTAGTGACTTGTGCTGCGTTAACATTTAATAACAGCACACTAAAAACAAGAAAGGTTAAAAATAAACGTTGAAAAATCATAAATCATCTCAATAATTAAGTGCATTAAAAATAACAAATTTAGTTACGTTAAGCGATAGTTGCTTTTATTTTCTTAATTAAAAGTATTGCTTAGATCAATAAACACTTAATTGATACTAGCACCGAATGCAATTGCAGCGTAAAATAGATACCTGAGTAATTTACTCAAGTATGTATTTTTATTTTTTAATCAAGAATTAAAGGCGAGTAGCGCTATGATCAAAATTTCTGAAACTGCCCAAGCGCATTTTGTTAAGTTATTGTCCGGCCAAGCCGAAGGCACTAATATTCGTGTTTTTGTGGTAAATCCTGGTACAGCGAGTGCTGAGTGTGGCGTTTCTTATTGCCCTCCTGATGCGGTAGAAGCTGACGATATTCATTTAAGTTACGATGGTTTTTCTGCCTTGGTTGACGCTGACAGCAAAACATATTTAGAAGACGCTGAAATAGATTTTGTTACCGACCAAATGGGTTCGCAACTTACCCTTAAAGCGCCAAACGCTAAATTACGTAAAGTTGCAGACGATGCGCCATTATTTGAACGTGTGCATTACTTCCTTCAAGCTGAAGTTAATCCGCAATTAGCCGGTCACGGTGGCGAATGTTCTTTAATTGAAATAACTGACGATGGTTTTGCAATTTTGCAATTCGGTGGTGGTTGTAATGGTTGTTCACAAATTGATGTAACCGTGAAAGACGGCATTGAAAAGCAGTTGCTTGATGTTATGGGTGGCGAAATTAAAGGTGTTCGCGACGTAACTGAACATCAACGTGGCGATCATTCTTACTATTAAGTTTGTGAATTAGTTTTGATGCACTTCAAGATCATGCATCTTGAAGTGGTATTAAAATAGATCCTGACCTTCGTCAGGATGACAAATCCCAAAGCCTAAATTCCAAATCCTACGGAATGGGAACACTGAAATATACGTTATATAACGTCGCGCTGAACTTGTTTTATACCAATTTAATTAAATTTCTTCCCAACTCAGAGCTATGCTCGATGTTCAATAACAAGGCAAATTTGTTTAGATCTAGTCATTCTAAATCAAATAAATTTAACGCAGTTAGTGGGCATCGAGCAAGCTCCCAAAGGGCGAGTTTTAAAGGCTTATATGCTGCGTTATTGATTTTGACAAGGACGCTATATGGATGTAGCTTCTTAGAGAATGCAGGAGCATATTCTCCTGAACAACCATTCTCTTCAATCAATGTCTTGCCTCTAAGCCTTTTAATTCTCGCTGAGTGGGAAAGAACTTAATCAAATTGGTATTAGGGTCTATTTCTTTCCTTCTCTATATTTCAGCCTTAATACTGACATGTTTATAATAATGCCAACTTAAAGTTATTCCTCGGCTGATCATAAACAACGAAAACGCTGCCCATAAACCATGATTGCCAAAATGTTGCAGCAAAAACCATACAGGAAAAAACACAGCAAAGGTTGAAATTATCATACTGTTACGCATGGTTTTGGCTTGCATTAAGCCGATATAAACACCGTCGAATAAATAGCACCAACAAGCGATTAAGGGCAATAATACAATCCAAAAAAGATAATTATTGGCAAATTCAACCACAGCGGTTATATCTGACATTAGTAATATTAATGATTTTCCAAAAACATAAAAAATCATACTATATAGCAGAGCAAAAATAGCAGTCCAAAAAAGCGCGATAGTTACCGTGTTATTTAAAGTAGAGTGATTATTTTGCCCTTTTGCTTTACCTACCATTGCTTCAGCGGCATTAGCAATACCGTCTAACCCAAATGAAATTAATAATAAAAAGTTAAGTAAAATAGCGTTTGCGGCAACCACATTATCGCCCAGTTTTGCACCTTCAAAGGTGATAAAAACAAAACATATTTCTAAACAAATTGTGCGAATTAATATATCTCGATTTAATTTGAAATAATGACTAAGTTCGACAGTATTCAATAGTTTGTTAAGTAAGCGCCCACTACTATTTGATAGGCTAACTTTAAGCGCACTGTTTTTTGTGACTACAATTAAAATACCAAAGATAAAAGCAAAATATTCAGCACACAACGACGCATAAGCAACGCCTGAAACTTGCCATTTAAATTCTAAAACAAACAATAAATCTAAAACTAAATTCAGCACATTGGTGACGATTAATAACCACATCACTGTTTTAGCTTGGTGATTACCCAGTAGCCAACCCAAAAGCACTAAATTAGCTAATGCAGCCGGCAAGCCCCAAATGCGAATTTCGCTATATTGACGGGCATAATATTGCACTTGCTCAGAACCACCAGCGAGCGACAAACTGGTATCAATGTAAACGCTTTGAAAAACAATAAAAACGAGACCAACACCAATGGCAACAATTAAACCGCGTAACAAAATAAATAAGTTTTGTTCGTTATTTTCACTACCATAAGCTTGCGCAGCCAAACCGGTTGTCGACATTCGTAAAAATCCACACAACCAAGTAATGGCGGTGATCAACATGGCGCCAACAGCAGTTGCACCTAAAAAATAAGCATGTTCTAAATGACCAATCACTGCGGTATCAACTAATCCAAGTAGCGGTACCGTAATATTGGATAGGATCATCGGTATGGCGAGTGCAAACAATCGCTTATGATCATTAAGGGAGTTAATATTTACGATATTATAGTCTCTTTATAAAGTTATTATTTGTGATGAAAATTGTGAAACCTAATTTTATGTTTCTTATGGTTAATAAGCTATTTATTTACAAAAATGAAGCGCTAATTTTGCAATGTCTTCATGTTAGCGGTTCAACATCGCTAAATCATCAGCTTAGAAAAAATTAGGAATAAATTTTAATTTAAGGCACTATTAATAACAGTAATACTGCAAGGATGTCGGAATGGAAAGTGACGCAAGTAATGAAAAACAAAAAATAGAACAAGCATTAAAAAAAGAACTAGCGCAATTAAAGCAAGAGTTTAGTTACAGAGCTGATCTCTTAGAAAGTAAAATAAATCAATTATCATTAGCTGATTCAGAAGCCGTTAGTGACGCTACAATTGCAGCGAGTAATGAAAATACTGCGGTTCCAGTGTTTGAAATGGCACGTCATAATGTTGTTCAAGACAATTTGAATGTCACTTTGGCTTCAAGTGAAAACTCTGATCAAAACCCTTCTAAAAAAACAGCGAGTTCAAAAAACAATACACCGAGTATTTTATCTACTCTGTTAAGTAAATTCATTCCCATGTTGTTGTCGTGGTTATACGACTGGTGTAGCCCTGTTATTAATATTTATAAATCTTACCAACAGCGCGGCATGGCAGCGATATTCATAATCACGCTTATTGGTATTGCCCTAACATTGTTAGGTTTTGGTTATTTAATGCAGTTATTGATAGACGAATTGGGCGCGGGTTCAAAATCACTATTAATGGCTTCGGCGTCAATTACCGTAATATTTATGGGCATTAAATTAAAAGCCAAAACACAATTTAGTGAGTTTGCTACCGCAATCGTTGGTTTAGGGCTGTTAATCGCCTATAGCACTGTGTACTTTGCGGGCAGTGTTTATCATCTTTTACCCGGTTATTTAGTATTGTTTTTGTATTTATTGGTGGCACTTTCAACACACGCACTGGCTTTATGGCTAGATACTAAAGTCATTGCAAGTTTAGGTATTATTGGTATTGCCACTATGCCAATGTTTTCAGAAACGTTGCTTTATATCGGTAATTATTACTTATTATCACTCGCCTTTATTAGTGCTAGCAGCTTAGTTTTAGCTTATAAAAAACTGGGGAATTGGCTGGCGAATCTAACGATGATTTTTACCTTGTTAGCAATAGAATGGTTAATTTCCACGCACACTTCGACAATTTCAGCTTGGATAATTGACCTTTTTTACCTGTTATTTTTTGCTTCAATTACCCTCTCTTGTTTTAAAGAAAAGGGCAATTTACAACGTTTATTTATCATTATGGCAGCAACAATTAGTGCCACGATTATGGTGTTTTTTCAAACAACAGGATTTATATCTCAAACGGTTACCCTCGTTTATTCCGTTAATATGGTGGCAGCAATTGCCGTTGCGCTATTCTTGCATTCGGCCAACAATAAGTTAGCCAAAATCTTTGTATTAATTGCAGCCGCCTGGGCGGTATTTACTATTATTAGTGCGGTTAACAGTAGTTATTGGGGCATTGCATGGGCTGCAGAAGGCTTATTGCTAATTTATATTGGTCGTCGCTTTGTGATGAAATCAACCGTCAATGAAGGACAAATATTAACAGCAGCAGCCTTACTCTATTCGTTTAGTGCCCTCGTTCCATATTTTCCTTTACCGGCGTTAAAAAGTATTGATGGTTGGCTGTTAGCCAGTATTACCTTGTTAGTGATTGCATTATGGCAACGTTTAATTAATAACGACCATCAAGTATTTGATCTTCGCAGCCGAATAAAAATAAAACCGACATTACAGTTTTTAGAAATATTTTGGTTGAGCAGTATACTTATTGCTAGTTCAATTATCTTTGTTGGTGATTGGACCGGTGCCATAATTATTTTGCTTCAAATAGCCATTTTGTTCAGAGCAAGATATTGTCGATTAGTCGCTTTGGAATATTTCGCGGCGAGTTTGATTTTTATGCCATTATTTTATGTATGGCAAGGCAGTATTACAGTAAACAGCTATTATTTTTCTGAATTACCAACTTATGCAAAAGTAGCGCTAGGTTCAGCTTTTGCTCAATTATGGTTATGGTCTGCGTATTATCGACGCTATTATCCAAGCAGTTCGTTAGCAAATCTAGCTGAGCAAATGCGTACTTTATTTTATTTGTTGATCCCAGTGTGTTGGTTAGCTTCTGCGTTTAGGCATTTAGAAGAAAATGCTCTGTTAGTTATATGGTTATCTCCACTTATTGCCAGCTTATTAGCATATCGGTTTAAGAAACCAATATTAGTATTAGAAACTAAAATATTAACGCTTTTATCTGGCGGAGCACTTATTGGCTTACTTGCAAGTTTAGGATGGAACCATGCGGCACTGGCATTAATTGGCTTTATTATTTTTTATGCGAGTGCATGGCGACAAAATAATAGATCAATTAAGCGCGATCTTAGTTTCTTTATAATAACCTCAGGTGTATTTATTTTAGGCATCGCGCTTCCTGTAGCAACTGGCTTACTCAGTAACAATATCTATGTTGCTTATAGTGTTGCAACACTATATTGGCTAGTTAATTTAGCTTGGGTAAATAAGTCTATTTATTTACACCGAAATGCTAGCGTGATCATGTTGGTAAACAGTTTATTGGTGATTGCCGCTTGGAAATTAACGTTATTATCTGGTGCTCAATACACCATAATGCCGATAGGATTTTTACTGGTGTTAACCTATCAATACAAACAAAAGCAGCGTTTGAAATTGTTAAGTTCATTGGTTGGCCAACAGATAGACTTACTTTTGCATGCCATTTTAGCCATTACCTACACCACTTTATTGTATTCATTATCGTGGTTTAAGGTTGATTTGTTAGTGGCTCCTGCCTTGGTAATTCATGGCATTGTTATTTTATTGGCAATGAGCGATCGCATAAGCAAAGTTAAATTTGGCTTTGCTTTGATGCTGTTGGGAATTATAAAGTTAGCGCTATTTGATGCAGCGAATACTCAATTATGGCAAAAAGTTATTTTATTCATTGGTATTGGTGGTTTTCTATTGTTCTCTGCCTTTTGGTATCAAAAACTACTACTCAAAATTGAGAAAAAAGAAGTTGAGATTAGTTAAAGATTGTTGAGGAAAGCCAATGAAATTATTAATAAGAATAGCACTGGGCTTACTGTTATTTATTTTTTCCTTAAAAGGCTTAAAGACTGATATCACCTCAGGTTTTTATTGGGTTATGTTGTTTGGTGGGCTAGTAATATTATTTTATAAACCACTTTCAGCTAAAAGTTCATCTTCTACTTTTGTTGGTGGAGGTGGTGATTCAGGAGGCGGCTCTGGTGGTGATTGTGGCGGAGATGGCGGTGGTTGTGATTAACCACTTGCTGTAATTTATTCGCTGAACAGAAAAAGCTTTGTTTGCTTACTCAAATCTTTTAAAATCTGCGCCCATCAAACTTATTTTATTGTTTATATCAGGACTGCTGCTTACATGATCTCAATTGCCGAGCAAATTGCGAACGAACTTAGTGTTAACACCAAGCAAATTAATGCTGCTATTACATTATTAGACGATGGTGCAACCGTGCCGTTTATTGCCCGCTATCGTAAAGAAATCACGCAAGGTTTAGACGATAATCACTTACGTCACCTTGCACAACGCTTAACCTATTTACGTGATTTAGCAAGCCGCCGGCAGTTAATATTAACCAACATTGAGCAACAGGGTAAATTATCGACAGCGCTGAAAGCGCAAATAGAACAAGCCGATAATAAAACCCGTTTAGAAGATTTATATTTACCGTACAAGCCTAAGCGCCATACTAAAGGGCAAATAGCCATTGAAGCAGGTCTCGAACCGTTGGCAGATAAGTTATTTAAAAACTGGCAATTAAATCCTGAGCAAGAAGCTCAGGCTTTTGTTGCGAGCAACGGTGACAACAACAGCAATAAAAATGATGCTAACTTTAACGATGAAAAATCTGTACTTGAAGGTGTTAGCTATATCCTTATTGAGCGATTTAGTGAAGACGCCGATTTATTAGCAAAACTACGTAAGCATTTATTAAAGCAAGCGCATTTAACCAGCAAAGTGGTTAAAACTAAAACTCAAGAAGCCGCTAAATATCGTGATTATTTTGAACACAGCGAACTATTAAAAAAAGTACCATCACATCGTGCTTTAGCTATGTTTAGAGGGCGCAACGAAAATTTATTAAGACTAAGTTTAGATGTTGATCCTCACCAAGAAAAATCAGCACTTTGTAGCGCAGAACAAATTATTTTAGACCATTACAATTTACGTTTATCACAGCAAGCAGGCGCGGCTTTTCTTGCTAAAGTTGTCCATTTAAGCTGGCAATCCAAATTAAGCGGTTCACTTGAAACCGAATTATTGGGGCAATTACGCGATCGCGCTGAAGGCGATTCAATTAACGTGTTTGCCACTAATTTAAGTGATTTATTAATGGCAGCACCTGCTGGCGCTAAAGTAACCTTAGGTTTAGATCCTGGGCAACGTACTGGCTGTAAGTTAGCGGTAATTGATGCCACCGGTAAATTTTTACATTCGGCGACTATTTTCCCTCATGCTCCACAAAATAATTGGGAAAAATCTGCGCGCACTATTACTAATTTATGTAAACAATTCAAAGTCGAATTAATTGCAATTGGCAACGGCACAGCTTCGCGTGAAAGTGACAAATTAGTAACTGAAGCAATTGCGGCAATAGAACCAAGTGAGAACGTTAAAAAGCCGATTCAAGTTATTGTGAGTGAAGCTGGCGCTTCGGTTTATTCAGCGTCAGAATTCGCCGCCAAGGAATTTCCCGATTTAGACGTTTCTATTCGCGGTGCAGTATCGATTGCACGTCGCTTACAAGACCCGCTTGCAGAATTAGTTAAAATTGATCCAAAAGCCATTGGCGTTGGTCAATATCAGCACGATGTTAGCCAATCACAATTAAGTCAAAGCCTTGATAATGTTATTGAAGATTGTGTAAATGCGGTAGGGGTTGATTTAAATAGTGCCTCGGCACCCTTGCTAGCACGCGTTTCAGGTTTAAATAAAACCATGGCGCAAAACATCGTTGCCTACCGTGATGCTCAAGGGCGTTTTAACGACCGTAAAGAACTGAAAAAAGTAGCACGTTTAGGGCCTAAAGCATTTGAACAAGCCGCGGGATTTTTACGAATTATTGAAGGTAAAAATCCACTTGATCAATCGGCTGTTCACCCAGAAAGCTACGGCGTAGTTGAAAGAATTATTGCTGATTTAAAAACCGATGCTGCCAGTATTATTGGTAATCAGGAACAACTTAAAGATATTGATGTTAATAAATATCTTTCTGAAAATATCGGTGAAATTACCCTAAAAGACATTATTAGTGAATTAGAAAAGCCCGCCCGCGATCCACGCCCTGAGTTTAAAATGGCGACCTTCAAAGAAGGCGTTAACTCGGTGAATGATTTAGAAGTTGGAATGATTTTAGAAGGCGTTATTTCTAATGTCGCCAACTTTGGCGCCTTTGTTGATATTGGCGTGCATCAAGACGGCTTAGTACATATTTCATCGTTAACGAATAAGTTTGTTAGTGATCCACGAGAAATTGTTAAAGCGGGTGATGTGGTTAAAGTGAAAGTGCTTGAGGTTGATGCACCACGTAAACGTATTAGTTTAACGATGCGTTTAGATGATGTGGCACCAGTAAAAAAGCAAGCAGACAAACCGTCTACAACTAGCACCAAAAGTAAAGCAAATAATAAACCGCTGCACTCACCGCGTAATCAAAGTGCAAATCAAGCAGCGCGCAAACCGAAAGAACCCGCTAATGCGGTAATGGGAAATGCTTTTGCCGAGGCATTAGCTAAACTTAAAAAATAGTATGGTTAGCTCAGTCATGGTGATACTGAAAAAAGTTCAGCATGACGGTTTCAGCATTTCAGCGAATAGATCCTGAAATAAATTCAGGATGACAGATTTAATTGTGGATGACAGATTTAAATAAGAATGTCAGGTTTAATTCAAAAATATTATTTTTTTCCGTCATGCTGAACTCGTTTCAGTATCTCAGTGAATAGATCCAGATATAGCTTAAAAGCAACTTTTTAATAGCAATGACCATAATGAATGTTTAGTTTTTAAATTTAAACACTTTACTTGATTTACTGTTAAGTAGTTATGGTTGATCAGCGTTAATAAATTATTAGCGCTGATCTCAATCTGCAAGCTATTTTCGGCTAATATATTCTTTTGTTCAGCATTGATGAGCGGTAAAGTGAGTGTAGTATTCATTTGGGAATGACCTTAATACGAATAGTTATTATTAAGGTTAGTGTGTTGGCGTAGCAAAAGCAATATTTTTATACTTATTTAAATGACTATATTGTATGTACGGTCTAAAAATAAAGAAAAAAAGGGGAAGCAAAGCTTCCCCCAAAAAATCGCCCCAATTTAAATAAAGTGGGGCATTACGCAAACAAAACGGTTTTATACTAAGTTACAAAACAAACTTAGCGGAAAGTTGTGCATAGTTTGAATCAGAATTTTTGTCGGCCATATCAAAGTTACCAATTTCAATACCAAACGAAAGTTGTGGAGTGAAACTTTTGAAAACATTCACGCCCCAGTGGGTGCGATCAGCATCGGCAAGATCAGTTGTGGTGTTGCCGTAAAATACGTTGCTGCGAATATCTTTGCTCCAAAAGTGACGATAAGCAACAAGTACCGATGTTGTTTTTTCAACTTTCTCACCGACTAAATCACGTGCAGCAACTACACCCACATAGCGACCTGTTTCACCACCATGAAGTTGAAAACGAAAGTCATCTTTACCGGTTGTTTTAATACGACCTGCAATACCATAACCCAAAGCCGACTCGCTATTACCGCCAACGGTATTTAACTGACGTGCAACACCAGATATTGAAACATTACCCCAATCACCTTTAAAGGTGTATTTACCAATTACATCAGGAATAGAATCTTGAGAAGGGTCACCTTTATCAGAATAAGGGTTTTCTAATGATAATTGCAAACCGCCATTGGTGTATCGAATTTGTCCTTGTCTTATAAAGGCGGAAGCGGTTAATGGTCCGCCAAAATCAACACCTTCAGCAAGAGCGCTGGTATTAACAAAAGTAGACCACGCTTGACCCACTAAAATATTTTTGTATTTTACAAATGCTTGACGAATTCGAGGATGAGATGAGTTAGAAATTATTTCATTTCCACCGCCGCCGTAGAAATCCATGCCGATATACGCTGAAACATCACCATGGGTATATTTAGTTGAAATACGGGTTTCATTCACTGAAAATTTAGTGCGAGATATGTCACCTTCGTTACCTAAACCTACCCAATAATCGTTAGTAATACTATTGGTATTACCATCAACAAAACGAAAATCTGCCTTTAAATAACCACCAAAAGTGATTGTGTCGTTATCAGTAAGCTTTACGGTATAACCTGCATGTGCGCTAGTTGCTAAGGCTAAAAGACTAGCAGCCAAAAGTGTTTTTTTACTTTTTAACATTTTCTTCCCCATTTATTTAACCTGCTATAACGTTTGGTTATTTTAGGCGTTTGCTTGTTTTTATATGAATTAATTTTTTATAGTGTTTTTAGTCTTAGTTACGTTAGGGAATTTAATCGATTGAGGGAATTAGACCTAAGTCTAAAAACAAGCTTTTTGGTGTTAGACCTTAGTCTAATAAAATTTTTAACTCTATTAAAAAATGTAAAAACACTGTCTTAGATCAAAAAAAAGTATTACCTGTAAGGTAATCTAGGGCTATAGAAAGCGATTGTTTTTTACAATTAAAGGAGTTGAAGATGAATAATAATGACTTATTAAAAACCCTAACGACCAAGAAAAATGAACTTGAAACGCGTATAGCATCAATTGAAAAAGACTTTCAAAAAGGCCGTTCTCAAGATTTTGCTGAGCAAACTACTGAAACTGAAAATGATCAAGTACTTGATGAAATTCATCATGAAGCAAAAGTTGAGTTGCAACGAATTAATGAGGCTGTATTGCGTATTGAAAATAAAACTTATGGTATTTGTACTCAATGTGAAGATGCGATTGCACCTGCTAGATTACAAGCACTACCTTATATTGATACGTGTATAAATTGCGCCCAATAACACTAACGTTTTCTGACTTTGATCAACTAATACTAAATATTATTTTTAAAAGGAAAAATTATGACTACTGAAAAACATAACTTACATCACGAATTCCCAGAATTTGCAGAGCACATCAGTGAATTAAAAGTAAGCGACGCTCATTTTGCTAAATTGTTCGCAGAGTACCATGAAGTTGATCAAGAAATTAACCGCATAGAGCAAGGAATAGAAACCCCAAGCGATGAATATACGGAGGAAGTAAAACTTAAACGTGTAAACCTAAAAGACGAACTTTACGGTATGTTGAAAAAGCAAAGCGCTTAATAGTTAACTTTATTGACTACTTAAAAATTCATTAACCTTGCTATTCATCGATAAATAATCATTAAGAAACTGAAATGATTGATTTGTTGATGAATAGTTTTTTATATCTGCACTTTCCTCATTTCTCAATTCCGACCTTATCGACAAAGCTATATTCACAAAACACATTCACAAAGCTATACACTCAAAGCTATACCTTCCAAGAAATACCTCCCAAGCTATGTCAACAAAATGCTATCAACACAGTAGGGCTTTTAATGTTAACTTTTTAACATGTTCATGATGATGAACTTGCGCTAGCAGCAATTCGGCTGTAGCAACTGCATCGTTAAGTGCGTTATGGGCAAAATGATTAGGTAAGTGATATTTTTTGCGTAAATTAGCTAATCGTAATTCTGAAGGGTCGTAAGCGATATCGCGTTTATCTAAACGACGTTTGGCAACGACTAAGGTGTCTATCATCGGAAAATCTGGCGCAAAGCCATACAATTCCAAACACGCTTGTTGTAAAAATTGACGTTCTATTCGGGCAAAATGAACCAACATGACTTTGCCTGCTAGTGCTTGCAATAAACTTTCAATAACCGTTTCTAAAGGCTGACCTTGGGCCTGTTGATGATCGGTAATATGATGAATTAAAACATTATCGGTTTTCAGCCGTTGTTGCGTATTAATTATTTGGTGATAACTTTGTCCAAGTTGAATTTGGTTATTTTGCATACCGACATAACCGACACTTAATAACTTGTCGTTTATAGCGTGTAATCCCGTGGTTTCAAAATCTACCGCTAAAATGGGCACCTGAGAAAATGGCGTGTTGGGCTCAGGAAATGGCACCGCTAAAAAGTCTTTTAAAGCGCCATTTGGCACCTTTTTAATTAATCGTTTACGTTTAGCGTTATAGCCACAAAAATGCTGATAAATGCCCATGCTTAATACACCACTTGTCTTGCTTTTTGTAAGGTTTTTATAACCTTAAATGCATCTTTTAAGTGTTCACGTTCAAGGCGAGATATTTCTTTAGGATGTAAATAATTATCAGGATCAGCGCCTGCTTGTAATTGCTGAGCTTGATGCGAAGAACGTAATAAACCTAAAAATTCGAAAGCATCAATTAAATTAGCGGCTGATGACTTAGTGAGTGATGGCGTACCAGCCACTTGTTTTATTCGTTCGGTGGTATTTACCGCAGCAACACCTTCAGCAAGCGCGTAAATTCGCGCTAAATCAACAATGGGGGCAATACCATTATGTTTAAGGTCTAAACTGGCTTCGTTATTACCATTTTGGCTTAATACAAAGTCACGAAAAAAACCTAGAGGTGGCTTTAATTGTAATGCATTTTTAGATAAGTGAGCTAAAAACAAGGTGTTATTTTTAGTGGTTGCTAGCATGTTGTCGCGTACTTGTTGTAATAAAGTACTGTCGCCATAAATAGTATTTAAATCGAAAAATATACTGGCGTGCATTAACGCTTTAGGGTCGGGCACGGTTACCCATTGGCTAAAATAGTGGTGCCACACGCTTTGTGTTTGTCGCCATTTTTTATTTGTTGCCATAACATTACCAGGACAATAAATAAAACCACATGCGGCTAAGCCGTCACAAATAAAGTGGGCGAAATCAATAAACCATTGCTCATTTTCGGGTTTCATGTCATCGCTAATTATTAAGGCGTTGTCTTGATCTGAATGGGCAAATTGCTCTTGTCGTGCTTGCGAACCTGCCGCTAACCATGCGTATTTTACGGGCGCTTGACCGAGTTTTTCTTCTGCCATTTTTATTAAGCGAATAGTGAACGCCATGGTGATGGCGCTAATAGTTTTACCCACATGTTCAGCGGTAGAGCCTAATTTTGCCATACGAATTTGTAATTTGGGCAACATTTTACTAATGTCGGCTAGCTCATTAACTGTTTTAGCTTTGCGAATAATGCTGGCGAAATTAACGGCGTTTAAACCTTCCTGATTCATTAAATCGGTTACTGTTACCATGCCAATTAAATGATTGTTTTTGGTGACCGGAAGATGATGGATATGTTGGCTAGTCATTTTTATCAATGCATCGTATGCATTATATTGATGGTCAATCGTGCTCATTTCTGAAGTCATGATTTCACTTATTTCAGTAGTAAAATCTAGCCCTTTAGCCACGCAACGTTGTCGAATATCTTTGTCGGTTACTATGCCAACGGGCTTTTGATTGTTGGTAACAATTAAACAAGAAAACCCTAAGTTAGACATTTCAATGGCAGCATCTTGAATGCTGGCGTTACTTTCAATGGCAGCTACCGGGCTTTTATAAAAATGAGATAATTCAGTGTTCATCAACGAAGAAGATAAAACTGCGTCTTCATTCACTTTAGCCATTTTATTGTTTAAGCGTTTAGAGCCGCTACGAAAAATAAAATCGAGGGCTTGTGGGTAACCAATAAAAATGTCGTTAAGTAAGTTACTCGGTATTGAATAGATTAAACAATCTTCTTCTGCTTTGACTTGGCTGCTAGTGCTTTGGTTAACGTTTTGGGTATCGTTGCTACCGTGACAAAAAAGTGAACAAATATCGCCTTCACCATACTTTTCTTGTAATTCATCTTTGCTATTTAAACGACAGAGTGCGCCAGTACGAACGATGTAAAGCATTGCATCATTTTGATTATCATGAAGTAAATTGTCTTTACGCAAATAACCAATCGACATTGACTGGCTTAATTGAATGACTTTTTTACTAGGCAGTTCATTAAAAGGAGGAATAGTACCCATAAAACTTTGAATGTCAGTTAATTCGTTACTCATGGTTTTACTTCTTTATGATAAGAGATGCTTATGTTGTATAGCATTTGCGCAAATCGAGTCAACCTATAACGACAAACTCTAGACTAAAGTGTAATAGTTGCCGCCAAAAAAGCTTGGTAGGGTGTCATTAAGGTAGGCATATAGCTCATCTTCGACAGGCATAAAATTAAAAAATAAAAGTTTGATAAAAACAAAATAGAAATTTTAGGAGAACGTAATGGACAATGAAAAGACCTATTGGGGTGAAAACCTTCGTCTGATTTTCATCTGCCTAACCATTTGGTTTGTAGTGTCATATGGGTTTGGTTTGTTATTGGTTGAACCACTGAATGCTATACGCCTTGGTGGTTATAAGTTGGGATTTTGGTTTGCACAACAAGGTTCTATTTACACATTTGTTGGTTTAGTTTTTTGGTATAGCGCCAAAATGAATCAGCTTGATAAAAAATATAACGTAGAGGAATAAGCATGGATGAGTTAAAGCTTTATACATACATTGCTGTTTTTGGCACCTTTGCCGTTTATTTTGGTATTGCGTGGTGGGCTCGTGCAGGTTCAACGAGTGATTTTTATGTAGCAGGTGGCGGTATTACGCCAATGCAAAATGGTATGGCTATTGGTGCCGATTGGATGAGCGCCGCGTCGTTTATTTCAATGGCAGGTTTAATTGCCTTTTTAGGTTACGGTGGTAGCGTATTTTTAATGGGCTGGACAGGTGGTTATGTATTACTTGCCATGTTACTTGCGCCTTATTTACGTAAACACGGTAAATTTACCGTACCTGAATTTATTTTTGACCGATATTATTCTAAAACAGCACGCGTAGTGGCGGTGGTTTGTTTAATTATTGCGTCATTAACTTATATCATTGGTCAAATGAAAGGTGTGGGTGTTGCTTTTTCTCGCTTTCTAGAAGTTGATTACGATTTAGGTTTATACATTGGTATGGGCGTTGTTTGGGTTTATGCTGTACTTGGTGGTATGAAAGGTATTACTTACACTCAAATTGCTCAGTATTGTGTACTAATTTTTGCTTACACTATTCCAGCGGTATTTATTTCATTGCAACTTACTGGCAACCCAATTCCACAACTTGGTTTAGGTTCAACCTTAGCTGACGGTAGTGGTATGTATTTGCTTGATAAATTAGACATGGTAGTAACCGATTTAGGTTTTAAAGAATACACTACTGATAACATGGGCGGCACGTTAAATATGTTCGCTTATACCTTATCTCTAATGATCGGTACTGCGGGTTTACCTCATGTAATTATGCGCTTTTTCACTGTGCCTAGCGTAAAAGCTGCACGTGCATCTGCGGGTTATGCTTTAGTATTTATTTCTTTACTTTATACCGTTGCTCCAGCGGTTGGTGCCATGGCTCGTTTTAATTTAATGAATACTATTGAACCTACTGCAGGTCAAAATCTTGAATATTCGGCTCGTCCGCAATGGTTTAAAGATTGGGAAACAACAGGTTTATTGAAGTTTGAAGATAAAAATGGTGATGGTAAAATTCAATATGTAGCAGACAAGAAAACCAATGAAATGGTTAAGGTTGACCGCGACATTATGGTATTAGCCAACCCTGCTATTGCAAACTTACCAAATTGGGTAATTGCGTTAGTAGCGGCTGGTGGTTTAGCTGCGGCACTTTCAACCGCTGCTGGTTTGTTATTAGCTATTTCATCTGCAATATCTCACGATATAATGAAAGGTATAGTGATGCCTGAGTTATCAGAGAAGAGTGAGTTAAAAGCAGGTCGAATTGTGATGACGTTTGCGATATTACTTTCAGGTTATCTAGGTTTAAATCCCCCTGGGTTTGCCGCAGGAACGGTCGCGTTAGCCTTTGGTTTGGCCGCATCCTCTATTTTCCCTGCATTAATGATGGGTATATTCTCTAAGAAAATGAGTGGTAAAGCAGCCGTTGCTGGTATGTGTTCAGGTATTGGTATTACTATGCTGTACGTGTTCCAACATAAAGGTATTATGTTTATTCCGGGTACTTCATTCTTAGGTGACATGAAACCTAACTGGTTCTTCGGTATTTCACCAAATGCTTTTGGTGCTGTTGGTGCATTAGTTAACTTTGCAGTGGCCTTTGTGGTACTTAAAGTAGGCGATGAAGCTCCAGCGCATATTCAAGATTTAGTTGAAAACATGCGTACTCCAAAAGGTAGTGGCGCGGCACATGCACATTAATATATTATTTTAATAAAGTAATATTAAGTTGTATTATTTCAACTAGTATTTAAAGGCTCCTTCGGGAGCCTTTGTTGGTAGTAGAGGAAAAGCATAAGAGAATTAAATGGGAAAAAACACCAAATTAGCTATTTTAATCGCCCCAATTTTAGCCGTGCTAGGTTATATTGCTGCCGATTATTATGAAGAATATGAAGCCAATGAAATTAAAATATATCAATTGGTTAATGAAGGCCCTTGTGATATTTTAAACCATCAATGTGTTTTGAAATCAGGTGACTTTAAAGTCAATATTTATGATGAAAAAGGCATTACAACCGTAAATTCAACGTTTCCGCTAGATAATGCTATTTTGTTTATTGTTGATGAATCAGCGCCTCAAAATTCACAAAACCAAGCTTACCCATTGAGTAAGAACGAAAATCTTTATTACTGGCAAGGTAAAACACCCCTTCGTGCTCAATTAGAAAATTCAGGAAAGAAACAAAAAATACGGTTAATTGCTAGTATTAAAGGTGGTAAATATTTGGCAGAGTTTGATGCCCATTAACGGTAATGTAAAAATTTTAAGACCTATGAGGGTATAACTCTCCATATTTTTATTAAGTTAGATGCTGAAATAAATTCAGCATGAAGATATCACAATTTATACTACATCCTGATATGATTCTGTCATCCTGACGAAGGTCAGGATCTAAAAAACAAGCACAAAAAATCAGAAATAACCAACATCAACACAAACACCAATAATAAAGAAGCGCATTTATGTTCCCAAATTGGCAATTAGTTGTATTAAGTTTTAGCTATATTGGCTTACTTTTTTTGATCGCCTTTTTAGGTGATAAATACCGCACTAAAATTTTCAAACATTCACAATCGCTTATCTATGCACTTACGCTTGGTGTTTATTGCACCTCGTGGAGTTTCATGGGAACTTCAGGTAAGGCCGACACTAATGTATTGGCGCATTTACCCATTTATTTAGGGCCTATTTTATTATTTGTTTTTGCGTGGCCATTTATTCAGCGCGTTATTCGGGTGAGTTTAAAATTACATTTAACGTCAATAGCCGATTTATTAGCGGCACGTTTTGGCAAGTCTCATAATTTAGCTATTTTGGTAACGTTAGTAGCGCTTATCGGCACCATGCCATATTTAGCGTTGCAGTTAAAAGCGATTGTTTATTCGTTTCAGCAACTACAAGTGCAACAAGATTTTGTAACTTGGCAACTGGGTTTAGCGGTAAGTGTGGTATTAGCGGGCTTTACTATTGTTTTTGGTATTCGCACTATTGATGTAACCGAAAGACATCCGGGTGTTATGCTCGCTATTGCTTTTGAATCGCTGGTTAAGCTTATTGCTTTTTTAGCTATAGGGCTGTTTGCCGCTTTTTATCTTTATGATTCTCCTGTTGATTTATGGCAACAAGCAGACAAAAAAATTGATTTTTCTCAGCAAGTTAATTGGCCTAATTTCACTTCAATGCTGAGTTTGTTGGTGATCACCATGACCGCCTTTTTGTCTTTGCCGCGTCAGTTTCAGGTGATGGTGGTTGAGCTTAAAAACACCAAAAATACGTGGCTTAGTCGGCGAATTTTTCCCTTTTATTTATTAATTTTTGCCTTGGGCACTATTCCGTTAGGTTTAGCTGGGTATTTGCAGCTAGGTAATAGCGTTTCGCCTGATGCTTATGTTCTGTTTTTACCATGGCAAGGCCAGCAAGTGTGGCTAACGTTATTCACCTTTTTAGGGGCTATTTCTGCAGCTAGTTCAATGGTGATAATCTCCGCCATTGCGTTAAGTACTATGCTAAGTAATGAAATAGTATTCCCATTATTATTTCGCTCAGTTAAACAAAAAGATAATTATGACAGCTTTCGCATACAACTATTAAATACTCGTAAAGTATTAGTGTTATTAGTGATAATGCTTGGTTATGGTGTGTTTTTAATGGCTTCACCCGATACCTTGTCATCGCTAGGTGAAATTGCCTTTGGCGCAATTGCGCAATTAACACCCGCATTAATCGCTGCATTTTATTGGCGACGAGCAAGTTTAAAAGGTGTGTTTAGCGGCATTTTTAGTGGTTTTATTTTGTGGTTTTTATTGAATTTTTTACCACAAATAGGGCTTTATCCACAGCCATTTATCACCGACTTTATGCCCGCAAATAGTGTGGCCACTTTGTTAAGTTTAACAGTAAACATTATTGTGATGTGGGCTATATCGCAATTGAGTCGTCATAGTGTGCAAGAGCGTGTGCAAGCGTCGTTATTTTTAGAATGGCAAGCACCGCAAGCAATTAATTCACCTAAAGTTAGGCAAATAAAATTAAATGAATTGCAGTTGTTAGTTTCACGTTTTGTGGGGGATGAAAAGGCACAACAAAGTTTTGAAAAATTTGTACTCTCGTCTGAAAAAACCAAACTTACCGCGCAAGAATACAAACGTGATTTACTTGAACATACCGAAGCAACATTAGCCAAAGTTATGGGATCTTCTTCTGCGCGATTAGTGCTAAGTTCAGCTTTAGAAGGGCGAGATATTGCGCTTGACGAGCTAGCCGTTTTGGTTGAAGAGGCTTCAAGCCAAAAACAAAAATTTGGTCATAATTTGCTACAAAGTGCCATTGAAAACGCTAGTGAAGGTATTTCTATTATCGACGAAAAATTACAGTTGGTGGCTTGGAATAAAAAATACCTCGACTTATTTAATTACCCAAATGATTTAGTTTTTGTTGGCTGTGATATTGAAACGTTGATCCGTTTTAATGTTCAACGCGGTTTATGTGGTGCAGGCGATGTGGAAAATCAAGTAACTAAACGTATCGCTTATTTAAAAAAGGGCAGCCCACATAGTTCAGAACGCCAACAAGATAACGGTCAAGTGATCCGTATTGAAGGAAATCCATTACCTGATGGCGGTTTTGTGATGATGTTTACTGATATTACCGCTTATAAAGAAGCTGAGTTAGTACTTCAAGAGGCCAATTTAGGTTTAGAAACACGAGTTGAAGAGCGCACCCAAAAATTAGCGCAAGCCAATAAACAGCTTGCCATTGCTCGGGAAAAATCTGAACAAGCACACTTAAAGAAAAGCCAATATTTAAAAGCGTGTAGCCATGACTTAATGCAGCCATTAGAAGCGGCGCGTTTATTTACTTCAGCGCTATCTAGCCAAAATGATTTAAATGACGTACAACAGCGACAAGTTGAAAACATTAAAAACTCTTTAAAAGTGGCTAACGAATTGTTATCTAATTTAGGTGAAATTGCTCGCATTGAAGGCGGTAATATAAAACCCAATATTGAAGATTTTTCACTGAATGAATTATTTACTAGTCTAGCGCAAGAATTTTCTGCAGCGGCAGATGAGCTTAATGTTGATTTTAGAGTAATGCCAACTGAACAATGGGTAAGTAGCGATAAGCATTTATTACGTCGAATTTTACAAAATCTATTGGGTAATGCTTTCCGTTATGCCAGCCCAGGTAGAGTATTGTTAGGCGTTCGTAAAGTTAATAAACAGCTACAAATTCAAGTGTTAGATAATGGCCCAGGTATACCAAAAGACAAACAGCAATTAGTGTTCGAGCAATTTACTCAATTAGAGCATGCAACTAATCAAGGTGGTCAAGGGCTTGGTTTGGGCTTAAATATCACGCAAAGTTTAGCGGCAATTTTAGCACATCCGTTGTCGTTAACTTCGATTGAAAAGCAAGGCTGTAAATTTACGGTATTATTACCAAAGGCTCAAAGCCGAGTGGAAAATATTCAACCGATACTACAAGCCAAAACCAGTTTACAAGGAGCTACGGTTTTGTGTATCGACAATGACCCTGCGGTATTAAGTGGCATGTTAGAGCTGCTTGGGGCTTGGCAATGTAAGGTTTACGGTGCAGAATCGTTCGAACAAGCGCTATCGGTATTTAGTGAGCACCAAAATGAAATTGATATTTTATTGGTTGATTATCAGTTAAATAATAATCATAACGGATTGAATCTAATTGCCAAAATTCGTCATCAGGTAAATAGTGTTATCCCAGCTATTTTAATTACCGCCACCACCGACAGTGATATTGAAGAAAAAACGCAACGCGTCAATGTTGGCTTTATGCGTAAATTAGTTAAACCAGCGGCACTGCGAGCGATGATGAGCGCAATGTTAGCAAAACGTTTACAAGATAATTATTTAGAGTGATTTTAAATTACCTTAAGTAAGTGATGAGATCGACTGTTATTTTTAAGTTGTAGTCATCATGACGAAGGTCAGGATCTTGTTAAAATAGAAACAGCAGCGAGATACTGAATCAAGTTAAGCATGACGGTGTAATAAGTTAAATGAGAATGTAGATCTGTGACTACCATATGAGCAATTTTATCATTATTTTTAGTTTTTTTAGCTTTGGTTTACTGGCTCAACGATTGTTAACGCTGCCGACTAAATTACCTTTAACGCTGAATCAGTTGGTAATAAATATTGCCATTCCCGCGGTTATTTTATTACGTATTCCGCAGTTATCCTTAACAACAGAATTAATATTTCCAATTATTGCCGCTTGGTTAACCGTTGTCATAGCCGCTTTTTTTGTGCAACTATTTGCACGAAAATTTCACTGGCCAAGGCCTGTTATTGGCGCGTTGATGATGACGGCTGTGTTAGGAAATACTTCCTATTTAGGTTTCCCAATGGTGAAAATGTTTTATGGTGAAGCGTTATTGCCTTATGCGATTATTTTTGATCAATTAGGTAATTTTATTGCTTTAGCTATTTATGGCACTTTAATTATCTCCTTGTTTAGTGATGATGGAGTCGTACCTAGTAGTAAGCAAATAGCCTTTAGAATAGTCAAGTTTCCACCATTTATTGCCTTATTAATAGCGTTAATAATACCTGTAAACTTTTTTCCTGAAGCGATAAATTATTTGCTAACCTTGTGTGCCTTAGCGATGGTGCCATTAACCATGTTTATTGTCGGCTTACAATTTCAATTACAGCTTGATCCGCATTATCGAAAACCGCTGATCTATGGATTAGGTATTAAAATGCTGATAACACCGATACTTATTTTAGTAGTTGCAGTTATATTCCCAATAAATAGTGATATCGCAAAAGTGTCGGTGTTTGAATCGGCAATGCCACCAATGGTTACTGCTGGCGTTATGGCAATACAAGCCAATTTAGCGCCTAAGCTAGCAACCGCTATGGTCGGCTTTGGTTTGTTTCTTTCGTTTTTATTATTACCGTTAGTTTATTGGTTAAACTCATGGCTGTTGGTTTAGCTAATGAATGTTCCAGACTTCTTGAAACGAGCATCTTCAATAGACCCAGGTATATGTAGGGATAGTGTTATATTTAAAAATCATAATGTATCTGAGCACCTAAATTAACTTGCATAACCTGTGATATATTTATGTTGTCGAGCGCTAATTGCAATGTAAATAATTTATTCGTTAATTGAATTTCAGGTGTTATCTTCTTCACATCTAACATTAAGCGTACGGTATTTTTCTTTAATTTAAACTCAGTGCCGATTGCGTAAAAATTAACATTCCCTTGACGTTTATAACGAATCAAATAATCTATGTTATTCTGTTGATAGCGACCTAAAATAGTAACTTTTGCTGGTAAATTAAATTGATGGTTTTTGCTGCTCTCAACCCCTCGATATAAAGGCAAATAGCCTGTTCCACCAACAGCATTTACAAACGTTGCGTCGGTGTTTATTTCTCCTTGGCTATAACCGATATTTTTAAGTGTGAAATTTGAGTACAGGTCATTAACTTTTAAATCAAAAATAAGCTGTTCATTTGCTTTCCAATTAAGATAGAAATCAACGGTTGCTCCCCAGCCATTTGTTTCCCATGAGTTATTATTTGGGCGTTTTAAGTAGTTTTGCTCGCTATAAAATTCAGTTAATAAAGCAGAACCAGACAACTGATTTTGATTGTTTCCTGATATGTTCCCATAAAGAAATGAATCACGAACAGTTTGAACATTCCAATAACCTATTTCAACACCGCTAACAAAATTAGAAAACTGCCATTTATAACCAATCCTTACACCAATACTTTGTTGGTGAAGTAATTGCAGATCAAGTTTGTAGTTATTTTGACTTGTTAATGCTTTGTCAGTATTTAATAAGTAATAGGCCTTAGCCGTATCGGTATCACTAAAAACAAAATAATCTAACCGTTGAGCTATAGTGAACGAAAAATTTCGCCAAAAAAGTTTCACTCCAATTTCATTTTGTGTAAAGGCATTTGTCGCCTGCTTTGTAGGTTCTTGTTGCCATTTATCATTAATAATTTGTTTAATGGGCACTAAATTGCTGAAGGATTCACTAAATATATAAGTTTCTATCGATACTTTATCTGTGCTTATCGACGAACTTTTAGTTTCCGCTAGCAGAGTGGGAGAAGTAAATAATAAAGAAAAAAATAAAAAAGATAAATATTTTTTTTTCAAGATTAATCCTTTGTTAAGAAGATATTCCTATGTATAGCTTTGCTTAAATAAAATAGAATCTACAAAGCTAAGGACAATGTAGATTCTTTTTTTTGTGATACTAACTTAAATATAAACTATAAGCTTTCTACTGAACCATCACTATAAACAATTAATACAACACCATCGCGATCAACAATTTGTGCAACTTCTATCGAGTTGTCACCTGTTCCAACCATAATGTTGCCAAGTACAGATTCTCCGCTTGATTGAGCATCATCACTAATTTTAGTTAATGTTACATGCACATCTTCGGCATTAGACATTGAAACAGTGTTATCTTGCTCAGTATTAGCATGAACGGAAAATGAACGCTGTGCACTATCATTTGGCAATTTATAATGCATTGCCAAATCAAACTTAGCGTCTTTAAATGCCGTTCTTTCACCGGATAATTGCAGCCCAACTTGATATTCACCTAACATTAAATCGAGAGATAAAGCAGCGTTACCTTTAAGGAATACATCTTCATTTTCAATACCTGCGGAAGTAGAATCCGCTTGGGTGTTTAGCATATCAAATGATGCAGTGCTGCCCGCGGTCAGGGCATTTATTTCATCCATTGTATATATTGGTTTAAGTTCTCCAATATTATCAAAATGGAAAGTAGAAGATGAGTTTAGTCTATTCGCTGTTCTTGTTTTAAAGAACTCAAGTGCGTTACTTGTATTTCTAGGGTTGAAATAAACTTCGCCCCCATCATTTAGCCAATCAACATTGTCAAAAGTTGCAAAACTTGGTCCTGTCCATCCCAAGGTTACGGGCTCGTTATTTTCATCAACCAGTTGACCTGTATCAGTCAAATGATCACCTTGTAGATAAATTGAAGTATAACCGTCGGTTATGCCATCATTATCTTGATCAACGGGAGTGAATTCTGCTTGAAAAGCATAACTACCAGAATAATCATTATCTTGCCATTTTGTGCTCAACTGGACTAATGTTTTGTCTTCTGTTGTTGTTGTTACCCAATAATTTCTATTTATCGTATAGGTACTTGTATTTATTACTTCAGCTACTGAGTAATTATTTATTTCGCCTTGATAACTAAAATTAAGAGAAGATCCATCAACGTATGTCGTATCAACGGATTGCGCATCTTCGCTTACCGTTACTTTTAATGCATCTTTAATCCAAGAGTTCGTTAAATAACCACTGGTAGGTAATTGGCTTACATCATTATTGGCCAATGCCGAGAGGCTTTCTTGATTAAAGAAAATTTTAGAGCTTCCTTGATCAGTCAAATCAGCTATCCATGAAGCACTCCACAATTTTTCAATATAACTTGCTGCAAATTTTGCTGCCGAGCTAATTGATAATGGGTTACTTGGCATTATCCAAGAATATCTATCGGTAAACAGTTCTACCGTATCATATTCACCAACATTCCTTGCAGTATCAAAACTTTTAATCGTACCATCTGCCAACAACAACTCACCATTATTATTAACTAAATGCGCTCTATCGTATACTTGGCTATCATAAGAGTTAATAGTAATCACTGAATAATAATCAACAATGTTGTCACTATTATCATCGATAGGCATTACTTTATAAGCTTCAGCACCATATACTCTTTGAGTATCAGTTGGTTCTTTAGTGGTATCATCCCACACATAAGTAATATTAAAACCTGGTTTATCATAACCATAGTCAGCTACTTTAGTATAAAAATCTTCATGATATAAATGTGCCCAACTGTTAGTATTGCCATCGGTTATAAGCCTAGTATGCCATTGACCATCAATTTCTGTAGGTTCAAATATAAAGGTTTGATCCAAATTGTTAACGGATAAATCGGTTTCATTAAAATTAAACGTATTATGATCATCAGATAGGTTATAACTCATTACGTTAGGAATTTCTTTGCCTATATATTGAAATTTTGGCGCTTGATAGCTATCTAGATCATTTATATTTACAGTTAATGCAGCGGTTACTGAATCGCCAGCTAACGCAGAAAAATCGCCGCTAAAATTGATCATTTCAGGTAAAATAGCTGTTTCAGTGAATGGACGTCCGTAAACCGCATGATTTTTTTGTTCCCATTGGCCATCATTATTTTTTACCCAGCCGAGCACCCATTTTTCATCAAGTTGATTAATCCCTACTGGTTTTAGCGTAGTGCTTAGAATACCTGTAAAAGTTACCGGGTTAGTAATGGTATCGGTTGTTTTTTGCATAAGAGAAACAGAAAAATTTAATTCCCCAGAGGTTATTTTTCCAGTAAAGGTATCGCTTTGTAGCGCTTCTTTTGAAATGTCAGCGTCGACATTGATAATGGCTTTACTGCCTTCAGCTAAAACTAATTGTGCATTGGCAGATTCTAGCATGCCGTCGAAATTTAAATTTACACTGCGGCTATTATCGGCAAAAACGAAATCAATATTCAATTTTACTGCTTGCACACCACTGGTTGCATCAACCTTGAAAATTAAGTTTTCTGGATCAAAGGTAATAGTACCTATCGCATTACTACCCGAGAGTAAATCTTCAATAGAAAAAGTTGTACCAACTAAAGTACCGGCCTCATTTTGCAACCCTAAATTAGCAATAACATCGCTAAGCTCAGCTAATAAAGTGAAAGATGCGGCTTCACCTTCTATCATAGTGCCTGCTGCGCTAGTTAACTGTAAATATGCATCACCTTGAGATTTTATATCTTGGTTTGCTTGGCCAGTAACATCAAATAAATTAGCGAACAAACGAACATCTTCAGCCATGGCTTTTGCTTTTGCAATATTGTCGCCATCTGTGGGAATATCTGTACCTACTTGACTACGTCCATTTTCGTCAGCAAGTGCTTCTTCAGCAATAATTTCATTTTCTAAATTGGTTTCGATTTGGTTCAGATCGCTTATAACCGCTTCCGTATCGGTTAAGCTGTCATCAGCTGCAATAGCGGTTGCAAGTGCGGAAGCAGTTTCGCTTGCACCTGTAAATACATCAGCTAAAGCAAGTTCAAATTCGTTATCAGCATCTTGGTTCACTAAAAATGAACCATTGCTTTCAGTTATATCTTTGGAGATAGCAGCAAACTTAGTTGATAGAACTTCAGTATTATTTGTTTCACCTGAAAATAATGCTGACATTATGCCGGCATTAATAATGCCATATCTTAATTCGTTGCTATTGTCCTCAGCTACTACATTTGCAGCGTCTTCAACGGCTGTTGGTTCTAGTTGTGTAATATTACCTTCAATGCGAAAAGTATTGGCAATAAGTGATGATTTTTCTTGTACCGTTTCAGCGCTAATTCCAGCATCACTACTTTCAATTAATATTGAAGCTAAATGAGTAAGAGCAGAGACATTGGTAGTAATGGCACCTTTGCTGTCAGTATCAACTACCGAAATAGAAGAAAGGGTAAAGTTAGGGTCGGTCGCGGTTAAGTCAATAGTTTCGCTAAAGGCTGTTGCGCCACAGCCAGCTGGAGCATCACAAACCATAGTGGTAGGTTTGGTAGTGTCAGCACTCACTGAAAGTTCTACTTTTACAGGGCCGGTGTAATCAAGCAGGGTAAAGCTGTAATTGCCTTTATCATCTGTTGTTATATTAGCTTCTTCAACTTCTGTGCTTGTTAATGCTACAGGCTTGTTATCAATAAACTTATAAACGGTAACAATTGCATTAAACATTGTGCCTTTAATTGCTTTACCTGACACTGCTGTTTTTATGGGGGCTGGCGGTGGTGGCGGTGTTACCGTTTTATCGGTTGACGATGACCCGCCACAAGCGCTTAAACCTAGGGCAAAAGAGATAGCTAATGCTGTTTTTGAAAGATTTTTCATGAGTACTCCGTGTTTTTTTGTTTTACTGGTGTTTTTTTATTAAGCAAAATAATGATGTATTAAATATCAAAACAGCATTTAGATCCTTCCCTAGATCGCTCATTAAAAAAATAAATTTTTAATGGAAAATTTCAAAGAAATTTCGTGTATTTAAAAAGTAAGCCAAAACAATGATGCTTAAGCTCTTAATAAGCCACTAAATTGATTGAAAATGGCAAAACCAAAACGGCATATGAAAAATGAATTTATTTTATTATTAAATAAAAAAATTGATGAAAATATTGATATAAATGCTCGCTCGAATTGTGATGAAATAAAAGATATTAGAATTTGTGATTTGGCGAACGATTTTAATGTGAATGTAGCAACTTTTAGGCGTTGGTGTATTGAGTACACACAGCTTCCCCCTAAAAGATATTTAGATGTTTATCGAATTGGAAAGGCGGAGCAATTGCTTCGCCATGGTGTTCGTTCAGGAGAGGTTGCTAGGCAACTTGGTTTTGCTGAGCACAAAACCTTTTGTAGTGTGATTAATCGAACTAGGACGCTTTTGTAAGTAAATTTTGGTTCATGTTTTTTTTAATTTCTGTTATAAGATTAACTGTATCGGTGATGTACTCTCCATCGTTTTTATAATGATTTTTAAAAACAGATAATGCAGATGATGCTAATTGTAGTGCTTTGTTATATTTACCAATTGCATTGTAAGTTTTTGCGGTTGCTAACTTCACCATAGCTAAGCGAGGATGTTTACTGTCATATACCGTTTTTGCTATTTGAAGTGTCTGAATTAACATTTTATTGGCTAATTTTACTTCTCCATTTTCTAAATAACTTTCCCCTAAATTTTTTTGAGCAGTCAAAGTTGTATGATGTTTTTCACCGAAGAGTTCTAATGAGCTTTGATACGACTCTTTATATGCAATGAGCGCTTTTTTATATTGGTGCAATCGACTTAATGCATTACCTAAATAGGCATTTCCATAAATATAATCGATATGTTTTTTTCCAAACAATTTTATCGTAGCACTAATAGCTTCTTGATGAATGGCAGCAGCCTCTTTGAATTTACCTATTTTTGAATAAGCATTTCCTAAATTGTTAGAAATAATAATAATTCTCGGGTGATTTTTGCCATATATTTTTTTATCAATGTTTAGAGCCTTTAAAGTGAATTTTGCATTGTTATCATAATCTTCAATCACTGAATAGGCATGAGCCATAGATAAGATAGCACTTGACATTTTGGGGCTAGAGCTTGGATATATTTTTTGACTAATGTCGTAAGCTAATTTTGAATGTTCAAATACTTTTTTAAAGTTACCTAAGTTATTATAAATGTTAGCTATTTGGTTATGTATTATTGCAATGTCGGGATCTAAACTTGATCTTTTATCAGAAATAATTTTGATAGCGTTTAATAATAGTTTTAATGCTGCTTTATGTTGATCTAAAAGCATTAAAATCGCACCTTTTTGCCCTAATGATTGGCCATATAATAGTGTTGTTTTAGGTTCAGTTTTTAACGCTAGATTAACCGCTTTGAGTGCTTGCTTATAATGACTTTGCTTTAACAGGTTAGATGCTATTTTAAGTTGTATTTTAGTTTGATTTTGGTTGGGATAAGAAACTATCTCTTTTAGCATATCTATAGCGATTTGTGTCTCTCCTGCGCCTGAGTATGCAGAAGCAATGGAGTAAAGTATTTTTCCTTTAACTTCAGGTTCAATATCTTTAATTGTTGTTATGCTGTTTTTAGCCTTATTCAGTACATCTAATGCCGTTGTATTTTCTTTTTCTGCATTTTCAGGATTTACAGCCTTAAAGCTTTCAATAATGAACGTAGTTACTTTTTCTAACACTAACTTTTCTTGAGCTAAAGCTTGGTTGTGCTTATGCGTTTGAAAAGCAAAAGTGGTTAGGCCGAGCAAGAAAACAAAAGACAAGCTGCTAGATAATTTGTTTCTTTGAATAAATTTTATAAGGTGATAAAAAGGGGCGTTATAAGATTTAATTGGTTTGTTTTTTAAATAAGCTTTAATTTCTTCTATTAATTGAAAAACTGATTGATAACGTTTTTTATAATTTGTTAGTAGAGCCTTATCAATTAGAGCTAAAATTTCTTTATTCGGTTTTAAAGCTAAGCTTTGTAGTACTTTTCCTAGCGAATAAACGTCACTGGCTGTTGTAAGTTTTTCACCTTTTAATTGTTCAGGGCTAGCGTAATCACCACTTGCTGCATTCAAATGATGTTGCTTTGTTTCTTCGCCGTTTATTTCATCATTGCTCTGATTTAAAGAACGGGCAATACCAAAGTCCATCAATTTTGGCTCGCCGGTATTATCAACAAGGATGTTCGACGGCTTTATGTCTGAATGAAGGATCATGTTTTGATGAGCAAAATTTACCGCATAACATACTTTTTGAAAAAGTTTCAAACGTGCGTTCAAGTTAAGGTTGTTGTCATTACAATATTTATCAATGGGTGTACCCTCAATGTATTCCATGATCATATAAGGAATATTATTACTACTCAGAGAGGCGGAATTTTCTTCAACATAGTTATCTATAGTATAAATACGTGCAATGTTAGGATGCTCTAAATTTGCTAAATGTTGCGCTTCTTTACGTAGAAAATCTTCACCCGCTAATGCGGCTATTGAAGGAAAAACAAACTTAATGGCGACCCTTTGCTCAAGCAATCCATCGTTTCTTTCGGCTAAGTACACAACGCCCATGCCGCCTTGACCAATTTTATTACTTAATTGGTAATAACCAAGCTGTTTACCTTCAAGTTGATGAATTAATTTGTCATCTACAAGGTTTGAGGCTTGCTCGTTAATTATCGATTTAAAAAGTGTCGCTTCTTTATTGGCGTAATGAGCGGCGATTAACGCTTGTACTTCTTTATAAAAAGCATGAGATGGAGTAATTGTTTTTATTAAATTATCATTAAGTTTATCTTCGCCTAACGTTAATAAGTGCTGAAAAAGTGATAAAGAGTTATTAAATTGCATTTTGTCTTGATTTCTTATTTTATTAATTAAATGTAGGGTATTGAGTGCGTATATACGCTTTAGCAGTTGCTAATTCGTTGTATATCATTGCTGATTTTAATTCTATAATATCTGACATTTCAGACACTTTAAAACCAAGATAATAGTGTAAAAGGGCTATTTTGTAACAACGAGGAGCCAGTGTTTTTAATTGAGAAAACGCCTCGTCAAAAGTAAAATAAGGATCGCTTCTATCTTCTAACGATAATAGTTGGCTGATACTCTCTTTTTGGTGGCTGCGTTTTTGTGCTTGTTTCGCTTTTAGTTCGTCCATTAACATCCAACGAACAAAAAGCGCTAATGAAGTATAAAACTGTTCTCTATTGTCCATAATTTCAGTCGGCGGCGTAAGCTGTATTAGTACATCGTGCAAAAGAGAAGTGGTGTTTGGTAGCTGAGCAATAAAACTGGGTGAAGATGATTTGTGTTTTTTGTCGGCAATGGTGTTTTTTACAATCCCTTTTAAGTGATAGTACACCATGCTTTTTAGCTGATTAGCACTGTATTTATCGTCTTTTATAATCCAATTATTTAATAAAAGAGTAACACTTTCGTTAGGTTCTTTAACTATATCGCTCATATCCCTTGATTCTTATTCATTCTTTTTACCTTGTATATCATGAACTTTGTTAATGTTCAATTAAGTTAGTTGCTGATTTGGTCTATTGCTTCGCTTTTAACAATGTAAAATAATTAAATATTTACCTAATAATAAGTTCAGTAAATTAAGCTCTTTTTTTTTTGAATAGTTGGGTTATAGAAAAATAAACAATTGTATTGTATGCTTCATACCGTATTAAATTTGATAAAAGAAGAATAAAACATGAAAAAATTCAATCGGACGACACATTTCATTTTACTGATAGTGTGTTTATTAGTGAGTCAGTTTAGTGTTGCGCAAGTCACTAACACTGAACGTAACGTAAAAATATCCAAAGCAGTACAAGATGCCATGGAAAAATTCCAAGTGCCAGGTATTGCTGTTGCTGTAGTAAAAGATAATAAAGTCGTTTTAGCCAAAGGTTTTGGTATTACTAAATATGGTACTGAACAAAAAGTAAATGCTGATACTTTATTTGGTATTGCTTCAAATACTAAGGCGATGACCGCCGCTATTTTGGCAAGCTTAGTTGATGAAGGAAAGTTGACTTGGGAAACTAAAGTCATTGATATTATTCCTGAATTTCAATTATACGATGCTTGGGTAACACGCGAGTTTACTATTTTAGATTTATTATCGCATGACAGTGGTTTAGGTTTAGGCGCTGGCGATTTAATGATTTGGCCACAAACTACTTTAACTACTATGGACATTATAAAGCGCATGAAACATTTGCGTCCTGTTTCTAGTTTTCGTAGTGAGTTTGCCTACGATAACCTCATGTTCATTATTGCTGGCGAAATCATTCATAAATTAACAGGTAAGCCGTGGTCTCAAGTTATTCAAGATCGCATTTTTACACCATTAAAGATGTATCATACACGTGCTAAATTCTCATTAATTCGTAAAAATAACAAAAACGTTGCACGCGCGCATGTACCATTAGAGGGTAAATTGAATGTGGTTGGCGGTAACTTTTTAGAGAAATTTTTGTCTGCAGGTTCTGTTGCATCAAGTGTTAACGATATGAGCCAATGGCTTAAATTACAATTAAATCACGGTGTTATTTCTACAGCGAATAACAAAGAAGAAACGCGCTTATTTTCAGAAAAACAAAGCCGTAAAATGTGGCGCCCTAAAACGTTACTTGGCGTATCACCTAGCGCCACTAAAAATGATAAAACACATTTTAATGCCTATGGTTTAGGTTGGTTTTTAAGTGATTTTCATGGCTATAAAATGGCGCATCATAGTGGCGGTATTTTAGGTATGGTGTCTAAAGTAGTGTTAATTCCAGAAGAAAACTTAGGCTTGGTTATTTTAACTAACCAACAATCTGGTTATGCGTTTAATGCACTTTATCGTGAAATTTTAATGAATTATTTAGACTTACCAAAACGTGATTGGGTTAGTTACTATGCTGATTTACACACAAAGCGTTTAGCTAATGAAAAATCTCGTTTAGCGAAACAACAAGGTAGTATTGATAAAAATTCAAAACCATCATTACCGCAGTCAAGTTATGCTGGAACGTATAAAGATGCTTGGTATGGCGATATTACGATTACTGAGAAAAAAGGTAAGTTGGTCATGCAATTTAGTAATACTAAAGCGTTGGTTGGTGAGTTAGAACATTATCAATACAACACCTTTATTGTGCGCTGGTACGATCGTACACTTGAAGCAGATGCCTTTATTAACTTCAACTTAACAGTGGATGGAAAAATTGCTAATGCCACTATGAATGCAGTTTCAAACTTAACGGACTTTAGCTTTGATTTTCAAGACTTGTTGCTAAAGCCAGCAATTAAAAAATAAGATGAAACCATTACGTAAAATCGACTAAATAAAAAATGGGCACTTGCCCATTTTTTATTAGATATTCATTATTTAATATCACAAGTTTAACATTAAAAATTTTAATGTTAATTAAATCTCATTAAAATAATTAATCTCCAGATGTGATGATTTGTTTATTCACTGCACTGTTAGTTAACGCGGCATTTGTCGGTAACTCTTCATTTCCGTCAAGCAAATAAATTACTTTTTTACCTTGTTCTGCCAATTCAATAGCATGTTGATAGTTAACTAAAATAGTTGATGAAATAGATTGCGGATATTTTTCAGCATCGCGTCTTACATAATCAATCAGTTGTTCATTAACTTGTTCGTCGTAAAATACCGCATCAGCAAATTGCATTTCTCGGTGTGCTTTTAAAGTTAAGTTATCAGGATCACCAGATTGAGTGTGAATAAAAACAATTTCGCCTTCAGGTGGTGGTACTTGTTGTTTCAAACTGGCGATTAAATGTTGTTCGGCAATTATTTCATCACCGGATAATACCGCTTGGCCAATATTGCCATTTAAGGTGTTTTCCCAAAATAATCGACGGTTACGAATGCCTTTAACTCGAGCTTTTACATGGTCTCTAAATTTGAACGAAAATTTAGCCAGCTTGCCATAGCCGTCAGGAAGCAGCTTATCAATTTGTTCTCTGAGCATACGCACTAACACGGGGGCGCTGCCACAACTTGAAATAGCAATCACCATTGGATTTCTATCGATAATCGCTGGGGTGATATAACTGCATAATTCTGGTTGGTCGACAACATTGACTAAAATGTTCAGTTGATCAGCCTCAACTGAAATGTCGCGATTAACTTGTCTATTGTCTGTGGCGGCAATGACTAAGTTTTTGCCGGTTAAAAAACCCGGTTGATAGTTATGTTCAAGCCAAGTTAATTGGTGGTGTTCAATTAAGCGAAGTACACTACTATTAACTTGTGCGGCCATTAGGGTTATTTGTGTAGTGGCTTTTAGCAATAATTCAATTTTTCTCGCGGCAACGTCACCACCACCAATTACTATTGCATTTATTTTATTACTATCGATAAATAAGGGGAAATAATTCATGGGTAATTGTTCTGTAGGTTATAACTTCCATTTCGTTAATATTTGTTGATAACGACCATCCGCTTTGATTTGCACCAAAGCTTTTTTTAATTTATCTACAAAGATTTTATCTGTGTTTAAACTGGCGGCAATATAGATATCCGAGGTTATGTCTGGGATCTGGTATAAAATTTTGATTTGCGTTGGATCTAGACCTGATTGTTTTATTTCATAAGGCCAAGTGTTATTGGTAAAAGCAATATCGGTACGACCGTTGTAAAACATTTTCCATAATGCAGGATAAGCACTATTTAAGTATAAATTTTGTTTTTCTTTGAAACCATGTTTTTTTAAATAATGTTCGGCGAGATCATCTCGAATTGAACCAACGGCATAAGGTTTAGCATCATCAAGCGAATCAATATTAATATCAGTACGACTTTTTAAAGCCACTAAAAAAGATTCTAAAGTAAATATTTTGCCAATCCATTGGAAATGCTTTTCTCTACTTTCGTCTCTAAACATAGAAAAAATTAGCGTGTTTTTTTGTTTCTTCGCAATTTTATAGCTACGTGCCCAAGGATAAAATTGAATGTTAGCGGTAAGCTTGGCTTGTTTAAGTAATAAATTTACAACTTCAACCATAGCGCCACTTGCAGGCTTATTTTTATTGTGGATTTGCAGCGGTGGTAAATCTTCAGATACGATTGTTAATTGGCTTGCATAAAGATTAAAGCTCAATATCATAAGCAGAGAATACAGGATTTGTTTCATAGAAAATTTCTCTACCTTGTTAAATTATTCTTAATATCAACAATAACAAACTATAGCATCAACGACATAATGAGCTTAGATTATCCTACTATCTAATGAGTAGAGTGTATACGACTATTGTAAGTCTTTATGGTAAACTGCGACAAAATTTAAAGAGAGAATATTTCATGCCTTGGATCCAACTTAGATTACAGGCCGACGAAGATACCGCTGAAAAATACAGTGATTGGCTATCAGCTTGCGGCGCACAAGCAGTAACGTTTATTGATAATAAAGACACACCTATATATGAACCGTTACCGGGTGATGAGCAATTGTATTGGTCTGATACAGTAGTAATGGGGTTATATGATGCTAGCCATAATATGGATAAAGTTATCGCCTATTTGCAATCTATTCATCCTGATAAAAAAGCAATGACGTACAAGCTTGAACAATTAGAAGATAAAGACTGGGAGCGCGAATGGATGGATAATTTTCATCCAATGAAATTTGGCAAACGTTTATGGATTTGTCCAAGCTGGCGAGATGTGCCAGAACCTGAAGCCGTAAATGTAATGCTTGATCCTGGTTTAGCTTTTGGTACAGGAACGCATCCTACTACGGCTTTATGTTTAACTTGGCTTGATGGTTTAGATTTAACCGATAAAACCGTTGTTGATTTTGGTTGTGGCTCAGGCATTTTATCGCTTGCGGCATTAAAGTTAGGTGCTAAAGAAGTGATTGGTATTGATATAGACCCTCAAGCACTTCAAGCAAGTAAAGCCAATGCAGAACGAAATGGTGTTGAAGATAGGCTAAGTCTGTACTTACCTAAAGATCAGCCGACCTTAAAAGCTGATGTAGTTGTCGCCAATATTTTAGCTGGGCCATTACGAGAGCTGGCACCAACTATTATAGAATTTGTTGGCGATGGTGGCGATTTAGCCTTATCTGGTGTTCTAGAAGAACAAGCACAAACGTTGCAGGAAATTTATGGGCAATGGTGTAATATGAATCCAGTTACGGTTCAAGAAGAATGGGTTCGTCTTGATGGTATAAAGAGATAACTCTTCATTATTATCTAACCCACTTAAAGATACCCGTTCAATTAGAACGGGTATTTAGTTACCACCTCAATTAATTTCATAAAATAGAGCAAAGCAAGCCCCTTTAATTTTGTACAAATTCTGTACACATCAGCAGTTTAGAAAATGTCAATATAAAAAACATGAAAAAAATCAAATTTTGTTCAATTTATATGCTTTTCAATTATCAAAAAAACGCGTAAACTTAGCGCCCTTTTGACCAGTAGCTCAAAAAAGCATCAACGTGAAAATCGGTTCTTATCAGTTAACAAGTAACGTAATTCTAGCGCCTATGGCGGGAATTACTGATCAACCATTTCGACAATTATGTTGTCAAATGGGGGCAGGTTTAGCTGTTTCGGAAATGATTTCTGCAGACCAAAGCTTATGGAAAAGCAATAAGTCGCAACGTCGAATGCAACATAGTGATGAGGCCGGAATTCGTTCAGTACAAATTGCTGGCTGTGATCCGATTGAATTAGCACTTGCAGCGAAAGTTAATGCTGAAAATGGCGCGCAGATTATTGATATTAATATGGGCTGCCCAGCAAAAAAAGTGAATAAAAAATTAGCAGGCTCAGCACTATTAAAAGAGCCACATTTAGTTGAGCAGATTGTAAAGTCTGTTGTAGATGCGGTTAATATCCCAGTAACGTTAAAAATTCGTACGGGCTGGTGCGAGCAAACGAGAAATGGGATTGAAATTGCTAAAATTGCTGAAGATAACGGTATTGTCTCTTTAGCAGTACATGGCCGTACTCGTAACGACTTTTATAAAGGCGAAGCGGAATACGACACCATTAAAGCAATTAAAGCGAATGTTTCTATCCCTGTTATTGCTAATGGCGATATTACCTCAGCTGAAAAAGCTGAGTATGTTTTAAGTTATACCGGTGCAGATGGTGTAATGGTTGGCCGAGGAGCTCAAGGCCGACCATGGATTTTTCAAGAAATTAATCATTTTTTGAAAACTGGATCTAAGTTACCTGCACCACTCATGGATGATATTCGCTCAATAGTTATTGAGCACGTGCAAGCGTTGCACAAATTTTATGGCGAATTTATGGGTGTTCGATTTGCCCGTAAACACGTTGCTTGGTATATGCAAACGCATGAATCAGGCAAAGTGTTTCGCTCAAGTTTTAATACTTTAGAGTTTGCCGTAGAGCAACTTGAAGCATTAAATATGTATTTTGATAATTTAATTTTGAAAGAGTCTGTACTTTATGTTTGAACAAAATATTTCTTCTCCATTTGTAACCGGTGATTTACAAACACAAACTAAATCTTCTCCGTTACGTTCACAAGCCAAAATTGCAATCAGCAACTATTTATCACAATTAAATGGTAACGATGTTGATGATATGTATGACCTTGTACTTTCTGAGATTGAAGCGCCAATGCTTGAAGAAGTTATGAAATATACACGTGGTAACCAAACTCGTGCAGCGAATTTATTGGGTATTAACCGTGGTACCTTACGCAAAAAATTAAAAAAATATGGTATGAACTAAAATAACCATATTTAAAAAAGCACCTTAGGGTGCTTTTTTCATTTTAGGGAAACGCAAACCTAACTAAACAGTCAGGTTTGATCAGTGTATTAATTAACTTTATAGGTTTAAAAATAGCAATGGAAACTCCACGCCCAATTAAACGTGCATTATTAAGTGTTTCAGACAAAACAGGTATTGTCGATTTCGCTCGTGCTTTAAGTGCACAAGGTGTTGATTTATTATCTACCGGCGGAACAGCTAAATTATTAGCTGATAATGGTATTAAGGTTACTGAGGTATCTGAACATACTGGACATCCTGAGATAATGGATGGTCGCGTTAAAACGTTACATCCTAAAATTCATGGTGGCATTTTAGCACGTCGCGGTGTTGATGAAGCAGTGATGAGTGACAATAATATCGATGCTATCGATATGGTTGTGGTTAATTTATATCCATTTGCGAATACTGTTGCAAAAACAGGTTGTAGTTTAGAAGACGCGATTGAAAATATTGATATTGGCGGACCTACTATGGTGCGTGCTGCGGCAAAAAATCATAAAGATGTTACCATTATTGTAAACGCGAGTGATTACGGTCGCGTTCTTGCTGAAATGAGTAACAACAATGATTCATTAACCTATAAAACTCGTTTTGATTTAGCGATTGCTGCGTATGAGCATACTGCGGCATACGACGGTATGATCGCCAATTACTTTGGTAAAATGCTACCAGCATATAATGATAGCGAAAGTACCACCAGCTTTGATGAACGTGCACAATTTCCACGTACTTTTAATAGCCAATTCATTAAAAAGCAAGATTTACGCTATGGCGAAAATTCTCATCAAAATGCAGCTTTTTATACTGAAGCTAATCCAGAAGAAGCTTCAGTGTCAACAGCTACTCAAGTGCAAGGTAAAGCACTTTCATACAATAACATTGCAGATACTGATTCAGCGTTAGAATGTGTGAAAGAATTTGCGGAACCAGCTTGTGTTATTGTTAAGCATTCTAACCCGTGTGGAGTTGCCATTGGCGACGATATTTTAGCTGCTTACGAAGGTGCTTATAAAACGGATCCAACATCATCGTTTGGTGGCATTATTGCCTTTAACCGTGAATTAGACGCAAAAACTGCTGAAGCAATTGTTTCTCGTCAATTTGTTGAAGTGATTATTGCGCCGTCGGTTTCTAATGATGCTTCACAAGTTATTGCTGCCAAACCTAATGTACGCTTATTGGCTTGTGGTCAATGGAACTCACAAACAACAGGTTTTGACTACAAACGCGTTAATGGCGGATTGTTAGTGCAAGATAGAGATCAAGGCAAAGTAAATGCTGATGATCTAACTGTAGTTACTAAGCGTCAACCAACAGCAGATGAAATGCGTGATTTACAATTTTGCTGGAAAGTAGCTAAATATGTAAAATCTAATGCTATCGTGTATGTTAAAAATAGCGAAACGATTGGTGTTGGCGCAGGGCAAATGAGCCGAGTTTACTCTGCAAAAATTGCGGGTATTAAAGCTGCCGATGAAAACTTAGAAGTGGCAGGTTCTGTGATGGCGTCTGATGCTTTCTTCCCATTTCGTGATGGTTTAGATGCTGCTGCTGAAGCTGGTATTACTGCGGTTATTCAACCAGGTGGTTCAATGCGAGATAACGAAGTGATTGCCGCGGCAGACGAGCATAACATCGCCATGGTATTTACTGGTATGCGTCATTTTAGACATTAAATTGTTCAGTCATTAGTTGTATGACTTTATAGTCTTTGTAATTAATATAGTGCCTGCATTTTGCGGGCATTATATTAAACCAATATTGTTACTAGGCTTTATTAGTGGGTGGCAGTGAAATTTAAATCTGCTATAACTACTCTTGTTTATTTCTATATAGTAAAAACTCATTCTACAACTAACGGAAAATAATAATGATAACTTTTAAATCTGCAGCGATAGCGTTGGCAACCACAATACTTTGTTCTACGGCAAATTATGCTCAAGCAAATACCACATTAGCACAAGCACTTTCTGGTGAACAACGTAGCGTTGCCCATAAATCTCGTGATATTTATCGTCATCCAAAACAAACATTAGAATTTTTTGGTTTTAATCCAAAAATGACCGTTGTTGAGATTACACCAGGCGGTGGTTGGTATATGGAAATATTAGCACCAGCTTTGAAAGAAAATGGCAAGTATTATGCGGCTCAATATCCTGATACAGGTAAAGATGACTATTACAGTAATTCACGTAAAAAATTAATCAAAAAATTGGCTAGTAATTCCGCCTTTAGCAAAGTAAGTATTACCAATTTTATCCCCAAAAAAGCCAGTGAATTAGCGCCAGAAGGCTCTGCTGATTTAGTACTTACATTCCGTAATCTTCATAATTGGGGAGAAGCGGGCATGAAACAAGTGTTTATTGATGCTAACCGTGCTTTAAAGGCTAATGGTATTTTAGGTGTGGTTGAACACCGTATGCCAAAATCACAAGATTGGAAAGCAAATATGCGTAGCGGTTATGTCCCTACCGATATGGTGATTAAATTTGCTAAAGAAGCAGGTTTTAAACTTGTTGTTAGCAGCGAAGTTAATGCTAACCCAAAAGATACGGCTAATCATCCTAAAGGTGTGTGGACTTTACCGCCAGTGCTACGTTTAAAAGAAGTTGATAAAGCAAAATATTTAGCGATTGGCGAAAGCGATCGTATGACCTTAAAATTTGCTAAAATAGCGCAGAAATAACGGTAAGTTGAAACTCGTTGCAAAAAAATACGATTATGTTCTGTCATCCTGACGAAGGTCAGGATCTATTAGTGTAAATATAAATAAAAATTTTAAATTAATGAGAATAAAAGAATGAAAGTTTTAGTTATTGGTGGCGGTGGTCGAGAACATGCTTTAGCGTGGAAAGCTGCTCAATCGAAACAAGTCAGTAAGGTTTATGTTGCTCCAGGTAATGCTGGAACCATCACAGAAGACAAGCTAGAAAATGTTGCTATTTCTGTGGGTGAAATCGATAAATTAGTTGAATTTGCTAAAAGTAATGATATTAGCTTAACTATTGTTGGTCCAGAGCAACCCTTAGTTGAAGGTGTTGTTGATGCTTTTCAAGCACAAGGCTTAGCTATATTTGGTCCAAGCGCTAAAGCGGCTCAATTAGAAGGTTCAAAAGCGTTCACTAAAGATTTTCTTGCTCGTCATCAAATACCTACTGGCTATTATAAAACTTTCACTGAAGTAGATACTGCTCTTGCTTATGTAAATGAACAAGGCGCACCTATTGTTATAAAGGCAGATGGGTTAGCGGCAGGCAAAGGTGTGATTGTTGCAATGACACTAACTGAAGCGGAAGACGCAATTAAAGATATGCTTGCCGGCAATGCTTTTGGTGATGCAGGTCATCGCGTTGTTATAGAAGAGTTTCTTGAAGGTGAAGAAGCCAGCTTTATTGTGATGGTTGATGGCAAAAATGTTTTATCGTTTGCTACTAGTCAAGATCATAAACGAGCTTATAACAATGATGAAGGACCTAACACGGGTGGCATGGGCGCTTATTCTCCGGCTCCAGTTGTAACAGATGAAATTCATCAACGCATATTAAATGAAGTGATCATGCCGACTGTTGAAGGTATGGCAAAAGAAGATGCGCCTTATTCAGGTTTTTTATATGCAGGATTAATGATTGACGCTGATGGCACGCCTAAAGTGATTGAATATAACTGTCGATTTGGTGATCCTGAAACTCAGCCAATAATGATGCGATTACAATCAGATATTGTAGAGCTGTGCTTACTTGCTTGTGGTGGAAAACTAGACCAAGCAACAATCAAGTTTGATCCACGTCCAGCGGTAGGGGTGGTTTTAGCTGCTGGCGGATATCCTAACGATTATGCTAAAGGTGATGTTATTTCAGGCCTTGAAACTAATCAGTTAGCCGATCGAAAAATATTCCATGCAGGCACAGCATTAAAAGATGGAAAAGTAGTGACAGCGGGTGGACGAGTTTTATGTGCTACTGCTTTAGGTGATACAGTCACTGAAGCACAACAAGCGGCTTATCAATTAGTTGATGAAATTAGTTGGAAAGATATGATTTATCGTACGGATATTGCTTATCGCGCAATAAAAAGAGAGAAAAATAATATTTAATTACGCTTAGCGTGGTTATTGAATTTTCTCATTAAAGCGATAAAACAAAAATGCCGACTGATATAAAGCCGGCATTTTAATATTTATAACTTAGCAAACACTTCTTTTTTTGCTCCGCCTTTCACCGCTGCTGCAATTGCTTTCTCTTTTGTTAAACCTGATAAAATAGCCGTTTCCACAATCTGTTGATCAAATTGTCTCTTGCTAGAGCGAACAGCCTTGGTCACTACCGCTTCACTTTTTTCAGGATATAATTTTAATGTTCTTTTAACTAAACTGACGACATTATCTGGTAACGCCTTAATAATTCCAAGAAAAACATTAAGCATACTGTCGGAATTTTTATTGCTCGTGTTAGAAATTACAGAATCACTGATAAACGGCTCAGTGCTTACCGCTACCCTAACAATGTTTTCAATGGGATCAGAACTATTATGTGCGGCTGCGAGAATAATCTCATTTGCATAAGCAGGTTCAACACCTATAGCAATTTGAACTATTTCACGACATTCCGCCACATTTGCTTGTAGTACGGCGGTAACCGCTGCTGCTGCTAAGGCTGGTTCTGCATGTATAGTGGCAGTAAGAATCGCTTTATAATTTTTCGGATACTTTCTTAAAGCAAGCTTTAAAATTGATTGTGCATTTTCAGGATAACGCTTTATTAATGAACCAACGCTATTTTCAATGGATATATTTTGCTGTACTTGTTGGTTTAATAGCTGGTTAATCAATTGTTCCTGTCGATTTATAACGCTATCCATAGCATAACTAGTAAAATTAACACCAATAAGTAGCAATAAAAAATTTATTTTTTTCATCGTTACTACTGCTTTTGTCTATGAATTTATAAATTATATTAATTATTCTTAGTGAATAAATAAATTCGGATAACCAATATAAAGTAAATAAAAAATTAAATCTCCTGTACATACATACAAGGAAATAGATAACACTGCTAACATTTTGGCTGCGAAAAGAACAAAAAGTTCAAAAATAAAGCGAACAAGCAAAAAGATCAAAATAATACTTGATCATTTTTTCTAACTCTCTAGAATGCGCATCCAGTTCCAAGGGGTTCAGTTGAAATGAAGTCTTAAAGAACTGTTTTG
>Ga0316204_10001585_pt1 | contig 59649 bp, 56 predicted proteins | sample 6monrhotite_MG_2_FD_205661 | JGI IMG/M metagenome (GOLD analysis project Ga0316204, IMG submission 205661) | Microbial mat bacterial communities from mineral coupon in-situ incubated in ocean water Damariscotta River, Maine, United States -... | ecosystem: Environmental > Aquatic > Marine >...
GACCCGCGTGCGGAGCTCAGGTTTTCCGTAACAGACAATGCAAACCTCTCTGAAACTGACAAAATATCAGATGCCGTTCTTAATTCAGCAATTGGCTTTAATGCCCGTATTGATGGTAGTCGAACGAATTTAGCTATCGACTATTCGCTTGATCACTTTTTATTTTTAAGCGATGGCGGCAGTGATTACCGCCAAAATCTTTTTGGTACCTTGGATGCTGAAGTCTGGAAGGACCACTTCACTATTAATGGTCGTGCTAGTTTGCGGCAGCAGTTTCTCGATCAACGAAGTAGTCTATCTGGTAGTTCTGCTAATAGAACCGAAAACAGACGATTGGTTCAAGCCTACACTGGAACTGGTATTTTTCGGACTGGTCTTCGAGATTTTGCGGATGCCAGAGTAACATATCGTTTTGGACTTACACGTAGTCCAGCAGATAATTTGCTGGATGAAACCTTGCCGGTTAACTTTTCAGATTCTACCAGCCAGGAAATTTTCGCCTCCATTGATTCCGGAGAGCGTTTCCGTAACTTTCAGTGGCGATTGTTTGCGGATTCTTCGCGTGTTACCAGATCTTTAGACGTAAATGACTTTAGAAAAGAACGTGCAGGTGGCGACCTTACCATTAAGTTTAATCGCTTCTTTCAATTGACCGGAAATTTGAACGTTTCAAGTAATGATTTTCAATCAGACGTATTGTCCGAAGAAGGATTTGGATGGGAAGCTGGGTTTCGTTGGACACCTGGACGTAAATTGGATTTGTCGGTTTCATATGGACGAGAGGGTGCTCGCGAGATTTGGTATGCCTCACTTCAACATTTTTTCACGGTTAGATTTGACTTTAGAGGTAGTTATACGGATACAATTTCGGCCAATACAATTGTGCAGAATGACAATTTGAATAGTCTGCAGTTCCGGGGTGATGGGGGTATTTTCAACGGGGCAGGGTTGCCAATTGACGAGACGGACCCAACATTCTCGTTCTCTGATGTGGATTTCAGGCGCAGAGCAGCGACTGGAACATTTACTCTGCGGCAAAAGCGTACGACAAGTTATTTGACTGGAAATTCAGAATGGCGAACTTTCGACGATGGTACCGGCACTGGTCGTTCGTGGGGTGTTTCAGGTGGTATAGATCATAAAATAAATGAAAAAACCACAATATCTGCTCGACTTAGCTATCGTCAGAGTATATTTGATAATGGGGTCGTGGTAGATGGATTGACGAGTAGGATAGACGATTTTATTGTGGGCAACATAAGTTGGACTAAATCATTGTCGAAATATGTTCGTGTCGCGCTATCTTATGATCACACTCAACGTTTATCTAATGTTGAAGGTGGGAATTTAGAAGAGAATGTTCTTACATTCTACCTAAGAGGGACCTTTTAGTTTCGCATGTACGAGAGTTTTTATAATCTTCAGGGACGTCCGTTTCAATTAACGCCCGATCCTCGTTTTTATTTTAGTTCCAAAACCCATAAAAAGGCGATGGCATACCTTACCTATGGTTTGAACCAGGGTGAGGGCTTTATCATTGTTACAGGCGATATTGGCACCGGCAAGACTACGCTGGTGCGTCATTTGTTCGATACTCTCGATCGCAATGAGTTTATTGCAGCAATGATTGTTAGTACCCAACTTAGTGCTGAAGACCTATTGCGCAGTGTGGTTGCGGCATTTGGGCTCGACGCTCAAGCAGAAGACAAAGGCCAGCTTTTAGCGCGGCTGGAAAAACATTTACGGGAACAATTTGCTCGTGGACGACGCGCACTTTTGGTCGTTGATGAAGCTCAAAATTTATCTAACGCTGCGTTGGAAGAAATGCGGATGCTGTCGAATTTTCAGGAAGGCGACAAAGCGTTGGTGCAAAGCTTTCTTGTTGGCCAGCCCGAATTTCGCGAAAGAATTTTTGTTGCGCCTGAGTTAGAGCAATTGCGTCAGCGTGTTATTGCAACCCACCATCTTGAACCAATGGAACAAGAAGAACTCGCAGACTATATTCAACATAGATTGAGCATGGTTGGCTGGGACAATGACCCTTGTTTTACTGCGGATGCCGTTGAGGCGATCTATAATCATTCTGCGGGTGTTCCGAGAAGATTGAACACACTGTGCTCTCGCGTTTTATTGTATGGTTCTTTGGAGGAGATTCATACAATTGACGGCGAAGTTGTTGCATCTGTAATAGCGGACATGACCTCAGATACAAGGCCGGTTACCTCAACATCGTCTGCCGCGATAAGGCCTCCACAACCGACTACAAGCGCTAATGATTCAACCGTCCCGCTAGAGGCTGCAAAGCAAGCCAAGGCCAATTCAGAAGTCGACAATAGAATTGATAAACTGGAAGACATGATGAAATCGCAGGATCAGACGTTGCAGCAGCTTACACAGCTAATGACCCAGCTGGCCAGCGGAGCGAATAAGGACGAAAAATAGGACATGTCCTCCGCTGCTCCTGTTGAATTACAATTAGTGCCTCGTCGGACGGACACGGATATTGCTGTACCGATAAATTCATTTTCAGTCGATGTAGAAGAATGGTTCCAAGTAGGAGCCTTTGAAAATACGCTGAGCCGACGCGAATGGCCAAACCTTGAAAGCCGTGTAGAGCAGCAAACTTCTGACATTTTAGACTTACTGGCATCCAGCCAAGTTACCGCTACATTTTTTTGCCTCGGCTGGGTGGCTGAGCGTTGTCCAGGGCTAATAAAAAAAATAGCAGATGCTGGCCATGAAATTGGCTGTCACGGCATGGACCATCGCCGTATATTCACCTTGACTGCGGAAGAGTTTGCGGGTGACGTAATCCAGGCAAAGGCATTACTTGAAGATGTAAGTGGCTCTATTGTTACTGGCTATCGTGCCCCAAGTTTTTCCATGACCGCGAAGACATGGTCTTATTACGAGACTTTGGAACATGCCGGGTTTAAATATTCCTCCAGCGTAGTTCCTGCTAAAACTGATCATTACGGCATTGCGGGGCTGCCTAGACTGCCGTTTTATCCGCTTGAGGGCAGTAAGTTTATTGAAGTGCCCATGACGGTTGCAAAAGTAGCCGGCAGAACAATTCCTGCATCAGGAGGTGGGTATTTCCGGCTCCTGCCTAAGTTTTTGTCATATTTTCTTATGAAAAAAGCAAATATTCAGACTGATTTTGGGACAATATTTTATATGCACCCATGGGAAATTGACCAAGGGCAGCCTTTTATCCGCAAAGCTCCTTTGGTTTCCCGGTTTCGACATTATACCGGTCAGTCGAAAATGGCTCAAAAAATATCGCAGCTGCTCGCTGACAGGCAGTTCACGCGTATGGACAAAATGCTGTCTGCACAATTATTTGTGGACCTATAGAAGATGGCCATAGATGTCACTCTATTGAAGTCTGAAGATTTTTCCCGGTGGGATAAATTTGTTCGATCCAATGAGGAAGGCACATTTTGTCATTTGTCTGGATGGAAGACTGTCATTGAGAAAGGCGCAGGGCAGGCTTGTCCTTATTTAATTGCGAAAAATGGCGGCGTGATTGTCGGTGTATTGCCGTTAACCATAAAGCGTCATTTTTTGTTTGGTAAAGCACTGATATCGAATATGTTTTGTGTTTACGGGGGCGCGTTGGGTAATGATGAGAGTGTCATTGATGCTTTGTATGAACACGCGTGGAAAATGGCTGAAGAGAGTGGGCTGCCAGAACTTGAAATTCGCGGCGACGTAGCGAACCATACCAAGAGTATAGACTGGGTTAGTACCAGCGATTCAGCTACTTTTGGTATAACTTTAGCTGAAACTGCTGAAGAACAATTACTTGCGATTCCTCGAAAGCAAAGAGCTGTCATTCGAAAAAGCCTAAAGAATGGACTGACAACCGATTGGAACGGAAGCCTAGACATATTCTATGACTTATATGCTCAAAGCGTTTTGAGCCTTGGTACCCCGGTTTTTCCAAAATCTCTATTTGAAGAGCTAAAGAGTACATTCGGTGACTCGGTGCAAATTCAAATTACCAAAACTAAAGAAGGTCAACCGGTTGCCAGCTTAATGAGTTTTTACTTTGAAGGCACGGTGATGCCGTATTATGCGGGTGGAACGCCCGCAGTCAGGCGCCTGGCCGCCCATGACTTTATGTACTATAACCTGATGTTAAACGCGAAAGAGCGTGGCTGCACACAATTTGATTTTGGACGTAGCAAGGTGGATAGCGGACCGTATAAGTTTAAAAAAAACTGGGGTTTCACCCCCACTGTTTTACCATATTACACTCGATTGATGCTAGGTTCAGAGAAACCAAATTTGTCACAACAATCTGGCCCATATGCAACCTTGAGCAAGGTATGGAAGAAATTACCACTCAAAGTTTCTAAGGTTATTGGGCCACCGCTTGCTCGGCATCTAGGTTGAATGGGTATGGCTCGTATACTTTTTCTTGCACACCGAATTCCCTATCCGCCCAATAAAGGTGACAAGATTCGGTCGTGGCATTTTCTAGAGTATTTAATGCTAAGGCATGAAATTCATTTGGGCTTTTTCATCGATGCGGAAGAAGATTTGAAGCATGTCGATTTTCTTGAAAAGCAATGTTGTAGCATCGAATATTGCTTTGCTTCTCCACTCAAGCAAAAAATTGCATCATTGGCTGGGTTCTTTAATGGAACTTCGTTGACTGAGAATGCTTATCCGTCACGAAAAATGAAACGATTTGTTTCCGCCCTAATTGAAGACAAAAAGATCGATGCCGTATTTTTATTTTCAGCAGCTACATTCACTTTTTTGCCTCGCGATCTCCAAGGTATTCCAATTATTACGGACTTTGTTGATGTGGATTCCGCTAAATGGGAAGCATATGCAGACAACGGCAAGTGGCCTATGAGTATGATTTTCGGACGTGAAGCAAAAAGATTAGCCGCATTTGAGGCAAAAGTAGCCCAAAGAAGCGTCGCAAATATACTGGTAAGTGAGAACGAAGCCACATTGATGAAAGGTCGGTTAGCAGCAGAAATTTCGGATGACTTAAGTATTTTGGGCATCACAAACGGCGTCAATACGAGCGTGTTTTCACCGGAAAAATATACTGCATCAATTTCTCCCAATCAGATGATATTCACTGGTGCGATGGACTATGCGCCCAACGTTGAAGCGGTTGAGTGGTTTGTTCATTCCGTTTTTCTGCGTCTTAAAAAAGACTATTCTGATATGGAATTCATTGTCGCAGGCAGGCCCGTTGCACCTTCCGTCCAGAAACTAAATGCTTATGACGGTGTAATAGTATTGGGCGCAGTAGATGATATGGCGGAAACGATTTCCAGGTCTGCAATTGTGGTTGCGCCGCTACTGACAGCTCGAGGTATCCAGAATAAGGTCCTCGAAGGCATGGCAATGGGTAAGCCCGTGATTGCTACATCGGCAGCCAATGAAGGCATAAACGCGCCTGACCAAGAGGCAATTTGGATCGCCGACGATGCAGATTCATTTATTGCAGCGACCAAAGCTTTATTGAACGAAGAAACTGCGATTAGAATGGGTTTTACTGCGCGTAAATTTGTTGATCAAAACTTTAATTGGGCTGCTAGCTGCGCAAGCCTTGAAGACTTGATTTCTAAGGCAATTGATACAACTGCGAATATCGAAAGCAAGGCTGTAAGTTGACTATGCAGCGACATATTCAGCTGTTTTCAGTTGCCTTATTATTGTTGCTGGTTTCCTGGCACGCCACAGTATTTCACCTAGCCAGCATCGTTTGGTCAATTGACGTATTTTCCCACGGCATAATAGTACCTTTTGTCAGTCTTGCACTGATCTGGTCTCGGAGAGTAACATTATCAGTGATTAAACCCGTGTTTTCCGTGTTGGGAACTGGGTTGGTTTTAGCGGCTAGTATTATATGGTTAGTAGGAGAACTTGTAGATATTGCTCTATTTTCTCACCTTGCTTTGGTCATAGCGATCAATGGTTTGGTGATGGCAGTGTTTGGCCTTCAGTTTTACCGAGCTGTTCTATTCCCGATGCTATTTCTTTTTTTGGTCGTCCCGTTTGGATATGAACTCGTTGGGCCTTTGCAAACCACGACAGCAAAGTTAGTTATTGGTGTACTTGACTTGATAGGAGCTGAGTATGAAGCAGATGGCGTACTGATTAAACTTCCAAGCGGCCTTTATGAAGTCGCTGAAGCCTGTGCTGGCGTGAAATTTTTGTTCACCAGCGTTGTGACGGGTATTTTACTTGCTCATTTGGTGTTTAATAACTGGCGTTACCGATTGTTTATCCTGTTTGTCAGCGCGTTATTGCCGATCTTGGCCAACGCACTGCGTGTGCTTGGTATTCTGGCAATTGCCGAGATGACAGATGCCAGTTTTGCCAAGGACGTTGATCACATTGTTTATGGTTGGGTCTTCCTATCAATAGTTTTATTTTCGCTGATAGCTTTTGCTTATAAAATTTCGGATAAATCTCCAGAAACGATACCTTTAGCTAATGAAACAGTATCTTCTTCCGCTAGTTCCTCAAACATATTGGCCGTTGGCATTGCTTCTTTTTTGCCGCTCTCGACTGTATTTTTTGTTCAGCCACTAGGTACAGAGGAGTACAGAGAGAATATTATCCAAGTAGCGCCACTGTTTGAGGCAGCACCAGATCGCTATCGAATTCTCACAGACACTTCAACCATTTCAAACCCAGGTTTTGTTGGGGCAAGTGATGTTCGGGCCTCTATGGTACGACGAGGGGGCCATGTTTTTTTGGCAACTTTTGCTCATTTCGACCGACTGGGACAGTCTACGCGGCTAATCCGCCCCGGCAACACATTGGCAGGGCCCAGTTGGGCGCCAATGCGGGGGATGGCAGATGCGGACGTTGAAAGGTGCGAAACGGCTTATACCGAAAGCATTCTCCGGAACCAGGGAAAACGCATGGTATCTTGGGCATTCTACTTTGTTAACGGTGAACCCGTTACATCCGGGTTAAATGAAAAATTAGAGACTGCCGTGGCACGGCTTAAGCGTGAACAGGCTGCTGGTGAAATATTCATACTCAGCGCGCCAATTGATGGTGATATCGATACTATTCGTGATTTATTTACTGATTTTTTGTCGACTTTTTCGTCAGATGGTCTTTTATGGGCATCTGGGGGCGCTAATGTAAGGGACAGCATTATATGTGCGGGATAACCGGCTGGATGACTCGTGACGGCAGCCCTGTCGAAGAGCGCCTTTTTAGACATATGACAGATAAAATTAATCACCGAGGCCCGGATGGGGAAGGGTATTTTTTCGGTGGTGATGTGGCACTTGGGCACAAAAGACTTTCGATTATTGATATTGCAGGTGGCCATCAACCCATGTATAGCGCCGGCAAGGAAATTGTGCTGACGTATAATGGGGAAATTTATAATTTCCAGTCACTTAGAAGAGAATTGGAAGGGTTAGGGCATCGTTTTAATACCCATTCAGACACTGAAGTTCTCTTGAATAGTTACGTACAATGGGGCGAAGACTGCGTTAAACGACTACGGGGTATGTTCGTATTTGCAGTATGGGACGGACCAAAACAAAAGTTATTTTTAGCGCGTGATCGGTTGGGCATTAAACCGCTTTTTTACAGCTTCTTACCTAATGGTGATTTTGTATTTGGTTCCGAATTAAAAGCATTGCTGCCAATACCAAAGCTATCTCGAAAATTAAGACTGGACGCATTAGAGGACTATCTAATGCTTGGGTATATTCCTGATCCAAAATCCATTATTGAAGGCGTCCTGAAATTGGAACCCGGCAATTGTTTGACTCTGGAAAAGGGAGCAATGCATCCACGCATCAATTGTTACTGGCACCCTGGAGTAGGGCAGCCGGGCGTGTCAGCTTCTCGCTCGGAAGATTTGCTGTTGCGGCTAGAAGACGCAGTTAAGATGAGAATGATCGCTGACGTTCCCCTGGGCGCCTTTCTGTCAGGGGGTGTTGATTCGAGCGCTGTAGTTGGCCTTATGGCAAAATTGGGCAGCGGCCCTGTGGAAACATGCGCCATTGGATCAGAAGATCCAAATTATGATGAAAGCGGATACGCACAAATTGTAGCTGATCAATTTGAAACAAGTCATCGCTGGCGTTTAATTTCCGCGACTGATCGCTCATTGGTCGACACCATGGTCGATATATATGATGAGCCTTTCGCAGACCCTTCGGCATTACCCACATACAGAGTTTGCGGCCTTGCTCGGGAGAAAGTAAAGGTTGCATTGTCCGGTGATGGTGGTGATGAGCTTTTTGCTGGTTATCGGCGGCATCGCTTTCACATGGCTGAGGAATCTCTTAGAGGTATGCTGCCAATGTTCGTACGGCGGGCGGTGTTTGGCCCCTTAAGTCACGTGTATCCAAAGCTGGACCGGGCGCCTCAGTTCTTGAGGGCTAAATCAACCTTTGAGGCTTTATCTCGAACGTCTGCGCAAGCTTATTGTCAAAGCGTGAGCCGCACACCTGATAGAGATCGTAAGCATTTACATTCGAAAAGAATGAAGCGAATGTTGGCGGGTTATCACCCACATGATCGATTCACCGAGTTGGCCGATGAGGTTAAAGGGGCGGATCCACTTTCAGTGATACAATATATTGACCTGAAGACATATTTATCCGGTGACATCCTCACGAAAGTTGACCGCGCAAGCATGGCCCAAAGCCTAGAGGTTCGTGTACCGATACTGGACCATAAATTTGTTGAATGGGGATTTAGGGTACCCCCTCAGGAACGCATAGTTGATGGTGAAGGAAAAGCTGTGTTTAAAGCTGCTTTGCGTGGGTTTTTGCCGGACAAAATATTGTATCGCACAAAAAAGGGTTTTGACGTTCCAACTGTTAGTTGGCTTCGTAATGAGTTGGCAGATGAGACGATTTCGTTAGGCGAAAGTGAGATTTTCGCGGACAGCGGCCTTTTCAATATGCAGGGCGTTCAACATATGGCCGAAGAGCATGTGCTTGGCTCCAGAGATCACCATACAAGTCTATGGTCATTGATAATGCTTGAACGTAGCCTCAAAAAACTGAATTTGGAAATGCCTACTGCATAGCCCTAGCGCTTGTTATCCAAAGCATAGCCCGCAGACCTTACAGTACGAATATAATCTTCACCCGCGGCATTCATCGCCTTTCGAAGCCGTCGAATATGAACATCAACAGTGCGGGGTTCGACATATACATTGTGGCCCCACACAGAATCGAGAAGCTGTTCACGTGAGAAAACCCTGCCTGGGTTTTCCATGAAATGGCGCAACAAGCGATATTCGGTTGGCCCAAGTTGAACGGCTTCGCCGTTTCGCGTCACGCGGTGTGAAACATTATCTAGTCGAATGTCATCAAAAACAAGGTCTTCACCAGCAAGAGCAGGGCGCACTCTGCGAAGTACCGCTTGAATCCTAGCAATCAGTTCTTTCGGAGAAAAGGGTTTTACAACATAGTCATCGGCACCCATTTCAAGCCCACGCACTCTATCTGGTTCATCAGCACGGGCTGTTAACAGTATTATCGGGACATTTGCTGTGCCTTCGTTCCGGCGAAGTTGGCGGCATATTTCAAGGCCAGAAAGATTAGGCAACATCCAGTCGAGCAGAATGACATCTGGTGTATCCTGAATTGCCATATATAGGCCTTCTTCACCGTCTGTAACTGTATCAATACTATAATTGGCACGTTCCAAATTATAGCGAACAAGCTCAGTTATGCTCAAGTCATCTTCTATGAGAAGTACTTTGGTTTTCACGTATGGTTCCTTTTTCGTCACCAATGTGGGTGCGCTGACCTCAGCCTCGTTTTTAGCTATACAAGACAAATATTACAATTTAATTGCGTATAAACGGCGTTTGGTTCAGGTAATAACGATTTAACACCATGTGTTTAAACGCTTAATTACTCTCTGGTGCACTTAATTCAAAGCTGAAAATTGTTCCTGATCCTACCTCGCTTTCGACATTTAATACACTGTCATGGCGAAGTAGGATATGTTTAACAATGGCAAGCCCTAAGCCTGTCCCCCCCATTTTTCGCGATCGTGCATTGTCAACGCGGTAAAACCTCTCGGTTAGACGGGCAAGGTGATCTTCTGTAATCCCAGGCCCCTCATCGCGAATGGATATTTTTATTTTCCTTGTGTCATCATCCATTGCAGCATCAACGAAAACTGTTGTATCTCGGTCAGCATATTTTGCGGCATTCACTGTCAAGTTAATCAATACCTGCATCAATTGATCCGGGTCTGCAACGACACGTTCTGCATTCTTTCCAATATTTGTCTTGAAAGACATGCCGCGGTCTTTACCTACGGCAGAAGCGGTTAATACAATGCTATTAATCATTGTGGTCAGGTTTACTTCGCTGTCAGGGGCTTCGTGACGGGACATCTCAATTCTGGACAATGACAACAAGTCATCAATGAGCCTTACCATTCGCTCGGTTTCAGTTTGCATAATGCCGAGAAAACGCTCTCTCGCAGGGGGGTCATTTTTCGCTGGGCCTTGCAAAGTTTCAATGAAACCAATGACCGAGGAAAGAGGAGTGCGAAGCTCATGGCTGGCATTGGCGACAAAGTCCACTCTCATTTGCTCGGTTTGAAGAAGGCTGGTCACTTCGTAGAAGAAAGCCATCGCCTGTGTGGGAACTTTTTTCGATCCTGTTCCTGAAACCCTGGAAATGGTGACATCAAAACTACGTTTTTGGTTGTTTTCATATCGAATCACACCGGCGTATTTTTCACCATCAATAAATATTTTCTGAATCGCTTCGACGATTTTTGATTGGCGCAGATATTTGTGGACATCATTACCTGCAATTTCGTCACCGATTAATTCCTTTGCCGCATTGTTAGCAAAAGATATCCGGTGGTCTTCTCCAATAATCAAAATTGGTAATGGCACTGCGTGTAGGGTGTTAGCACGAACAGACTTAATCCCACCGCTACGGCGTGTAGTAATAATTGACTGAGCAGAATCATTATCTTCGGACGGCAACCCCGCTGTTTTATCAAGGGTTTCAATACTGAGAACTAAAAGGGCCATTGCACCAAATGTCACAATTGCCGCCACATTAGAAATCATTCCCAAAAACCAAAATACCGCAAGAATAACGAACAAAATTGCAACGATGGCTGGTCGCGTTAAAAGACTTTGCAGATTAATGCTCGGGGTTTTGGAGACTGGCATGCTTGATAACTCGTGTGGGGAATAACAACAGTTTAGCTTTTACAGTACAATGAAAACTAGAAATGTTACCCTATCATGACATTTTTCAACGTAGGGGTCTAAAATTTTACTAGCTAAAACATATAAATATGGCGTATTGTCATTTCGTTGGTTGGGGTTTTGCTCACGGAAACGTGGTCGAAATATTTTTTATGACATTATTACAATGGATATGTTGTGACTGAAAAACCAATTTTACCCGACACTTCCGGTGCTGACACTAGCAGCTCTGAAACTGAGTTTGACGCAGAAACTCGCCGGATTTCAGAACGCCGTCAACTGCTAACGCTTGGAGCGGCCGGCCTTCCAATGATGCTTACGCTGAAAGCATCAGCACGTGAAGTGCTGATCTCACAGTTAACCTGTACAGTTAAGTTACCGCAAAGGATGCGTATTCTTGTCGATTGTGACGGTGCGGCCTGGGTTGGAACGCGCAGTATTGACTACGTAAACGGTAAGGGTTTTGAAGTTGCTGACATAGTAAAGTTCAAGGATAAAGCTTCCTATGTCTTTCCGTCTGGAACAGTTCCCAATAATTGGCGGCCTGATACGTGCCCAATCGAAGAATGTAATAATGACGACGACGATGATGACGATGATGACGATTTTGATTTCGAAAGTGCGTCTGCTGAGTTAGACGAACTGATGCGAGCGTCTTTTTCCGATCAGGCAGACGGCATTATGTTGGCGTCTGCGATGATTTCAAGAAAAGGTGACGATGACGACGACGATGATGACTGTGACGAAGATTATGTCGACTCTGGTTATGCCTATTACCAAATTAATAAAAATACGACTATTTCACCGGCAGATCATTTAAGTGGCAGCACTTGGAGTACGCAGAATAATAACAATGGTTTGTTTATCGAGTTATCGCTGGCCTACGAGGCGAGTTATGGCAACACGGCAGGCTGGCCAGGAATTTCGTGTATTTTCTCAATTATTACCTATTTGGGCCAACAAAGCTGATTAAAACACACAGCTAATAGGTATGGACTGAATATGGCCTCAAGTGGCGATGATAGCAGCCAAGTTTGGACGTCAGACTCCTCACAATATTTGTCTGTAATGTATGATGATACACATTTGGTGTACTTCAAGCCGTCTGGGGAAACACATTTCCTAAACTTTCTCTCATTTGGTTTAATTGATGTTTTGTCAGAAAAGTCGTTGACGATAGACGGCCTTCACGAACTGATACAGGACCGTTTTTCCCTCACAGCCGATGATATCCCTAAGAGTTTATTGATATCAACGCTCGCCGAACTGGACTTGGCAGGCTTGGTCTCATCGAAACGCGTGAAAGAAAAACTGTGACCTCAAGCCTAAATATATTTAGCAAAGAAGAAATTCGAAAGGCATTGAAAGACGGAAGTTTCACATTGCACCTTGGGCCTTTCAGTCACCTTCTGTCTGGAAGGGGTGATGCGTTATTAGATTTCCTGATCGACACATACCGTGACAACAGAGTCGAAATGTCACCATCGGATGTTACAGATGTGCAGCTAAGCCTTGAAGCGCCGAATGTCCTGAGGCGATTTTTCAGGCCACAAGTGACACCCAACCCGGGCTTTGAAGTTCCGGCAATGCCGTTGCCTCTTAGTATGTCTGCACTAGCCCATGAAATGGGGCTAAATCTTTCTGTTGCGCTTAAATGTTGTCGATTTGTGAATGTACATGCTGGTGTGGTTGCTGACGATGAAGGCGCCATAGTCATGAGTGCTGCGTCTGGTGCAGGGAAAAGCACGCTAACTGCGGCTTTACTTCAATATGGCTACCGTCTCTTTTCGGATGAATTTGCGCTCATCGGTTTAGATGGACCAATTTTACACCCATATCCGCGCCCAATTTCCTTAAAACAGGAAACCATTCCTGTGGTTAGGGAGATGGTAGGGGACAATTGGATAAGCGAAGTTGTAAAGGGCTCGCCAAAGGGCGATATCGCTTATTATCGCGCCAGAAAAAGAGACCTTGCCAGAGACCAAGAGCCAGCCAAGGCCAAATTGATATTGTTTCCTAATTTTGAAAAAGGTGTTCAACCAATTGCCCATCAGTTGAATCCCGCAGAAGCGATTATGCGGCTTGTTCCGGCATCAACTAACTATTCTCTGCTAGGCGAGCCCGCATTCCGAGCAATTACAGGATTGGTAGAAAACACGCGTGCATATGAAATTAGCTACGGCTCAACCACCGATAGCCTGCGGTTGGTAGAACAAATAACGGGCAAAAAAATGTTATGATGCGCCCCATTGGCATAAAACAGATTACCGGTCGCAGCCCGCTGCCAGAGAGCGTAATGGAACGAATAAAGTTGATTCAGTACGCCGACGCAAATCATGTATTGGGTCAAATGGCGTCCGTGGTTAATGCTGGCGCGGAGGACCGTTTAGGTGAGGTTTTCCGTAATGCCTTACTACGAGCTGAACACGATCACCGGATGCTGCAATTTGAGATGAATCGGCTCGAGCATGCTTTGACCAAAAGCGACATTGAACCGATAGTTTTAAAAGGCGGCGCTTACGTTGCGTTGCGAAAGAAGGCAGGCAATGGAAGACGGGTTAGTGATCTGGATATTTTGGTAGATGAAGACCAACTGGTTGAGGTTGAAACGTTGCTGAAAGAGGCAGGTTGGGAGACGGAAGAAACGACTGATAACCCTTACGACCAGTCTTATTACCGCGAGCACATGCATGAATTACCGCCACTTAGACATAGAAAACGCGGAACAATTATTGATATACACCATCGGCTGTTACCAAGAACAGCGCGGTACAACGTCGATGTTAATGCAATGCGAAAAATGGCGGTCCCGCTGGAAGGTGTTCGGCTAAAAACATTCAATGATGTTGATTTGTTCATACATTCCGCTGTGCATGCTTTCGGGGATGGTTCTTTTGATGCACCGGCTAGAAGCTTAGTGGAACTTAGTATGCTCTATGAAGAGTTAAGCGAAGAAGATCAGAAACATCTGCCTCAACGTGCCTCTGATGTAGGGGCTGCCATTCCCGTGTCTGTCGCACTTTGGGCAATTGGCTGTTTTTTTTCAATAAAAAATGCCCTCACACAGGGGCACCATCTTATGAAGTTCAGGCGTCATTATATATTACGCTGGGCCATCAAGTCGAAAACGCTGACAGGGCGCCTGTCTACTTTAGCCAAGGCGTTTTTATATATACGCAGTCACTATCTGCGCATGCCGCTGTATCTCTTGATCCCTCATCTCACTCGAAAGGCTTTTGCCTGGCGGCCATTGTCCAAGAAGCCGGTTGAGTTACCGTTTCCGTAAATTTGTTATTGTGCACTGAATTTTGATCTCTTTCTGCTTGCCTCGCCGGCTGTGCATGGTTTATGAGCAAATGAAATTGCGTAGAATGCCCTGATATTGAAATATCACGAAAGCGTTCAGTTCTGTGTAAAAGGTAGAAGTGATGAATGAATGGCGCCCCGACAGTTGGAGAAGCAAGCCGATAGTGCAAGTTCCGTCCTATCCGGATGAAGCGGAGGTTAAGGCCGTTGAGAAAGAACTTTCGGGTTATCCGCCATTGGTTTTTGCCGGCGAAGCAAGAAATCTAAAGGCGCAACTGGCGGAAGTTTCAGTCGGAAACGGCTTTTTATTGCAGGGCGGCGACTGCGCTGAAAGCTTTGCTGAATTTCACCCTGACAACATTCGCGACACTTTTCGAGTACTGCTGCAAATGGCCGTGGTGCTTACATTTGCGGCTAGTTGCCCTGTTGTAAAAGTAGGGCGCCTTGCGGGCCAATTTGCCAAACCACGCTCAAGTGACATTGAGACCAAAGACGGTGTTGAGCTGCCGAGTTATCGCGGTGATATAATTAACGGCATCGATTTTTCAGCCACTTCCCGTGTACCTGACCCTAAACGGATGTTACGAGCCTTTAGCCAATCGGCTGCTACTCTAAACTTGTTGCGTGCGTTTGCACAGGGTGGTTACGCAAACCTTATGTCTGTACACAAATGGAATTTGGATTTTGTAACTCAAAGCGGCGCAGGCGAACGGTACGGAGAATTGGCCGACCGGATCGGTGAAGCGTTGTCCTTCATGCAAGCATGCGGCATTAATCCGGCTGACGTGAGACAGCTTCAGGGCACTGACTTTTACACGTCTCACGAGGCATTGCTTCTTGGATACGAACAAGCTCTTACGCGCATCGACAGTACGTCTGGCGATTGGTACGACACATCAGCTCATATGCTTTGGGTAGGTGATCGAACCCGTCAGACTGATGGCGCTCATTTGGAATTCTTGCGCGGCGTCGCAAACCCCTTGGCGAGCAAGGTGGGACCAACAACTGACCCGGACGATTTGATTCGCTTGATTGATACACTTAATCCAGACAACGAAGCAGGGCGGCTAACACTGATCACACGTTTTGGTGCAAATCAGGTAGAAGAGTTTCTTCCTCGTATCCTTCGCAAAGTTAAAAGCGAAGGCCGAACTGTCGTATGGTCATGTGATCCGATGCACGGCAATACACTCTCGGCTGCAGGTGGATTGAAAACCAGGCCTTTTGAGCGGATTTTACAAGAAGTTAAGCAAGTTTTTGCCTGCCACAAAGCTGAAGGTACATATGCTGGAGGCATTCATCTGGAACTGACGGGGCAAAATGTGACTGAATGTACCGGCGGCGCAATGGCAATAACTGAAGATGGTCTTTCTTCCCGTTATCATACCCACTGTGATCCCAGACTAAACGCCAATCAGGCAATAGAACTTGCGTTCCTAGTAGCTGAAGCACTGAAGGACGAGCGGGATGCATTGGCGACGGTTGCAGCTGAATAAATTTTTGCTTCAGATTTGAAAACTTCACGTGGCAACCACCGTAGCGCCGTCTAGGGCTTGTTTGCCGTTGCTGGCCGATGTAAAAGGCAGCCATGATGAATACCCTTTCCATATATATGGTTCAATCGAACCCAACAGTTGGTGCTATTAAGCAAAACTGTGAGGCCATTGCAGAAGCTTACGCTCGGGCAATAGCCGCCGGCGCTGGCCTTGTATTGACACCTGAGCTTTCGGTGACCGGCTACCCACTAGAGGATTTGGTTTTAAAACCATATTTCGTGCACGCGGCCATGAGAGCGGTTGAAAGCTTGGCTGGCATCACCGAAGGGGAGAATAACCCTGGCATTATCGTTGGATCGCCCTGGCAAGTAGGCGAACAACTTTTTAACGCAGTGCTGTTGCTCGAAAAGGGCGAAATAACTGAAGTCCGCTACAAACATGAGCTTCCCAACTACGGAGTTTTTGATGAAAAACGCGTATTTAACAGAGGGCCATTACCGTCACCAATAGATTTTCGCGGGTTCTCGCTGGGCGTCATGATATGCGAAGACATGTGGTATCCAGAAGTCTCTAATGCTCTCGCTGCTGGCAACGCAGATATGCTGTTGGTGCCAACGTGTAGCCCGTTTGAACTTGATAAACATAATGAGCGGCAATTTAATGCCCGTGAACGCGTTAAAGAAACCGGGCTACCTTTGATTTTCTGTAACCAAATTTGCGGCCAGGACGAGCTTGTTTTTGACGGCGCTAGTTATGTCTTAAATGCCAACGGCGAGCCTGTAGTTCAACTCGATTCATGGCAGCGGGTTGAATTCGTGATTAACTGGGTACGTTCGTCAGAAGGAATGATTTGCCAAACTGAACATGATGCTACACTCGAACAAGGTTTGGCCGCAATGTATCAAGCGATGATGCTTGGGTTGCGGGACTATGTTGAAAAAAATAGATTTTCCGGTGTTCTACTTGGGCTGTCGGGCGGCATTGACAGTGCGCTCTCCGCTGCGGTAGCTGTTGACGCTCTCGGTGCAGAAAATGTTCACTGTGTAATGATGCCATCTCGTTATACGTCAGAAGAAAGTCTCGGTGATGCAGCGGAATGCGCAAATCTTTTAGACGTGCCGTATGAAGTGATACCTATCCGTCCGGGCATTGAGGCATTTGATGAAATGTTGGCGAATGCATTTGCGGGCACTGAGCCGGACACAACCGAAGAAAATATTCAGTCGCGTCTTCGCGGTTTGGTTCTCATGTCATTATCCAACAAGTTCGGCAAAATGGTACTCACAACGGGCAATAAGTCAGAAATGTCTGTTGGCTACGCAACTTTATACGGTGATATGTGCGGCGGATACAGTGTACTTAAAGATGTCTATAAACTGGACGTATTTGCCCTGTGTCGCTGGCGCAATAAAAACATGCCCAAGAATGGGCTTGGACCACAGGGGTTTGTAATGCCACAGAATATTTTTACCAAGCAGCCGACCGCAGAGCTCCGCGATGACCAAAAGGACGAGGATAGCTTACCGCCCTATGAACGGCTGGATGATATTCTGCGCTGCCTGGTTGATGATGAAATGGCTGTGATAGACATTATTGCGCGCGGCCACGACGCTTCAGAGGTTGCACGTATTGAACACCTGCTGTACATCGCCGAATATAAAAGACGTCAAGCACCGCCCGGCGTTAAGATTACACGAAAGAATTTCGGCCGTGATCGGCGATATCCAATAACAAATGGGTTTAGATCCGCCAGATCATGATGTTTGGGTCAAGTGACCAAAACAAAAAGCTGACTCGAGGAATGAATAATGAGTGTTAAAGTTCGTTTTGCCCCGTCTCCAACGGGCAAATTGCACATCGGAAATATAAGAGCAGCTCTGGTTAATTGGCTGTTTGCAAAGCAACAGGGCGGCAAATTTGTCCTGCGCATTGACGATACCGATGTGGAGCGTTCAACCCAGGAAAACGAGGATGCAATAAAAGCTGATCTAACTTGGCTGGGCCTTCATTGGGACGAGACTTTTAAGCAAAGCGAACGGTTTGATCGTTATAATGAGGTCGTTGACGCACTGAAGTTAGCGGGCCGGCTGTATCCTTGTTTTGAGACTGCTGACGAACTGGATGTAAAGCGTAAAATCCAGATGGGTCGTGGCATGCCGCCAGTTTATGACCGGTCTTCATTGGCTTTGAGTTCGAGCGAAATCGAAGCATTTGTTGCCGCAGGTCGCAAGCCGCACTGGAGATTCAAGCTCGATGTGCCTGCTCGGGTTGAATGGAACGATCTTATCCGAGGAACTGTTTCTATTGATATGGCGTCAGTATCAGACCCTATTCTTATTCGGGAAGATGGAAGCTTTTTATATACATTACCAAGTGTCGTCGATGATGCAGACTTTGGTATAACACACATTGTACGTGGTGAGGACCATGTGACTAATTCCGCTGTTCAGGTTCAATTGTTCGAAGCTGTTGGCGGTGAGGTGCCGAAAATGGCCCATTTTGCCTTGATGACAGGCAAGGGGGGAGAAGGCTTGTCCAAGCGTCACGGCGCTATGTCTATTGGCGAGTATCGGGATGATGCTGGCTTAGAGCCGATGGCAATTGTGTCACTGATGGCCCGTGTAGGAACCAGTGAGCCGATTGAAGCTTTCACCACTGCTCATGCTCTGATAACAGGGTTTGATTTTGCAAAGTTTAGCCGTTCTACTGCCAAGTTGGATCCGGCCGATTTGGAAATGCTTAACGCCAAAATATTGCACACACTCTCCTATGCTGATGTTCAATCAAGGCTGGATGGTATCAGTGAAGAAATGTGGCGCGCAATTCAACCGAACCTGAACAAAATATCAGAAGTTGCAGACTGGAAAAGAATAATTGATGGTCCAGTTGTGCCAATCATTGAAGATGCCGATCATATAGATAAAGTTCGCAACTTGTTACCAGACGGCGAGGTAACAACAGAAACCTGGGGTGTCTGGACAAATGCGATCAAGGAAAATCTTGGTGTTAAAGGCAAGGCTCTTTTCAAGCCTCTTCGTCAAGCACTTACCGGACAAGAGCATGGCCCGGAAATGGCTGTGCTACTGCCTTTGATTGGACGAGAGCGCATATTGGAACGTTTGGCAGGCTGAGGTATGACCGACTTATATCTATATAATACGAAGGCTCGAACCAAGCAGCTATTCCAGCCGATTGATGCCAATAATGTGCGCATGTATGTGTGTGGGCCAACGGTATATGATTATGCCCATATTGGGAATGCGCGCCCGGTAGTTGTTTTTGATGTTTTGTTTCGGCTTCTAAAGCACATGTACGGTGATGGGAATGTTACCTATGCCCGTAACATTACCGATATTGATGATAGAATTATGGCGAAAGCTGTCGATGAAGGCGTTGGAATCAAGTCAGTTTCAAACCGATATGCCAAAGTTTATGCAGAAGATATGGCCATTCTCGGTGCGCTGGACCCAACATTGACACCACGTGCCACTGAGCATCTGCCTGAAATGATAAAAATGATGCAAGACCTGATCAAAAAAGGTCATGCATATGAGGCTGAAGGCCACGTGATGTTCCATGTGCCATCAATGAAAAACTACGGCAAACTATCTGGCCATTCAAGAGACGAGCTGATAGCTGGCGCCCGCGTGGAAGTGGCTCCCTTCAAAAAAGACCCCGCAGACTTTGTGCTATGGAAACCTTCATCTGATGAGCAGGTGGGCTGGGGAAGCCCTTGGGGTAAAGGGCGCCCCGGTTGGCATCTTGAATGCTCGTGCATGATCGAAAAGCATTTGGGCGAGACCATCGACATTCATGCAGGTGGTCAAGACCTGATTTTTCCTCATCATGAAAATGAAATTGCACAAAGTGAGTGTGCGCACGGCGTTACATTCGTGAATTACTGGATGCACAACGGATATTTGACTGTTAACGGAGAAAAAATGTCCAAGTCTCTTGGTAATTTTCATACAGTCCATGACTTGGTTGCTGACCATCCAGGCGAGGCGCTTCGTTTATCGCTGCTCACTGCGCACTATCGTCAACCAATTGACTTTTCTTTAGACAGCGTTGCTGAACAAAAGCGGCGGCTGGACAAGTGGTACCGGATTACCGAGGATGTTTATGCAGACCGAAAAGTCCCGCAATCAGTACTTGATGCCTTGTCGGATGATTTAAATACACCTAAAGCCATTTCTGCACTTGATGCTCTTGCTGCGACGGATACCGCGGCTCAGCTTAAGGCTGGTGCGCAGTTTATGGGCTTGTTGATGCAGGAAAATGATGAGTGGTTTCAAGGGGGAGCGCCTGAAGGTACTACTGCCGAAGAAATTGAGACATTAATCACTAAGCGTTTGGAGGCTCGCTCCAACAAGGATTTCGCCGAATCAGATAGAATCAGAGCCCGACTCGAAAACTTAGGTGTGATTCTGGAAGATAGTCCTTCTGGTACCAGATGGCGGAAGGCTGATTAAGTGTTTTTGAACCCTGCGATAATTTTGGTTCGGCCTCAACTAGGCGAAAACATCGGCAAAACCGCACGCGCAATGCTAAACTTTGGACTGACTGATCTACGATTGGTGGCCCCAAGAGATGGTTGGCCAAACCCAACTGCCGGTCCTTCTGCGTCAGGTGCGGATGTTGTATTGGATGCCGCTCACGTCTACGAAGACGTTGCATCAGCGATAGCGGATTGTCACACCGTTTTTGCTACGACTGTAAGAGGCCGGGATATGCCAAAGCCTGTAGCAACGCCAGCGGCCGCCGCCCGAATGGTCTCTGACAACGCATTAAATGGATATCGGAGCGCCTTTTTATTTGGCCGGGAGGCAGCAGGCCTTTCAAATGACGAAGTGTCACACGCTGATACAATATTGACGGTGCCGGTTAATCCTGATTTTGGTAGCTTGAATTTGGCCCAAGCAGTTATTTTAATTGCATATGAACTTTTTAATGTCGCTGATGAAACAGATTCAATAAGCCCTGCAGATCAGGGTGGGTTTGCAACTAAACAGGAATCTGAAGACCTTTTAGAACATTTAGCTCGCGAGTTAGAAGATAGGGGGTATTTTCGAAGTGAAGGCAGACGTTCCAATCAGATGCGTATGCTGCGGAACCTAATTTTGAATGCAACTTTTTCTTCTCAAGAAATTCAAACATTACGCGGCGTAGTGAAATCGTTATCCAGACCTAAGTGTTAATCATAGCTTCATTTGACGCAGCTATATAGTTGGTTACACTGTCACAAATAGTTTAGCTGAACGGAGTGGTAAGTATGTTTGCAGCCTTAGTTGGTGCAATGATGATGGTTCAGGGACTGGATGAAACCGGTATCGCGGTTGCCAGGCCTGTTGGCAAAGCAATCCTTGAGCCAGTGACCGGCAGCTATTTTCAAGTGTTCGAGTTTTATGGGCGGCCGCCTCACACTTGGCGTCACGCAAAGAATATGGTCAAAGGGTATCGTCACGATGATAGAGAAGGGCGCCTTGCATTTGTTAAAACGGGCGCAACTCATTTTTTCCTGGTTTTAAACTTCGAGATGCTGCGCGCTAAGAAGATGTGGATAGGTCTGAGTGCTGAATGTAACGATCAAGCTGATCTAATCTGGCTTGATGACACACCACTGGGCGATGGTAGCTTCAGGGCCTGGAGCCCCGTCGCGCAAAAAGGCATCAGAGAGGGCTGCGCCCGATATGAAGGCACCGGAACCCAATTACCGGTTTTTTATGACCCAACTGAATTTGGCGTTCGTTGGGAAATTGGCACTGCCACTATGAATATTACGCATATGATGGTTGAGTTTCCTGTACCACCCGAGGAAGAGGAAACTCCTTCAGGGGACAGTGGCAGCGGCAGATAGTGAGTGTCTCTGGAGGTATCACTGATTTAAGAGGTGGGCCATTTCCATAGCAAAATAAGTCAAAACGCCATCGGCCCCGGCACGCTTGAATGCCAAAAGCGATTCCGCGACAACAGTATCATGGTCTAACCAACCATTTTGGCTTGCCGCCATTAACATCGCGTATTCTCCGGAAACCTGGTATGCGAATGTCGGTACGCCGAAGGTTTCTTTTACATCTCTAATAATGTCCAAATACGGCATACCCGGTTTGATCATCACGCTGTCTGCGCCTTCGTTGATATCCAATTCCACCTCGCGCAGGGCTTCAAGTCGGTTCGCCGGGTCCATTTGATAAGTTTTTTTATCGCCGGCCAATACGCCGCTGCTGCCGACCGCGTCTCTGAAAGGGCCATAAAAGCCCGAGGCATATTTGGCGGCATAAGCCATAATTTGAACATTCGTATATCCAGCGCGGTCGAGCTCTTGCCTGATTGCATTGACGCGCCCATCCATCATGTCGGAAGGCGCGATAATATCAGCACCAGCTGCAGCTTGTAAGACTGCTTGTTGAACCAAAATACCAACTGTCTCATCGTTTAATATTGTTCCATTTTCAACCAACCCGTCCTGGCCATGGCTGGTGTAGGGGTCCAATGCGACATCAGCGAGAAGGCCTATCTCAGGCACCTCGGTTTTAATGGCCGTCAAAGCTCTATTGATCAGGTTATCTTTGTTGAGTGCTTCATCTCCGCGTTCAGAGCGTCGTTCTGGTTGGGTAGATGGAAACAGAGCGATGCAAGGAATGCCAATTTGTTGAGCCTGCTTTGTCGCCTCTACGGCTTTATCAATGCTAAGGCGCGAAACACCAGGCATCGACTGAACGGGAATTTCTTGATTATTGCCATCGCAAATAAACAACGGCCAAATTAGATCATCTACCGTAACCGCTGTTTCCCGCACTAAACGGCGGGACCAATCACTGGCCCGGGGCCGGCGCAAACGTGAATTTGGAAAAGCTCTTGTCATATGGATGCCTCTCGGTAGCACTCAGTATTTTTGTTGGTTTTTCTCTTTATATTGCTTGCCATTGAAATGCTCGAAAAAGCAACAATTTAGCGACAATTTTATCATTAACGAAGCGTTAGCTCTTCTGGAAGAAACTGGCTTGTAACAGATTCGACGAAAAATTGTTTCAATTTGCGGTGTGAACAGTATTTCGGCTGGCTCAAAATGGATAATTTTATGTAAAAAGGGGTGACAACCCATGAGTGGATACGACTTTAACGACCCAAAATTCCTGTTTCTCGACATTCTTTCCTTGGTCGAGAGGTTGCACAGACGGTTGCTGGATGTTCTCAAAAATCATCTGGAACAAATAGGCCGGAATGATCTAAATCCAGTGCAGGCGCTGTTACTGCACAATATTGGCGAGAATGAAATGACCGCTGGTGAACTAAAAACCAGAGGCTATTATCAGGGGTCGAATGTTTCTTATAACCTCAAAAAGCTTGTTGAAATGGGATATCTTCGCCACGAACGATCGGATTATGATCGAAGGGCAGTACGCATTTCTCTGACAGATATGGGTTATGAGATCAGAGATCTGATTGATCAGTTATATGTCCAACACATGCAGGAGTTGATGAGAGATGACTTAATTTCACATGATGAACTTAAGCATTTGCGGAAAAATCTTCGCAACTTAGAGAGGTTCTGGTCCGATAAAATCCATTTTGGTCTTTAGCTAAGGCTTTCACGCTTGACTGTATAAATAGATCATAAAATCACTTGATACACCCATTCGGTCTATGATTTTTCTTCAAATTGGCCAAAAAAGTCATCAAAATTGACATGCGACAATTTCGTTGCTGGACGAATCATATAGTTTTAAGCTAATTAGCGACGCGATACGCTTTGTGTTAAGTATAAGCGTACATGATTAAGGCCAATTAATCGACGGACTGTCAGATGGACTATGAGAAGATATTTGCTGAGGCGATAGATGCTATTCGCGATGAAGGGCGTTATCGTGTGTTCGCGGACATTTCTCGGGACCGTGGTAATTTTCCGCGCGCTGAGCGGCATGATGCTGGCGACAATGCCAAGTCAATTACCGTTTGGTGCAGCAATGACTATCTTGGTATGGGGCAGCACCCTGATGTTATAGCGGCCATGCACAACGCACTTGAGGAAACTGGTGCTGGAGCAGGTGGTACCCGCAATATCGCAGGCAACAATCATTACCACGTTCTACTAGAGCGTGAGCTCGCAGACCTTCACGGTAAAGAAGCTTCGCTGTTGTTCACATCGGGTTATATTTCTAACGAAGCGACTCTTTCAACAGTTGCCAAGCTGCTTCCAAACTGTGTTGTGTTTTCTGATGAACTCAACCATGCGTCAATGATTCAGGGCATACGCAACAGTGGAGCCCGCAAATTCATATTCAGACACAATGACCTTGAGCATCTTGAGGAACTTCTAAAGTCAGCGGATCCGACGGCTCCCAAAATCATTGCCTTCGAGTCAGTTTATTCCATGGACGGTGACATAGCGCCAATCGGTAAGATTTGTGATCTTGCGGAAAAGTACGGCGCCATGACTTATTTGGACGAAGTGCATGCTGTTGGCATGTACGGTGAGCAAGGGGCAGGGGTTGCAGAGCGAGACGGCGTTTCAGACCGCATTACCATAATTGAAGGTACGCTTGGTAAAGCATTTGGTGTGATGGGAGGCTATATTGCTTCGTCTAAAGCACTAGTAGATGTCGTGCGCAGTTATGCCTCTGGATTTATCTTCACAACAGCACTTAGCCCGGTGCTTGCAGCGGGTGTATTGGCCAGTGTTCGACACCTAAGAAAAAGTTCAATTGAACGCGATACACAACAAATCCGCGCTAGGGAGCTGAAAGAACGCATGAAAAATGCAGGGTTGCCAGTGATGGAATCTGTAAGTCATATCGTCCCCTTGTTTATTGGGGACCCCGTATTGTGCAAGCAAGTTTCTGACGTGTTGCTCAACGAGTTTGGCATTTATGTTCAGCCAATTAATTACCCAACAGTTCCAAAAGGAACCGAGCGTCTTCGTTTCACGCCCGGGCCACTGCATGACGACAAAGCGATGGATTCGCTTTTAGATGCACTCACAACCGTGTGGACGCGTCTAAATTTGGCTCGTTCCGCTGCCTGATCACTCGTGAATGGCTGTTCCTGGAAATATAATCATTGAATTTACACCAGTGGGTAACGCCGTAAAAGTATCCGCAATATGCGAAACAACTGGCAAGGAAGTGTCAATTGTTGGTGACCGCAATGCGGGAAAGGCTGAGCTCGAAATGCTCGCTGTCCGTAAACTCAGGTATGTTATGGCCAAGGAGGAAACGGTGGTTTCGTCCCGTCGTGGCATTGAAGTTTAGACTCTGTTAGGGCCATATTTGGTCTGCTTCATAAATTCATCTCAAAATATAGTGCTTTTTCGGCGAACATCGCTTGGGTTGCCTCTCTGATTATGATAAGACCAAAATCGAATTTCGCCAGTAAGGCATCTAAAAAATGCCCTACTCAGGGTAAAGATATCAGGGGGTGCTTTTGCCAGAAAAAACCATAGCAATTGCCAGTGACCACGGCGGGTTTGAATTGAAAAAACTGCTTATTGTGGCACTGAAGGAAAAGGGTTTTGTACCATTTGACCTGGGTACCCATACCGCAGATTCAGTCGACTACCCGAAGTATGGGCAGTTGATGAGTAAGGCAATTGAATCTGGCGAGGCGCCGCTTGGGATATTGATCTGCGGCAGTGGAATCGGTATTTCGATTGCAGCTAATCGAAACCCTGCAGTGAGAGCGGCTGTATGCCATTCTGGACTATCTGCGAGGTTAGCGCGTCAGCATAATAACGCCAATGTCCTTGCGCTAGGTGCACGATTAATTGGCGTCGAAACCGCGCTAGATTGCCTAGAGCAATTTCTTACAACTGACTTTGAAGGTGGTCGCCATCAGCGACGAGTAGATCAGCTAAATGACTGACATGATGTATTTAAAAGGGTAAACAATATGAGCGAATACACGCAAGAAGGCTTTTTTTCAGCTGGACTTGAGGTCACCGACCCTGAACTTAAACATTCGCTGGACGGTGAACTGAACCGCCAAAAAAATCAAATTGAACTGATCGCATCGGAAAACATCGTTAGTAAAGCCGTGCTTGAGGCTCAAGGCTCTGTTTTAACCAATAAATACGCAGAAGGATATTCTGGCCGCCGTTATTATCAGGGTTGTCACCATGTCGACATTGCTGAAGATTTGGCTGTTGAGCGCGCAAAGAAACTATTCAACGCTGGGTACGTTAACGTTCAGCCGCATTCAGGTGCTCAGGCAAACGGCGCTGTGATGTTGGCACTTACTAAGCCCGGTGACACAATTATGGGCATGTCGTTAGACGCAGGCGGACACTTAACACACGGTGCAGCGCCAGCCCTGTCTGGGAAATGGTTTAATGCAATTCAGTATGGTGTTCGCCGAGAAGATGCGTTGATTGACTATGACCAAGTTGCAGAGATGGCTGAGGAACATAAGCCAAGCCTTATTATTGCGGGCGGTTCTGCATATCCACGCACTATCGATTTTGCCAAGTTCAGGGACATTGCTCAGTCTATAGGGGCGACCTTTCTCGTTGATATGGCACATTTTGCAGGTTTGGTTGCTGGTGGTGCACATGATAACCCCCTTGATTATGCAGATGTTGTTACCACCACAACGCACAAGACATTACGTGGGCCGCGAGGTGGCATGGTGCTTACCAATAATGAAGCCATTGCTAAAAAGATAAACTCTGCAGTATTCCCAGGCTTGCAAGGCGGCCCATTAATGCACGTGATTGCTGCAAAAGCCGTTGCTTTTGGTGAAGCTTTGCGGCCTGAATTTAAGAAATATTCTGCGCAGGTGGTAACCAATGCAAAAGCGTTGGCCGCACGCCTGAAAGCCAATGGCTTCGATATTGTCTCTGGTGGTACAGATACCCATGTTGTTTTGGTTGATTTAAGGCCTAAGGGCATAACCGGCAAAGCTGCCGATGAAGCACTTGAGCGAGCTTACATGACGTGTAACAAAAACGGTGTACCCTTCGATCCAGAGAAACCTTTTGTTACTTCGGGTATTCGATTGGGAACGCCAGCTGGTACAACACGCGGTTTCGGTGTTGAAGAATTTGAACAAATTGCAGACATGATTACGTCTGTTATTGACGGTTTAGCCGCAAACCCAGATGACAATTCAGCAGTTGAGGCTTCAGTTAGGCAATCGGTAGATGAACTTTGTTCAAGGTTCCCCATTTACGAAAGCTAAGCTTCTCGTTACATATATGTTCGGGATAATAACGAACGTCACACCATATTTGGGAAAAAGGGGGCTGACCGCCAATGCGTTGTCCGTTTTGTCAGAACGAAGATACACAGGTAAAAGATAGCAGGCCATCAGAAGATAAGGCGGCTATTAGACGTCGTCGCTATTGCCCCGCTTGCGGCGCCAGATTCACAACATTTGAGCGCGTCCAACTGCGTGAACTCACTGTTGCTAAGAAAAATGGCCGAAAAGTACCGTTTGAGCGAAACAAGCTCGAACGTTCTTTGGATATTGCGTTGAGAAAACGACCGGTTGATCCAGAACAGGTTGAGCGCATGGTAAACGGCATCGTTCGCCGCCTGGAATCGATGGGAGAGAGCGAAGTTCAATCTGATCAGATTGGTCGTTTGATGATGGAGGGGCTAGAGAGCCTCGATCAAGTCGCCTACGTGCGATATGCCTCTGTTTATAGAAACTTCCGCGAAGCGTCAGACTTTGAAAAGTTTTTAGGCAAAATGACGGGCCCAGAAGAAGACTATTCGGAGGACTGATTTGGCGCGTGTCCACGAAAAAGACGAAAAGTGGATGCGCGTTGCCTTAGGTCTTGCTAGGCGCGGGCTGGGAAATGTGGCACCGAATCCGGCGGTCGGTTGTATTCTTGTAAAAGATGAAATTGTTGTTGGACGCGGATGGACGCAGCCTGGGGGGCGCCCGCACGCTGAAACTAAAGCAATTGAACAAGCCGGTGAAGACGCTGTTGGCGCCGCGGCATATGTCACTCTGGAGCCATGCGCTCATGTTGGCCAAACGCCGCCCTGTTCTGAAGCGCTTGTTAATGCTGGTATCTCACGAGCTGTCATTGCGGTAACCGACCCAGACCCGCGGGTGTCTGGTAGGGGTATAGAGTGCCTAAAAGCTTCGGGTATCTCTGTGACTATGGGCGTTTTGGAAAAAGAGGCCACTGAGCTTAATCTTGGTTTTTTCACCCGAGTAACCAAAGGGCGCCCAAGTTTTGCAATAAAAACTGCATCCACTCTGGACGGTAAAATTGCTTTATCAAACGGCGACAGCAAATGGATCACCAGTGAGAGAGCAAGGGACTTTGGACATCTCTTGCGTGCTGAGTGTGATGGAATCCTGGTCGGTGCAAATACTGTTGTCGCGGATGATCCTAGCTTAACCTGTCGACTTCCTGGATTAGAGGCTCATAGCCCAATACCCATTATTTTGGATAGCAACATGAGGGTGCCAAGAACAACACAATTGTTGAAGGGTGAAGCGGCTAATGCCGCAACTATTATAATTACGAAATTTGGCAATAATATAGACAATCATTCCGGGCGCAAATTTGAGGCCATTGAAGTTGAAAGCCCTCACAACCTTACTGAAGTTGCTGAAACGCTAGGTGCTAGGGGTTTTAATTCGGTTTTGATTGAAGGTGGTGCACAGGTAGCGGCAAGCTTTTTGACGGCAAACCTGGTGGATAACATCTATGTTTTTTCAGCCGGAAAAATTATAGGTAACAATGGGTTAGGTTCGATCGGTAATTTAAATCTTGCTTCTCTGCCAAATGCACCCCATTTCACGCCCACGGGAATTCGCAAATTGGGCCCAGATATGCTTGCAACCTACCGAAAGGCGGAGTAACTCAAGGCCATGTTTACTGGAATTATAACTGATATTGGACGAGTAGTTGTTGTTACGGGTGAAGCTGATAAGGTTTTCACTTTGCAAACCAACTATGACTTATCCTCAATTGATATTGGGGCTTCTATTGCTTGCTCTGGCGTTTGTTTAACAGTCGTTGATAAATCTGACGCGAAGTTTTCCGTTGATGTTTCCCAGGAAACCTTAAGTGTCACCAACCTTGGAGACTGGGTTGAGGGCACTGAAGTCAATTTGGAGCGGTCTTTAAAGGTTGGTGATGAATTGGGCGGCCATATAGTAACCGGGCACGTTGACTGCATTGGCGTGATTAATCGTTTCGATCAGGTTGATGAGTCCATTACTATGAATGTCCAAATCTCCAAGGAGTTCAGTCAGTTTATTGCCCAAAAGGGTAGCGTAACGGTTGATGGGGCGTCGTTGACTGTAAATTCTGTTCTGGATGGTGAGACGAGCACTGAGTTCTCAATTAATTTAATACCGCACACCCAGGCTGTTACGAGTTTCAGGAACACCAAGCTTGGCGATACCGTTAATATTGAATTCGACATTTTGGCCCGTTACGTTGCGCGCCTTCAGGCTAAAGGGTAGTTATGCCACATAATTTTCTGTCTCCCATTGAGGACGTAATCGAAGACGCACGCAATGGCAGGATGTTCATCCTTGTGGATGACGAAGACCGCGAGAATGAAGGCGATTTAATTATCCCGGCCCAAATGGCAACGCCTGATGCGGTTAATTTTATGGCAAAGTATGGCAGAGGATTGATCTGCTTACCGCTTAGTCGGCGACGCGTTGAAGAATTAGATCTTCCATTAATGAGCAGCAATAATCAGGCGCGCCATCAAACTGCCTTTACAGTTGCCATTGAAGCAAAAACTGGCGTTACGACCGGGATTTCTGCTGCAGACCGCGCCCGTACTATTGCCGTAGCAATTGATGCGTCCAAGGGAAAGCAAGATCTTGCAACGCCAGGCCATGTTTTTCCATTAGTCGCCCGCGATGGCGGTGTACTTGTTCGGGCAGGGCATACAGAAGCGGCCGTAGACATATCCCGCCTCGCAGGCCTAAACCCATCTGCGGTAATTTGTGAAATTATGAACGAAGACGGTACGATGGCACGGTTGCCGGATTTGGTTTCATTTGCCAAGGAGCACAAGCTCAAAGTCGCGACGATTCGCGATCTGATCGCTTATCGATTGAAAAACGATGCCCTTGTAGAGCGCGTTCGTGAGAGCAAACTGCCGAGGAAAAGTGGTTACAGCTGGAATGTCTCCGTTTACCAATCAACGGCAGACCAAAAAGAAACCGTGGCTTTATCTTTCGGCGAAATAAACCCGGAAAGACCGGTAGCGGTACGAATGCATTCGTTGAACCCGTTTGAAGACATTTTGGGGATGGATCATCCGAAAACAGGTCAACTTCAAAGGGCGATGTCTGCGATCGAAGCAGACGGTGCTGGCGTTGTAGTACTTTTCCCTGGACTTGTTGGTATGCGCCCATCAAAAGTCGCCGAGGAATCTACAAAAGATAAAGGGCAAAGCACACTCCGTGATTACGGAATTGGAGCGCAAATTCTTCGTGATCTGGGTGTAAGGCACATGATACTATTAACAAACTCTCCAAGTCATATAGTAGGGCTTGAAGGATATGGCCTGGATATTGTAGAACAACGCGAAATTCCAGACCATTTATAGCCTTTTGGTGCGAATACGCATCTTATTTGATTGGAGCCATTATGGCCAAACCACACCTGTTAATTGTTGAAGCTCGTTTTTATGCAGACCTTGCGGACGAATTAGTTGCAGGCGCTATTGAAGCGATTGAAGCAGCTGGCGGAACATGGGACCGCGTTGAAGTTCCCGGCGCGCTGGAAATTCCGGCAGCCATTTCCATGGCTGATGCGGGTGCCAGTAAGTCTTATGATGGCTATGTTGCTTTGGGCTGTGTCATTCGTGGCGAAACCAGTCACTATGACTATGTGTGCGGCGAATCTGCGCGTGCGCTTCAAGATTTGGGTGTTCAAGATTTGCTTGCTGTGGGCAATGGCATTCTAACTGTGGAAGATTACGACCAGGCATGGGCCAGGGCCTATAGAAGCAAGAAAAACAAAGGCGCTGACGCGGCAAATGCTGCAATTAGAATGGCAGCATTAAAGTTGAACTTTGGGGTTGAGTTATAATGACCCGTAACCGTAAAGAGCAAAAGCAGGGTGGCCCGAGAAGCGCAGCCCGGTTAGCGGCGGTGCAGGCCTTCTACCAACTGCTCATGGCAGAAGAACCAGATGTTGACAAGGTGGTTCGCGAATATATCGAGCATCGTTTGGGCGCTGAAATAGAAGGCGATCAGTATGTCGACGCGGACGCTGCACTGTTTGAAGATATTCTTCTGGGTGCATGGAATCGCAAAGACGAATGGCGGGACAAAATTACCGTCCATTTGAACAAAGACTGGTCAATGGAACGTATCGATAAGATTCTAATAGCCGTGCTTTCCGCCGGTTGTTATGAACTTGCTGCACGAATTGATGTTCCAACCGCAGTTATCATCAACGAATATGTAGACGTGACCCACGGTTTCTATGACCGGTCAGAAGCCTCTTTTATTAATGGTGTCCTGGACAAGTTGGCGAAAGACCTGCGCTAAGCTTGCCTGAAATAGTGAAGGCTTAATGAAGCAATGACCGGGGAATTCGATCTGATTTCCAAATATTTCAAGCCCCTAGCCGGGCCTGAAGGCTTGGACCTATCAGACGACGCGTCTTGCGTGAGAGGCTCATCAAATCACGACCTAATCGTTACAAAAGACATATTGGTTGAACATGTTCATTTTCGAAATGAAGATCCAGCTGACCTGCTTGCCCACAAAGCCTTAGCGGTAAACGTCTCTGATTGTGTTGCAAAAGGGGCCCAACCTAATCTTTATTGGCTTGGTTTAGCACTGCCAGCAAGCATTGACGACGCATGGATGGAAGGGTTTTCAAAAGGATTGAATGGCGCTCAAACATTATACGGGTGCCACTTGGCTGGCGGTGATACTTGCATAACAGATGGCCCGATGGTTATTAGCGTTACTTTACTGGGCGCTATTCCCACTGGGAAAATGGTTACACGTTCCGGGGCCAAATGTGGCGATGATATATATGTAACCGGCACGCTCGGCGATGCGGCACTCGGACTATGGTGTCTGGAGAAACAGACAGGTGGTATGAAAACTCTAGTATCCGCCTACCAAAAACCAATGCCCCCTTTTAAATTCGGGATTGCACTTAGTTCCATTTCTAACAGTTCGGCCGATATATCAGATGGTCTTATTGCTGATGCTACTCATATATCACAAGCCTCAAATGTAGGAATGCTAATACATAAAGACGATTTACCCCTGAGTAAGCAGGGGGGCCAATTGTTGCGACGGGAGCCTGACCTGTGGTCAAAAGTCTGGTCAGGTGGCGATGACTATCAAATAGTATTTACCGCTTCAAAAGGAGAAAGGGTGAATGTATTAGATCTCGCTATGAAGACAGGTACCCAAGTAACCATTATTGGTGAGGTTATAAGTGAACAGGGCGTGCAGCTACTTGATAAGGGGGGGCAACTTGTGCAAGTTACCCATGGGGGTTACACGCATTTTTAAAGGTTGGATGTCTTTTTATGTCGCAAAACTCTAAAGAAAATGAAGTTGAAGCAGGGGGCTCTGCGAAAGGGTTGTTGGTACTTGGTTTGCTCGGCGGACTGCTGATTGGCGGCGGACTGGCTTACTATTATCTCAAGGACCAAATCGGATCGGGCGATAGTGGTGAGACTGCTGATCAGAAAGAAGAAAATCTAGAGCCACTTCAAGCTGTTAGATTTGAGAGACTAACTGTCCCAATCTATATTCGTTCTGGTAATTCTTCCCGGTATATTGGCAATTTTTTCATTAACATCGATGTGCTGGTGCGCGGCGATGATAATATAATTGCTGTTAAACGTTCAGAGCCGCAATTACAGCACGCTTTCATTTCAGCGATCAGCAATGCTAATCTGATGCGGGAAGGTTCATCTCAGCAGTTGGATATGGAAAAGACTGCGGAATTACTCAAAACAAAAGCAAATGAAGTTTTAGGCTCCAACGCCGTTGCTGATGTTTCGGTGGTCGAAGCAATGCGCATTCCGAATTAGGACTTTTTGTCCCTAAATTTTGTATTCAAAATGTAGAAAATGCAAGTTCGTGAACGATATTGCGAATTGTGGGCTTGCATGCGCTGAATTTGGTTTCTAGAGTACCGCAGCGGTTGGTCAGAGGCCGTGAAAATTAGGGGCTGGTTGATGAATTGGGACGTGTCTTCAACTGTTATGCCTTGTTTTAAAGTTTAGAGGGGGATTCCCATGGACGTTTTGTACATTTCCATTGCGTGCGGCTTGCTTGCCGTAATCTATGGAGTGGTCACGCGTGGTCAAATTTTGGCTGCAAGCGCGGGCAATGAAAAAATGCAAGAAATTGCACTTGCTATTCAGGAAGGCGCACAAGCTTATCTGAACCGGCAATATAGAACGATTGCTATCGTCGGTGTTGTCGTAACGATTGCACTGTTTCTAGCTCTAGGTGGCATTTCCGCCGTAGGCTTCATCATTGGTGCCGTATTATCAGGTGTTGCCGGTTACATTGGTATGTTGATTTCTGTTCGCGCCAATGTGCGGACGACTGAAGCAGCAAGAACAGGTCTACAAGAAGGCCTTACTCTAGCATTCCGTTCAGGGGCAGTAACAGGCATGCTTGTTGCTGGACTGGCACTGTTAGCAATAGCAGGGTTTTACGCTGTTCTTACCGGACCAATGGGCATTCCAGAAACGGACAGGTTAGTTATTGAAGGCCTTGTGTCTCTTGGTTTTGGTGCGTCCCTCATTTCAATTTTTGCGCGTTTGGGTGGCGGTATTTTCACCAAAGGCGCAGATGTTGGCGCAGACTTAGTTGGTAAAGTAGAAGCCGGAATTCCTGAAGACGACCCAAGGAACCCAGCGGTTATTGCCGATAACGTTGGTGACAATGTTGGTGACTGCGCTGGCATGGCTGCTGATCTATTTGAAACCTATGTGGTAACAATGGGTGCAACGATGGTTCTCGCGGCATTGTTTATTTCAAACGGTGCAGCAGAAATAATGGCGCTGCCTCTCATTATTGGTGGTGTGTGCATTATAACGTCAATAATTGGTACATACTTTGTCAAGCTGGGCAGCAGCAACAGTATTATGGGAGCCTTGTATAAAGGCTTTATCGTTACTGCTGTATTGTCGGCAGGTGCCATGTGGTTTGCCATGGATTTTGCTCTTGGCTTTGACATGAACAAAACCTTTACGGCTGCTGGTGCAGAATTTTCTGGTCGCACGCTCTATTATTGTGGTCTTGTCGGCCTGGTGGTTACGGGCATTATTATTTGGCTAACCGAGTATTACACTGGAACTGAATATCGACCAGTACGCTCAATTGCCAAGGCATCTGAAACCGGCCACGGTACCAACGTCATTCAAGGTCTGGCAATTTCTCTGGAATCTACAGCTCTGCCAACAATTGTTATCTGTGCAGGGATCATCATTGCTTACCAACTTGCTGGTGTTATTGGGCTTGGCTTTGCGGCCACGGCTATGTTGGCCCTGGCGGGTATGGTTGTCGCATTGGATGCGTATGGCCCTGTTACTGATAACGCAGGTGGTATTGCTGAAATGGCGGGCTTGGACGACGAAGTTCGCGCCCGAACTGATGCTCTGGATGCAGTTGGTAACACGACCAAAGCTGTGACAAAGGGCTATGCAATTGGCTCTGCCGGCTTAGCAGCGTTGGTATTGTTTGGTGCCTATACAGCAGATCTTGATAAATATTTTGGTCATGTAGTGGTTAACTTCGAACTGTCCAATCCCTATGTAATTGTTGGATTGTTCCTTGGGGCCATGTTGCCATATCTGTTTGCTTCAATGGGTATGACCGCTGTTGGCCGCGCAGGTGGTGCAGTGGTTGAAGAGGTCCGCGAGCAATTCCGCAACAACCCAGGCATCATGGAGGGCACATCTAAGCCTGATTATGCCCGGTCTGTAGATTTGCTGACCAAAGCAGCCATTCGTGAAATGATTGTGCCGAGCTTGTTGCCAATTTTAGCGCCTATCATTGTATATTACGTTATCACAGCCGTTGCTGGTCAAGCGGCCGGCTTTGCTGCTCTTGGTGCACTTTTGGTTGGTGTTCTTGTGGGTGGCCTGTTTGTTGCCATTTCCATGACTGCCGGTGGCGGTGCTTGGGATAATGCCAAGAAATATATCGAAGACGGTAATCATGGCGGTAAAGGTTCAGAGGCACACAAAGCCGCTGTAACTGGAGACACCGTTGGTGATCCTTACAAGGATACGGCTGGCCCAGCTGTCAATCCGATGATCAAAATTACCAACATCGTGGCACTGCTTCTATTGGCAATGCTAGCTCACTAGAAAAGTGACAATAAAACGAATAAAGCCCCGGTTTTACCGGGGCTTTTTTGTCGGATACTAACTCTTAGAAGGTTTTTAACCGTTAGGCCCGCTACCCCCACCTTCCGAGCCGACTGGCGCCTGGCCTCCAAATCGGCCAATGCTACCAAAGATTTGTTCAAAGAAATTGAGTTTACGACCTTTTGTTGGGGTTTTGTCTCTCACATTCTCTACTTCGCGCATGTCATCGAGGCCGAGGTTGTTCACATCTGAAACCACACCGCTATCATTAAAACTAACCACCAGAACCCTGTGCGCTTTTGCATCTGGCCAGAAAATTGGCCGGATGCGCACAGTGGTGGAAATATAATACCAAGTGCCGTCATCGAAGGTTGCTCTCATTGTCGGCGTGCCGAGGGTTGTTTCCACCGATGCGCGGTTATCAACACCCGGCTGGATGGCATCCGCCAATTCTGCATCAAAAACATATCCACGCAGAGCACGGCCATTACCGCATGCAGTGATTGTTAGCGCCGTGCTAGCGACCAAAGTGTATTTAAGAATATTTTTTGCATGCAAAGAGCGCATTGATGTCTCAACTTTTAATCATTTACTATTAAGCAATACCAAACGCTTTAATAACGGTCAGCATTGCTTAGCGCAAGGCCTCGTGTTAGAGCGTTGCAAACTTACGGTTAATACTAACCAATTACAATAATAGTTACCACGCTTTCAAAGCTTTATATAGCCAATGTGGCAGCAAAAGGACGCATAATGTTTGGGAAGTTGATTGCTCACAAAAAGGCTTTGCGAAAAGCTAAAGTTGAGTCTCAATATCTGTATCAACATATAGTACAAAATGCGCGAAACCCTCAGTTTTATCGTCCACCGTTTTATGTGGAAGATACCGTTGAAGGGCGGTTCGAATTGATTCTGATACATCTTTTCATAGTCGACTTCTGGCTGTCCAAGTCAGAACAAACTGTTTTGCTGCGCCGAGCACTTCAAGAAATTCTGATCACGGACATGGACCGGTCACTTCGGGAAATGGGTATTGGCGACATGAGCGTTGGCAAGCAAATGAAGAAGGTTGGGGCAGCCCTCTTGGGCAGGCTTCAGTCCTATAAATTGATATTTGAAACTACGGATGAGGATCAGAGTTCAGAATCCAGAATTTCAGAAATTATATCTCGAAATATCGGTGGTTTAAAGCGAATCGAGCATTCTGATGCTTTGGCTAAGTATTTCGTAACCCAGGTTGCAGCGGTGGCGACGAGCGATCCGGATAACTGGCAGACTGGAGACGAAGTTTTCACGGTTGCTAACTGGACTAATGAGGTTTTGACTACACAGAATAGTGAAGGGATAAGTTGATGAAAAAGACATTTGATTTCTCTCTCAATCTAGCCGTAGACGATGTTCAGGCGGAAGAACGCACGTATAAACTGATTGCTTCACAGGCTGAACTAAGCGTCTTAGCCGACCGATTTAATTTGGTGAAACTAATAGAGTTTAGCGCCTACGTTTCGGTATCTTATGAACCCAAAACTAAAGCTATTTGGATTCGGGGAGATGTCTCTGCCGATTTGATTCAACAGTGTGTGGTTACTTTGGGTGAGGTGCCTGAGAAAATTGCAGAAAGCTTTGAATTGATGTTGGTTTCGCCCGAGGAGGCGGAGCGATTTGATGAAGATGAACTGTACCTTGACCCTGAGACCCCAGATTACGATGCTTTCGAAGGCGATTTTTTGCCTTTAGGAGAAATAGTTGCACAAACGTTATCGGTATTGATGGATCCGTACCCAAAACAAACTGGAGCGGAAATTGAGTTACAGCCTAGACAAGGTATTAGCGTAAATGAGGAGGTGGAAGAAAAACCCAATCCTTTTGCTGTTTTGTCGAAACTTCGTGACAAATCTTGAGTTCGACGGAAAATTCTATATTGTCTATCAACAGTTAAACGATTTTAGTACTACAGGCCCGTACACTAAACGGTCGCATATACGAGCAGTTTAAGTTAGGAATGCTGAGTGTCCAAAAAAATTACGATTGCCGTAGATGCAATGGGCGGCGACCATGCGCCTCAGATGGTAATTGACGGAATAGCTCAAGCAAGAACGCTGTTCCCAGACACCAAATTTCATATTTTTGGTGATGAAAATATCATTATGTCCCTGTTGGAAGGCTACCCCGAACTTCGGGCAGCTAGTGATGTCATTCACACAGATTCGGTTGTTGCAAGTACCGATAAACCATCTCAAGCATTGCGGCGTGGACGACAGTCTTCAATGGGGTTAGCTATTCAAGCCGTTAAGGATGACGTGGCCGATGTGGCTATTTCAGCGGGTAACACTGGAGCATTGATGGCGCTCGCTAAGTTTATGCTGCGCACAATGCCTGGAATTGACCGACCGGCTTTAGTGTCACCAATGCCGACACTTCGCGGTGAGAGCGTGATGCTCGATTTGGGCGCAAATGTCGAGTGTGATAGTAATAACCTTGTGCAGTTTTCTATCATGGGTGCTGCTTATGCAAGCACAGTTCTTGGGTTGTCAAAACCAACGGTAGCCCTACTGAATGTTGGTACTGAAGACCTAAAGGGTAAAGACAGCATCAAGGCCGCTGCTGACGTTCTGCGTAACTCTTCCCATTTGCCGCTGCAATTTACAGGTTTTGTAGAGGGCAATGACATTGCTACTGGAGCCGTAGATGTTGTGGTTACAGATGGATTTACCGGAAACATTGCCTTAAAGACTGCTGAAGGTACTGCCCGCTTGGTCACGGACCTCCTTGCTAGGGCCTTTAAGTCAACCATAATGACCAAAATGGGATATTTGTTAGCCCGTCACGGCCTAAAATCATTGAAAGATCATTTGGATCCTAACAATCATAACGGCGGTGTGTTTCTCGGTCTGAATGGTTTGGTGATGAAAAGCCATGGTGGTGCGAATGCGCATGGCTTCGCATCTGCCGTTACATCCGCCATTGATATGGCACAGAATGACCTGATTCGGCTCATTAGTGAAAACCTACAGAACATAACGTTTGATGATGATATTGACGCCGCACCTGACGCTGAAAACATCAAAGTCAAAGCCTGACCCTCTGGAATTACACTAAATACAACGCCTAAGCTCTTCGTTCTAAGTGTTTTTTTTCGATTGTTTCCCAGCTGTTAATTGACTCTATAAGCCAGTTAAAGTAGCGTTTATCTTTATAGGTTCTGCCTAAGCTTTTGAAGGGGAATGCACGTGAGTAGCTCAACATTAACCCGCGCTGATTTAACCGAGGCAATTTACGAAGAAGTTGGATTGTCTCGAAATGAGTCTGCTGATTTAGTCGAGTCTGTACTGGAAGAAGTGGCTTCTTGCTTAGTTAGCGGCGAAAACGTCAAAGTCTCATCCTTTGGAAGCTTTTTGGTGCGGCAGAAAAACGGTCGAATGGGTCGCAATCCTAAAACTGGTGAAGAGGTTCCTATTGATCCTCGTCGAGTCTTGGTTTTCCGGCCTAGTCAGGTAATGAAAGACCGTATTAACGGCTAATTGCTAGGGCCAAATTGATGGATATCAACGACAGTGATGGTCGTGTCCGAGGCAGCAAGAGCCGGGATGCGTTTCGGACGATATCGGAAGTTGCCGACGAATTAGACTTGCCTCAGCATGTACTTCGGTTCTGGGAAAGCAAATTCAATCAAATTAAACCTTTGAAACGAGGGGGCAATCGCCGCTATTACCGACCTGACGATGTGTTGTTGCTAACAGTTATAAAAAAACTATTACATTCAGATGGTTACACTATTAAAGGCGTGCAAAAGCTTTTTAAGGCTCAAGGGCTGAAGGTTACGATTGACCAGGTAATTGGTGGCGAGGCGCTTGTTGTTGACACGGCAGGATCAGTTTCAGAAGCACCATCAATAGCAATTGATACTGCGAAGGTCAGTAATGCCCTGGTTCGCTTGAAAACCATCCGCTCAAGATTAATTTAGGGAAATTCCGTTCCGCGCAGTACTCGTTTCTCAATCCTCTGAAGTTTCTTTCATCCTTTATTATGATCAGGGCTGATATATCAGGCCCAACTAAAGCTCTAAAAAGAATATTTGATCTATTGCCTCGTTAAAGGGCCGCAGTTATAGTGCGCCGCGTCGACAGGAACCAGGCTCCTGATCGGTTTCTAACGGGAAGTAGCGCAGTCTGGTAGCGCACTACACTGGGGGTGTAGGGGTCGCAGGTTCAAATCCTGTCTTCCCGACCAAATTAGCGCCGTACTCCATAGGGGTACGGCGTTTTTAATGTGGCTGCTACCCAATACCGATATTGTATTTTGTTGGTGCAAAGGTAAAGTCATACGTCTAATCCAGAACTAACCGACGCAAGGAGCAATTTATTGGAAGAAATTCTAGTCACGCTCACATATCTTGTTGGAGCAGGCTTAGTAGCCGGGTTTTTGGCGGGATTACTGGGTATTGGTGGCGGCATTGTTACTATTCCAGTTTTATTCGTCCTTTTTGAAAAAATTGAAACGCCGCTCGAGTGGCGGATGCATGCCGCGATTGCAACTTCACTGGCCATAATAGTGGCCACAAATATTTCCAGCGCTTGGGCACACCATAAAAAAGGCAGTGTCGATTGGGACACAGTTAAAACCTGGTGGCTTGTAGTAGCAATTGGGGCTGTTTTGGGGAGTATGTTTGCTACCACTTTGAAAACCGCCGAACTTGTCTACTTTTTTGCAACTCTTGCCGCATTTCTAGCAGTTAAAATGTTGTTACCTTTTGAAAAATGGACCTTAGGCACTCAATTGCCATCTGGATTTTTTCGCTACGTTAACCCAACGATTATTGGTTTTTTCTCTGCAGTAATGGGGATAGGAGGAGGAAGCTTTTCAGTTCCATACATGACAATCTACAGCGTTCCTATTCACCGTGCAGTGGGCACCTCTACATTGATAGGATTAGTCATCAGTATTTCAGGTGGACTAGGGTATCTAATGGGCGGGTTAACCATACAAGGTTTACCCAGCGGCTCAGTTGGCTTCATTCATTTACCTTACGCGTTTGGTATTGCGATTGCGGCAGTATTCACAGCCCCCCTTGGTGCAAAAGTTGCTCACAAGCTTCCGCGTACCGCTCTGAGTGTTCTCTTCGGAGTTTTTCTGATTGGTGCCACATTGAGGCTGGTAAATGCCGTCTAATGCATTGCGAAATAGATGAGTTTTATCTATTTACAGTGGAAACAGTAATTCCATACAGGAGGGCAGGCGCATGCCTGATGACCAGCTAAATTTTGCTTCTGACTTTGCAGCACCAGACGAGGAACAGTGGCTTTCGCTGGTGGAAAAAGCTCTTAAGGGAAAGCCCTTTGAAACTGTCATGCAACATAATACTCGAGACGGTATTGTTGTTGAAGCTTTGGGCACCAAAAAGTCAATCGTCCCTAACCGCCAGTCTAAGCGTGCACACGGTAACTGGTCTATTAACTCCTTGAATTGGGGAACCAATGCCGAATGGGTTAATAAAGATATCCTTACTGATCTGGAACGCGGTGCCTCTGCAATTGCTATCACAGTAGCTGAAAGTGGAAGCGGGGTTAGCCCTTCATCACTGCCAGCCGCTCTGGAAGGTGTTTATCTGGACATGGTTCCTCTGACACTCATTCTGCGCGAGGACTTTGAGGCGGGCGTAGATGCCTACGAAAAATTGATTAAGGAACGCGCTTACACTAGCGGTGTTCTTTCCGGATCGCTCGGTGTGGACCCAATCGGCACCCTTGGGCACGTCGGCAGGCTGGCGACTACGGTGGAGAAAGCCGTCAATATTGGTGCCGAAATAGCGAAACGCTGGGCAAAGCAACAGCCGCACGTTGCAACTTTCAAAGCAGATGGAACAGTTTTTAGCAATGCTGGGGCGTCCGAATGTACAGAAATTGCAGCGGCAGTGTCTTCCGCTATTGTTTATATGCGTGCGATGGAACAAGCGGGACTTCCCCTTGAGGTTGCAGCATCACAGATACAGTTTACTTTGTCAGCCACTGCCGAGCTGTGGTTAACCATAGCCAAGTTTCGGGCGGCGCGGCGTGTATGGGCCGGTGTGTTGTCTGCATGCGGTGTAGAGAATGTCCCAATGAAAATCAACGGTGTGACAGCCAGCAATGCCGTTACCATGAAAGACCCATGGGTGAATATTCTTCGTGGTACTGCCGCTTGTTTTGCCGCTGGAATTGGCGGCGCAGACGTTATAACGACCTTACCGCACGATATTGAATATAACGACTGTGATAGCTTTTCCCGCAGGATAGCCCGTAACATTCAGATTATTTTGACGGAAGAAAGCCACCTGGCAAGCGTATCTGACCCGGCCGCTGGCTCATTTTCGCTGGAAAAACTGACCAGCGATTTGGCAGAAAAGTCTGCAAATTTGTTAGCCGATCTGGAATCGAGCGGAGGCGTTGTGGCAAACTTGCGCTCTGGCGCCCTGGTTGAGAAAATTACCAAGGTCGCCACCCAGCGCGCGGCCCAGATACGCAGACGGGAAATTAGTATTACCGGCGTTTCTGAGTTTCCAAATATTCACGAGACACCATTAGAGGGTCCAGGCAACATCTATATGGTTAATCCTGCACAGCTTCCACCGGCAGGCGAAGAGATTACCCCGTTACCCTTTTGTAGGTTGGCTCAGGAGTTCGAAAACCTGCGGTTTGAGAGTGATGATCTAACCGATGAGAACGGCGCGCGCCCGAAAATTGCCCTGATTAATTTGGGTGTACCGGCTGATTTCACAGCGCGGGCAGCTTTTTCCAAAAACTTTTTCGAGGCCGGAGGGATCGAAGCGGTTGCCAGTCCAGGGTTAGAATCTATAGAAAACGCGGTCGCTACTTTCAGCGCATCAGGAGCCAGCCTCGCTGTTATTTGCGGCTCCGACCAACGCTATAATGAAATGGGCATTGAGGTGGCGCAGGCATTGAAGCAGGCCGGGTGCGTCCGGCTTTATTTGGCGGGAAAACCTGAAAACCTCAGTGCTCTCGAAAGTGCGGGTGTAGACGAGGCAATATTTGCGGGTTGTGATGTTATTGATGCTCTGGAACGCGCTTATGCCGCCCTTGGGTCTATATCGGGAGATTTGCCATGAGTAAAATTCCTGACTTCTCGAACTTTGCCTTAAAACCTAATGTACAAACATCTGGTCCTGAAACGTCAGAACCATGGGTAGCCCCCGAAGGTATTGAGATTAAACCATCGTACTCGCCAGAGGACACCGCAGGTTTAGAGTTTACCGCTGGCTTACCTGGCATTGCACCGTACCTGCGGGGGCCTTACCCGACAATGTATGTAACCAGGCCCTGGACTATTCGCCAATATGCGGGTTTTTCGACTGCTGAAGATTCCAATGCCTTTTATCGCCGCAATTTGGCCGCTGGGCAAAAAGGACTCTCCATAGCTTTCGACTTGGCGACGCACCGGGGCTACGATAGCGATCACCCAAGAGTTGCAGGCGATGTTGGCATGGCAGGTGTCGCCATTGACAGTATTTATGATATGCGCACCTTGTTTGACGGCATTCCATTGGATCAAATGTCGGTTTCTATGACAATGAACGGCGCCGTACTACCGATTCTCGCGCTCTATATCGTTGCGGCTGAAGAGCAGGGCGTTAGTCCAGAAAAACTGTCGGGCACTATCCAAAACGATATCCTGAAAGAGTTTATGGTGCGGAATACTTATATTTACCCGCCCAAACCATCTATGCGGATCATTTCTGACATTTTCGCCTATACATCGTGTAACATGCCAAAATATAACAGTATTTCCATTTCGGGATATCATATGCAGGAAGCCGGAGCTACGGCTGACCTAGAATTGGCTTATACCCTTGCTGATGGCGTTGAGTATTTAAGAGCCGGTATTGAAGCTGGAATGGACGTTGATGCATTTGCGCCCCGGCTCAGTTTTTTCTGGGCAATTGGCATGAACTATTTCATGGAAGTTGCCAAAATGCGTGCTGGCAGGCTGTTATGGGCAAAGTTAGTTAAGCAGTTTGAGCCAAAGTCAGGTAAATCATTGTCTCTCCGCACCCACTGTCAAACCTCTGGCTGGTCACTGACAGCTCAGGATGTTTATAACAATGTATCACGCACGTGCATAGAAGCTATGGCTGCTGTGCACGGTGGCACACAGTCACTGCATACTAACGCGCTAGATGAAGCATTGGCGCTACCGACTGATTTTTCGGCAAGAATTGCCCGCAATACTCAGCTTTTCATACAGCAGGAAACTGGCTCCACTGGAATTATCGACCCGTGGGGCGGCAGCTACTATGTGGAACGCCTAACAGCAGACTTAGCGGCGAAGGCATGGGGGCACATTCAGGAAGTTGAAGCTGAAGGTGGGATGGCAAAGGCCATTGAAGCCGGGATTCCAAAACTACGAATTGAAGACGCTGCCGCTCGCACGCAGGCAAGAATTGATAGTGGGCGCCAGACTGTGGTTGGCGTTAATAAATACCAACTTGACGAAACTGAAGAAATTGACGTTTTGAAAGTAGACAATAGCGCCGTTAGAGCATCTCAATTGGAAAAGCTGGCGAGATTGAAGAGTGAGCGCGACGATAAAGAAGTTAAAGCAACACTTGATGCGTTGACCAATGCCGCCGATACTGGGTCAGGTAATTTGCTTGAGCTGGCGGTGAATGCGGGCAGGGCCAAGGCTACTGTCGGTGAGATATCAATGGCACTTGAGGCAGTATACGGCAGACATAAAGCCGACATTAAAGCGGTGACAGGAGTTTACAGAAGCGAAGTGGGGAAATCGAAGCAAATTGATAAAGTCCTGGAAATGGTGTCAGCATTTGAAGAAAATGATGGCAGGCGACCCCGCATACTTATCGCCAAGATGGGACAGGATGGTCATGATCGAGGTCAAAAAGTCGTGGCCTCGGGTTATGCAGACTTGGGGTTTGATGTTGATATAGGCCCGTTGTTTCAAACACCGGAAGAAGTCGCCCGACAAGGCGTCGAAAATGACGTACATGTGATAGGGGCTTCGTCGTTGGCTGCAGGTCATCTGACCCTTGTCCCGGCTTTAAAAGCGGAACTTAAGAAAATTGGCCGTGAAGACATCATGGTGATAGCTGGCGGCGTTATACCGCCGCAAGATTATGAGGCGCTATACGCCTCTGGTGCAGAAGCAATATTCCCGCCTGGTACGATAATTACAGATGCCGCGATGGAGCTGATCCAAAAACTCAATGATCGTTTGGGTTATGCCTGACCCGTCGAGCCCAGCAAATCTATCTGTTGACGCGCTTCATGAAGGCGTACTGTCCTGCGACCGGGCGAGTATAGGTCGGGCAATAACTTTGGTTGAAAGTCGCAATCCCACACATCAGGTTCGAGCTCAGGAACTCCTTCATAAACTGCTACCATTTGCAGGGAAAAGCCAGCGAGTCGGCATTTCGGGTGTTCCGGGTGTTGGTAAATCGACCTTCATAGAACATCTCGGGGTTTTACTGACCAGTCGTGGCCAGAAGGTTGCCGTGTTGGCAGTTGACCCATCTAGTGGACGCACAGGGGGCTCCATTCTCGGCGACAAAACCCGTATGGATACTCTTGCTGCCGACTTGAATGCGTTCATTCGCCCCAGCCCAAGCGCCGGTGTGCTTGGAGGGGTAGCGCGGGCAACAAGAGAAACAATTGTTATTCTGGAAGCTGCTGGTTTTGATACTGTTCTGGTCGAAACTGTTGGGACAGGCCAATCCGAGACAATGGTAGCGGATATGGTAGACTTTTTTCTGGTTTTAATGCTGCCGGGTGCGGGAGATGAACTTCAAGGCATAAAAAAAGGAATCCTCGAACTTGCCGACATGGTTGCCGTTAACAAAGCAGATGTTTTTGAGAAAAAGCTGAAACAAGCGGTGAATGGATATAAGTCGGCACTTCATATTATGAGTGACGCTAGCCCTAATTGGCATCCGCCAGTTGTTACATGTTCCGGCTTAACCGGGCAGGGTGTTGACGAGCTTTGGGAACGAATTGAAAAGCATAAACGACTAATGGAAGAAAACGGCGAACGTGCTAGCAGACGGGAAAATCAGCGCCTGACATGGCTTAAAACACAACTGCAGGACCGTTTGCTGGACGAATTTTACAACGATCCTAGCGTTATGAAATTGCTTGGTGACGTCCGGACTGAAATTCGCTCGGGCACTATGACTGTTTCAACTGGCGTGGAAAGGCTACTAAAAACATTCCATAGTATTAAAAAGGCGTAGATCTCTGTTGAGGTTTTGAATTTTAAATGAACGTGAACCGAAGCAGTGTGCGATTTTTTTATTCGCCGTCTAAAAGCTTAAGCAATAGCTCTATAAACCAGCCCATTCATAGAAGCTAACAACATCCCCGTTACGCTCACAATCTGGTACGGCTAATTCTACGAATAGTTTTGCAATCTCGTCAGGCTTTGGCAAATCGTTAGGGTCTTCGCCTGGCGCCGCCTTTGCACGCATGCTGGTTCTAATAGGCCCAGGATTAATTACATTGGATTTAATATTGGTGAATTCATTTTCATTTGCATATGTAAGGGCAATATTTTCAACGGCTGCCTTTGACATCATATAGCCGCCCCAATAGGCTTTGTCTTTGCCAGAGCTGCCCGACGAAACAATAATCACACGACCTGCATCACTTTCTTTAAGCAATGGGTCCAGTGTACGAATGAACCGCCAATTAGCCGTAACATTGATATCAAGCAATTCCTGAAAGTCTTTAACACCTATGTGCCCAAGCGGTGAAAGCGGACCCAGAATTGCCGCATTGCCGACGAAAATGTCTAACTTTCCCCAACGCTCATGAATAGAAGCACCAAGGCGATCAATCGCATCCCCATCTTTGAGGTCGAATGGTACCAGTGTGCAATTTTGTCCCAATGCCCTCACTTCATCATCCAGGCTTTCCAAAGCCGCTTGCGAGCGAGGACGGGCAACCGCAATAACATCGGCGCCTTCAGCAGCCATTGCCAGCGCAACAGCACGCCCAATACCGCGAGAAGCCCCCGTTACAAGGGCAAGTCGTCCTTCAAGTCGTTTAGTCATGATTGGCTCCGGTTAAGCACGCAGCGGCGTGATCATATCAAGCTGGCGAGACTGCTGATCTTCATCAGACTTGTCTGTCAAAAAGGTTGGATAATCCCCAGTGAAGCATGCATCGCAGTGAGCAGGTGCCTCAGGGTCACGACCCTCTGGGTGGTTTACGGCGCGGTAGAGGCCGTCAATGGAGACAAAGGACAGACTGTCGGCATTTATATGCTCACGCATTGCTTCGAGATCCATTCTGGCTGCCAACAGCTTCTTCCGTTCTGGCGTATCTACGCCGTAAAAACAGCTGTGCGCAGTAGGCGGAGATGCAATTCTCATGTGAACTTCGGTAGCGCCAGCTTCGCGCATCATGGTTACAATTTTCATGGAGGTCGTTCCACGAACGATTGAATCATCAACCAAAATAATGCGCTTCCCTTCAATGTTTCTTCGGTTCGCATTAAGTTTCAATTTAACGCCCAAATTTCGAATTTGGTCGCTCGGCTCAATAAAAGTGCGTCCAACATAATGATTACGAATAATGCCAAGCTCGAAAGGAATGCCAGACTCTTGTGCGTACCCAATCGCAGCAGGTGTACCAGAATCGGGCACGGGAATAACAATGTCTGCGTCCACAGAGTGTTCTCGTGCCAGTTCCGCACCAATGTTTTTGCGGACCTCGTAAACGCTCATATTGTCGGTAAAACTGTCAGGGCGAGAAAAGTAGACATGTTCAAAAATGCAAGGGCGCGGTTTTTCCTCCGGAAATGGCTTGGACGACTTCAAGCCTTCTTCGGTGATGACAACCAATTCACCGGGTTCAATGTCTCGTACATATTCCGCGCCGATGATATCGAGAGCGCAGGTTTCAGAGCACAAGATGAACGACTTATCCAGTTTACCAAGCACTAGAGGGCGCACACCCAGTGGGTCGCGCACACCGATCAGGCCTTCTTTGGTCAACGCAACAAGAGAGTAGGCACCCTCCAACTGCCGGAGCGTATCAATAATGCGTTCCATCAAGGTTCGGTACCGGCTTGTGGCAATCAAATGAATGATAACCTCAGTGTCGGATGTTGATTGGAATATAGAACCACGCTGAACCAGCGATTTACGTTTATGAGAAGCATTTGTTAGATTGCCGTTGTGGGCTACAGCAAAGCCACCAGAAGCAAACTCTGCAAATAATGGCTGACAGTTCCTGAGAATCGTGTCACCGGTTGTGGAATAACGAACATGGCCAATTGCAGTGTGGCCCGGAAGGCTGTCAATTACGGCTTGATTAGTAAAGTTGTCCGCCACGTGTCCAAGCACACGCTTGGTATGAAATTCTTGTCCGTCAAAGGCAGTAATTCCTGCAGCTTCTTGGCCACGGTGTTGCAGGGCATGTAGTCCTAGAGCGGTATGCGCTGTAGAATCGTTCGTGCCGAATATTCCAAAAACACCACATTCTTCGCGTAATTTATCGTCATCGAATGGATGTGAAAGTGAAGCAGAGGCGTCAGTCATATTGTCACCCTGTAATCGCGCCCAACAACATGCGGGCAGCGTTTCGAAACCCAAACATCCTATATCGCTAATGACGCCGAATGCCTAGAGGCAAGATGACTTTTTTATGAAATATCGACGCAAGGGTTAAGTGCCGTCATCTTTCTCGACTTTTTCCAGAAGTTCATCGAGTTTGTCTCGGTTTTCTTCCATATATTTTGCGGCCTGTTCTTCGAGGGCGTCGTTTATGAACTGGCTAGGAACTGCGTCTGCCGCGCGCTTCAAATATTCGTCGCCGAACTCTCCGGGATTATCGCCCAGTGCATCTCCAGCAAAACTACTCAGCATCTCTGCGCCCCAAGCAACAAGAGGCTTAGTCTGAGCGTTTGATATCCAGGTGGGCTCGTCTCCAGGAACCAGTTTGGTGAAACCAAAATAAAGCGCGGAAACCAGAACCATGCCCCGAAGCAAACCGAAGAGCGCGCCAAGGGACCGATCCAAAAAACCAACCGGGCTATTCTTAATCGCTCCGCCGATGAAGCCAGCAAGCCACTTCAAGAGTATTAAACCGCCGATGAACAAACCGGCATAAGTTATGGTGTCGGCCAGCCACTCTGGCTCTACATAAGGGCGTACGTAATGCACAATCAATTCGCCTGCAAAAACAACGCCTACGATCGTTGCAACCCAAGCAAGTAAACTAAGGGCTACTGTTGCAAACCCTCGCCCAAACGCCATGACAACAGACAATCCTATAATGACAAGAACAGCAATATCAAAAGCGGTTAATGATGTTGCATCCATTGGTTTATATTCCTCTATTACTGGTATCGTTTTGAGCTTAATGTCGCGTTAGTCGTCAGGGAAAAAACGGTGGACAAGGTCGTTTATTCTAACCACCGATTCCTGACTAATTGTTTTTTGCCCCTGTTTTTTGCTCTTGGGCATTATAGCACGAGAAAAGCCTAACTTCGCGGCTTCTTTAAGGCGCCCATCAGTCTGTGAAACACTTCTAACGTCACCGGAAAGGCTAATTTCGCCGAAAACAACCGTTTCCTCCGGGAGAGTAGTCTGTGACAAACTGGACATCAAAGCGGCCGCAACCGCCATATCGGCTGCCGGCTCAGAAATTTTCAATCCGCCAGCAACATTTAAGTAAACATCACATCCAGACAGTCCGAGGCCAGCGCGTGCGTCTAATACAGCCAAAACCATAGCTAGTCGGCCAGTGTCCCAACCCACAACGGCGCGCCGAGGGTTGGCAGCTGAAGACTGCGCTACAAGCGCCTGGATTTCCACTAGAACTGGCCGCGATCCTTCTATGCCAGCAAAGACACATGAGCCCGGTTCACGGGTATTATGATCGGCGAGAAAGAGTTCGGACGGGTTGGTTACTTCTTGCAACCCAAGGCCTGTCATTTCAAACACGCCGATTTCGTCAGTTCCGCCGAAGCGATTTTTTACGGCCCTCAGAATTCGGAACTGGTGACCGCGATCACCTTCAAAATATAGTACTGTATCAACCATGTGCTCCAATACCCGTGGACCCGCAATTTGTCCGTCTTTGGTTACATGCCCAACAAGGATAACAACAATACCGCGGCGTTTTGCAAAGCTGATAAGCTCGTGAGCGCATACCCGAACCTGACTTACGGTTCCTGGAGCAGATTCAACATGGTCCGCATAGAGGGTTTGAATTGAATCTATAACGACAGCCCTTGGAGGAATTCCTTCGTCCAGTGTCGTTAGAATATTTCGAAGGCTGGTTTCGCAACCCAACTTTAAGGGAGCGCCTTGTAGACCCAACCGATTCGCACGCATTTGTATTTGCGCGGTCGCTTCTTCGCCGGAAATATAGACGCAGTCTTCACCTTTTAAGGCGAGCGCAGCCATTGCCTGTAACAAAAGGGTAGATTTGCCAATGCCAGGGTCGCCGCCAACTAGGATTGCGCTGCCCGGAACAAACCCGCCGCCCAATGCTCGGTCGAGTTCTGAAATACCTGAAAGTGTACGAGGGGATTCCTCAATAGGCTCATTAAGTGAAACTAGCGAAACGGAGCTGCCTTTTTTTTGGCTTAGTCCCTTGGGCGCCCCTGATACAGATGTGGTTTGCTGACTAATAGTATTCCATCCACCACAATCGTCACATTTGCCTTGCCAACGCGTATAGACAGCCCCGCAGGAACCACAGTTAAAAGATTTTTGCGGCTTTGCCATCAGGGTTTCAACAACTGCATTTGGATAGGCCCATCGGCACGACCGTGAATGAATTGGTCAACATAGTCGTTACCCGACGTGTCTATTTCACTTTTGTCACCTTCCCAGATGATTTGTCCTTGGTATAGCATCGCAATTCGATCGGCAATCTTTCGCGCACTGGCCATGTCATGAGTAATAGAGAGGGTTGTTGCGCCCAGTTCTTGAACACATTCGACGATCAAATCATTGATTACATCCGCCATGATTGGATCGAGTCCAGTGGTTGGCTCATCGAAAAATATGATTTCCGGCTCACTGGCAATCGCACGTGCAAGCCCAACACGTTTTTGCATGCCGCCAGACAGTTCTGCTGGCGACAAGTCTCCAACGTCCGGCGTGAGCCCGACACGGCGTAATTTTTCGATCGCAATTTCGCGCGCATCTTGTTTATTCATGCCTTTACCCTGAATGAGTCCAAAGGCAACATTTTGCCAAACAGGAATGCTGTCGAATAAAGCTGCACCTTGGAACAGCATGCCAATCTTAGCCAAGATTGGTTTCAACTCGCGGTTCGACAGGCTCGTTATCTCAGCGCCGTCAACCGTGATAGACCCTTGGTCGGGTTTCAAGATACCAAGAATACATTTCAGAGCGACAGATTTTCCGGTGCCGGATCCGCCAATAATTACCAATGATTTCCCTTTGGCTATTGATAAATCAAAGCCTTGCAACACCTTCTTAGGGCCAAAAGATTTATGGACATTATCCATTTTAATCATTGGCTTATTCTTGTTTTCTTCAGTCATACCTGATTTCCAAACACTATGACTGTGATGATAAGGTTTGCCAGCAAGATCATAATAAAGGCCGATACAACAGCGTTAGTGGTGGCTTTACCAACACCTTGAGCGCCACCGCGACTGTTATAGCCATGATAACTCCCCATCAGCGCAATGATAAACCCAAATACTGCCGCCTTCCACATTGAAGAAACGACGTCTGCTTGTTCAAGAAAATCCGCAGTTACCTGTAAGTAGGTGCCCGCATTTAGGCCTAGTCTCTCGGTCCCAATTATAAAGCCACCTAGAACACCAATAATGTTGGCGACAAGAACAAGAAGGGGCAGGGTGAGCACCGCTGCAATCAATCTAGGTACTACCAGGTAGTTGATAGGGTCTGTCGATAGAGTTGTGAGCGCGTCAATTTGTTCCGTTACGCGCATAGTCCCGAGTTCCGCAGCCATTGCTGACGATACTCTCCCCGCAACCATCAATCCTCCTAGCACTGGGCCAAGTTCCCGCACAATTGCAATAACCACAACACCGGGCACAACAGACTCGGCATTAAAACGGCTACCACCAACAAATATCTGTTGTGCAAGGGCAGCACCTGTAAACAAGGCCGTCAAACCAACAACCGGCAAGCTGTTATAGCCAATGAGCCACATCTGCTGCAGCGCGAGGCGCCAGTATATAGGGGGGCGAGCGATGTGAACGGTTGCTATTGCAGCAAAGCGCGATAGTCGCCCGATCTCAGCCAGTGCGCTTATAAATACGCGTCCAATAGTTGCAAAAGGGTTTGTCACGCTTCAATCCATTTGTTGCTATTATGTTCCCATGGAACACATCATGTTTAACCATCATTGATGGAAATGAAAAGTGGCTATTTCATGAGCGGCTGAATCTATGTCGCTTTTAAGGGTTACTTCCCTTGAAAATCAGCCGGACGCTTCTGAAGAAAGGCCATTACACCTTCGATACAGTCGTCAGACCGTCCTGCGTCCCGCTGCATCATAGCTTCCATTTGCAACTGGTCAGGATAACTGTTCTGCATTGATATTTGCGCAAGCTGACGAATGCTGCCAAGAGACCGTGTTGGGCCCTTGGCTAATTTCATGGCGAGTTCCGTACCGCGATCCATCAGCTTGTTATCATCAACAGCTTCCAGGATCAGGCCCCAGTCTTGTGCCGTTTCGGCTGTTAATCTTTCGCCGAGCATCATCATTGCCCGCGCCCGGGCACCGCCCACAAGTCTTGGCAGTAGGTAGGTACTCCCAGCGTCCGGCACTAGACCAATGTTGACGAAAGCCTGGAGGAAATAGGCGGATTTCGCAGCGATCACAATATCTGCGGAAAGCGCAATTGACATGCCAGCGCCTGCAGCAATGCCGTTAACGACTGAAATAACGGGTATATTGAGCGCTGCCAGTTCCAGCAAAATGGGGTGATAGGTTGCAATAAGGCTTTCGCCCAAGTCCCGGTCGGCGTCTGCGAAGGCGGCGTTACCCAAAGCTGCGCCTACGCTAAAGGCCCTTCCTGTGCCCATTATCATAAGGGCTCTTGCACTGCTTGATGGCTTGCCAACCTCGCGAACCGCTGAAAGCAAGTCAGCTTTTAATTCTTCGGATAGCGCATTGAGCGTGTCCGGTTGGTTAAGCGTGATTGTCGCCAAACCATCATTCTGGGTGAATAGAATTGTTTTATAGCCTGCCATGCGCCCCTCCTTAGGTTAATGCTAAAATAGGGTGCTCATCCAAACAGGCAAGATAACAGATACACCAATCACTTATTTTTTTCAGGTGCAATCGGGTCTAGTAAAAAGGCCGGCACATGAGGACCCATTCCTACGAACGGTTCTTTAGGCATATCATCTGGTGCCATATTGGGGTGGCTGTCGCGTCTGCCGCGCTGAGGGCGGGTACTGCGAGCATTTTCATTCCTGTTTCGACCTCTTGGTTCTCGGTCCGGGCGATTATGTTGCTTGTCAGACTGTTGCTTCGTTGTCTTTTTATCTTTTGCCTCAGAAACCGTTGCATCATCAGATTCAACCGTTGTTTCGTCTTTGATTGAAGACGTTGCAGGCGTTTCTGTTTCATTCGTGGATTTGCGAGGCGCCCTTTTTTCCCGTTCCAACTTAAAGTCATCATCACGCGGAAGCGGCATTTTAGTCAGCTTTTCAATGCCTTCAATGAGACGCACGTCCAGCTTGGATTTAACAGCAAGAGTGTAGGCTTTGCCTTTTCTTCCGGCGCGTCCTGTCCGACCAATGCGGTGCACATAATCGTCTGGGTGGCCCGGAACATCAAAGTTAAACACATGGCTTACATCTGGCACATCGAGGCCGCGCGCAGCAACGTCTGAAGCAACCAGCAACTGAATTTCATTTTCCTTGAATTGACGCAGCGTTTCCATCCGGTCGCGTTGCTCCATATCTCCGTGCAATTGACCAACACTGAAACCGTGGCTACCGAGCGAAGCAAAAACTTCTTTTACGTCACGTTTGCGGTTGCAAAAAATGATAGCGTTTTTGATTTCTTCTGTGCGCAGCAATTGCCTTAAGGCCTTGCGCTTATCACGTGGGCCAACTTCAATCAGTTTTTGTTCAATCGTCGTTGCTGCCGTTGCAGGTCGCGCAACTTCGATCTTTTTTGGATCATCGAGGAATTTTTTGGTTAAACGCTGGATTGCTGGTGGCATTGTTGCAGAAAAGAACAAAGTCTGATGCTTTTTTGTGATGCGCTCACATATCTTTTCTACGTCCGGAATAAAACCCATATCCAGCATACGGTCCGCTTCATCAATCACCAGAATATCAATACCGTTAAGCAGTAGCTTGCCGCGTTCAAAATGGTCAAGCAAACGCCCAGGTGTTGCAATTAGAACGTCTGCACCACGACTGAGAGCTTTTTCCTGATCGGTGAAGTTTACACCACCAATAAGAAGCGCCATTGATAACTTGTGGTTTTTGCCGTACTTCTCGAAGCTTTCCGCTACTTGCGCAGCCAGTTCGCGCGTTGGTTCGAGAATCAATGACCGGGGCATCCGTGCACGGGCGCGACCCTCGGCTAGAATATCAATCATTGGAAGGGTAAAAGAGGCGGTTTTACCGGTACCGGTCTGCGCTATACCTAATATATCCCTCCCCATCAAAATTTGGGGAGCCGCCTGCGCTTGAATGGGGGTAGGTTCGGTATAGCCTGCGTCCGCAACCGCTTTTAGCGTCGGTTCGCTAAGCCCAAGTAGTTCAAAACCCATTCTGTATCCCAACTGTTATCGATTCAATTTGCGCGCAGAATAGGCCCGAACGCCCCAAAGTCAACGCTAGAGGAGGCTGGACGTAATTTGGCCCAATGAAATCTGCTATCTATGCCGCATTTATGTGACACTATTTCTAGAAAAGAAAACCTAAATATCCAATGCTTCGAGATCAGCCTCATTGTCACGGATAAACTCAAAGCGTTTTTCCGGTTTTTTACCCATCAGATTATCTACCAGTGTATTGACTGCGGCACGATCACCATATTCTGGCGGCAAAGTCACCCGGAGTAATGTGCGGTTGGCTCGCGCCATTGTCGTTTGCTTCAGCTGTGCTGGCGGCATTTCACCTAAGCCTTTAAAGCGGCTGATCTCGATATTGGACTTGCCTTTAAATTCCCGTTCCATCAATTCATCTTTGTGGGCATCGTCGCGGGCGTAGAAAACAGTTCCACCTTTGGCCAACCTAAATAACGGTGGTTGAGCCAAGAATAGCCGACCATCTTTCACCAATCCTGGCATTTCCTGAAAGAAAAATGTCATTAGAAGGGTGGCAATATGAGCACCGTCAACATCCGCATCCGTCATGATAATTACTTTTTCATACCGCAAGGCATCGCTGTCATAATGATCACGCGTACCGCATCCCAACGCCATAATCAGGTCGCGAATTTCCAAATTGGCTGCAATTTTGTCTCGTGTTGCTGAAGCAACATTGAGAATTTTGCCTCGGATAGGCAATATTGCCTGTGTTTTACGGTCACGCGCTTGTTTGGCAGAGCCACCGGCGCTGTCACCCTCTACAATGTAAATTTCAGTACCTTCAGACCCATCGCTCGAGCAATCCGTCAGCTTTCCGGGAAGGCGCAGCTTACGTTTGTTCACAGCGGTTTTACGCTGAATGTCTTTTTCCTGCTTGCGCCTTAGCCTTTCTTCCAGACGTTCCAGCGCCCATGTGAGCAAACTATTGGCGCGCTCGGGCTGGTCGCCGAGCCAATGATCAAATGCCTCGCGTATTGCGTTTTCGGTTAGGCGCTGGGCATCAGCCGTCGATAGTTTGTCCTTGGTCTGCCCCTGAAATTGGGGGTCTCGAATGAAAACTGACAGCATGGAACAGGATGCCCCGCATACATCGTCCAGAATAAGCCCTGCCGCCTTTTTATTGCCCGCAATCTCCGCGTGGGCTTTCAGGCCCCGCAACAGCGCACTCCTTAGACCTGTTTCGTGGGTCCCACCAAGAGGTGTTGGCACGGTATTACAATAACTATTGGAGAAGCCATCCCCAAACTCAGGCCAGTGAATGGCCCACTCTACGCGACCTTGTTCGTCAGGGAATATGGCTTGGCCAGCAAAGGGCGTTTCAGTAACGCAAGCGCGCTTCTTCATTGTGTCGCCGAGATAGTCAGCTAATCCGCCGGGGAAATGCAGTGTTGCTTCGCCTGGCGTAGTATCGCCGTCTTTAATCAGGGCAGGGGCACACTTGAACCGTATCTCAACACCTCGGAACAAATAGGCTTTGGAGCGTGCCAATGCGTAAACCCGCGATGGTTTAAAAGCGAGTTTTTTGCCGAATATTTCGTGGTCAGGAAGAAACGTGGCCTTAGTGCCCCGCCGATTGGCAACCGAACCCATGTCTTCCAGAGGCCCCATGGGCTTACCGCGCGAAAAACTTTGGCGGTACAATTTTTTATCTCGGGCAACCTCAACGCTTAACCATTCAGACAGAGCATTCACAACTGACACGCCAACACCGTGCAAACCACCAGACGTGGCGTAAGCGTCGGAACTGAATTTTCCGCCGGAATGAAGGGTGGTCAAAATAACTTCTAGCGCAGATTTTTTCGGGAATTTCGGATGGGGATCTACGGGTATGCCGCGGCCATTGTCACTAATAGACAGCGAACCATCTTCATGCATGGATACATTAATGCGGCTGGCGTGGCCGGCCACTGCTTCATCCATTGAGTTGTCCAAAACCTCGGCGACGAGATGGTGAAGCGCACGCTCGTCCGTACCGCCAATATACATGCCTGGTCGCTGGCGAACCGGCTCCAGTCCTTCAAGGACCTCAATATCTTTTGCGGAATAATCAGTCTTGGTTTGTGTTACTTCAAACAGGTCGCTCATTGCCCCACCTTATACTATTAACGTTCAAGAGTTAGCCCTTGCGCCCAGCCGCGTCAAGCATGACCCTTTGTTTTGCATGGCTTTTTCAAAAATACTACATGTTGTGTTGTAAATGCTCTTAATTTCATATATTTTGTGTTTTATCGCTTACTCGTGCGAAACGCACAATAGACCGTTAAGCTTTCATAAACAGATTTTATGTATCGTGGGGCGGGGTCTTAAAGAGGGCAGCTTATGGCACAGTCAATAGCAGCGAATTTATGGAACCGTATGGCACAACCATTTGGCGGCGGCTCACATCACCCGCAATCTAAATACAACGGCGATGGTCCTTCCGTTGGTGACCGCTATGCGCAAACCACTGACGGCGCACCTGTGTGGGTAGTTGAAAATATATTGAGAGTGGCAGCCAGTCGCTACCCATTGGTAAAGTTAACCTCAGAGAAGTACCCTGACATGTTAAAAATAGTGTCGCTATCAACACTTGCTGATCACGATGAGTTTACCCGCGCTCATTAATTAGAATCAGTTTAATCGAACAATTTGTCGATGTCTTCCTGGGACTGTATAGCGTCCTGCGGTTTTGTTTGTGCAATTTTCGTACTTTCTTCCTGCGTCATTTCTTCAAACTTTCCATGAATGAGCTGATTCAGTTTCATTAACAGTGTTTGTAAGATTTCAATACGACCACGAATAAGCGCTTGAGCTGCCGGGCTTAATCCTCGTTCAACTACATTAACAGCGACAAGGCCATTCACGGTCGTCTGGATGATGCCTTGCATTTCTGAACAGATCGTCTCGAATGGTGATTTATAAACAGTCGGGGCTATACGGTACGCTGTTATGGCAAGGTCCTTGGCCTGAAAACCACTTTCCTCGAAGTGTTGCGCGTAAGACTTGGGGGACCAATCAACGGCTTCCTCAAGCAATTCGGGCATATCCGGCACCATTTCCATCAGCATCACAATTTCATTGAAGTGATTCAAATAGTCGGTAGCAAGAAAGCTATCAGGATTGATATTGGCAGCAGCCAATTGTGGCTGAATGTCCAATTGTTCCTGAGTGTAATTTACCTGCATGCCTGAAATTTGCCTGATATTTTCAAAGTTCATGAACGCCAGCGTCAATCAAATCCGGCTCACGCTAAACCTACGCTCCAGCTATTGCTAAAAGGTAAACGAATTGGCGGATTTTTTTTAATTTATTCCCGCACCTGACAGCAAAAAAGGCCCCCAAATATGGGGGCCTTTCACCTTTTACAAAATATGTAGTAGCTGCTACGAGCTGTAATACATATCAAATTCAACCGGGTGCGGTGTCAGCTCCAGCCTGTTAACATCTTCCATTTTCAAGTCGATATAGGCATCAATCTGATCATCAGAGAATACATCACCGCGCTTAAGGAACTCCCGGTCACTGTCGAGGCCTTCAAGTGCTTCTCGCAGCGATCCAGCAACCGTAGGAACGCCCTTTAGCTCTTCCGGTGGCAGGGAATATAGATCCTTGTCCATGGCATCGCCCGGATGGATTTTATTCTCGATTCCGTCAAGACCAGCCATCAACATGGCTGCAAAGGCATAGTAAGGGTTCGCCAGCGCATCAGGGAAACGCACTTCAACGCGCTTACCATTAGGGCTGGAGGTATAGGGAATACGGCATGAAGCTGAACGATTACGACTGGAATAAGCTAGCAATACAGGTGCTTCAAAGCCTGGCGTCAAGCGTTTGTAGCTGTTTGTCGATGGGTTAGTGAAAGCATTGATGGCCTTGGCGTGCTTGATGATGCCACCGATATAATAAAGTGCAGTTTCCGACAAGTCGGCATATCCATTACCGGCAAATGTTGGCTTACCATCTTTCCAGATAGACATATGAGTATGCATGCCCGAGCCATTGTCCTCTGCAACGGGCTTCGGCATGAAAGTTGCGGTTTTACCGTATGTATGGGCAACTTGCTGGGTTACATACTTGTAAACCTGCACATTATCTGCAGTTGTTACGAGCGTGTCATAAGTAACGCCTAACTCGTGCTGACTAGCCGCTACTTCGTGGTGATGCTTGTCCATTTTGAGACCCATGTCAGTCATTACCTTGACCATTTCGCCGCGCAGATCAACACAGCTATCGACAGGGGCTACCGGGAAGTAACCACCTTTAACCCGTGGACGGTGACCATAGTTTCCGCCTTCATAATTCTTAGCGGAATTGTAGGGACCTTCAACATCGTCAATTTGGTACATCGCACCTTGATAACCCACATTGAACTTCACATCGTCAAAGACGAAAAATTCAGGCTCAGGGCCGAAAAAGGCAGTATCACCAATACCTGTAAATTTGAGGTAAGCCTCGGCTTTTTTGGCTGTTGAGCGCGGGTCGCGGCCGTAAGGTTGGCCGGTCGAAGGTTCCAGAATGTCACAGTTAACAACAAGGGTTATGTCAGCAGTGAAGGGGTCAAGTGTGGCAGAGCTTAGATCAGGCATCAAAGTCATATCTGACTCGTTAATTGCCTTCCAGCCTGCGATAGAGGAGCCGTCGAACATGATGCCGTCGGTTAGCATGTCTTCATCTACAACATCGGCACACATGGTAAGGTGTTGCCATTTGCCCTTCACATCGGTAAAGCGCAGGTCTACCCATTCAGCCTTGGTTTCTGCAACCAACGCCAAAAAGCTCTCAATGTTCAAACCTGTGTATTTAGCCATTTAAAATTTCCCTTGGTGATATTATCAATTGTTTCGACGTCTGGACCGAACTGGTGTTAGACCGCATCTGTTCCAGACTCGCCGGTTCTGATGCGAATTGCTTCTTCAACAGAGCTGACAAATATTTTCCCATCGCCGATACGGCCGGTGTGGGCAGCAGTTTTAATTGCTTCCACAGCGCGCTCGGCTTGACCGTCCTCAACAACAACTTCCAGTTTGACCTTCGGTACAAAGTCGACAACATATTCAGCACCACGGTAAAGCTCGGTATGGCCTTTCTGGCGGCCAAAACCCTTTGCTTCCAAAACCGTAATGCCTGATATTCCTACTTCGTTGAGAGCCTCTTTGACGTCATCCAGCTTAAACGGCTTGATGATTGCCTCGATCTTCTTCATTCCCATTAACCCTTATTGTTTTATGCGTGTGCCATAGCACAGCCCGTGCCAAATGATCGATCAACTGCAAGCCATTGAATAATATGTTATTTATTCCAAACAAGGAATCCTCAATCACCCCCGACCTGCACAATAATTGTGCAGTTGATTATTTCTAACGCATTTATCCTCCGAGAGATGTGTCTATAGCTTCTTTCCCATAGGTGAAATTCGCGCTTGACGAGACCTTATAACTCAGCATAAAACGGCGCACCTTCAGAAGCGTGGCGGGTGTAGCTCAGTTGGTTAGAGCGCCAGTTTGTGGTACTGGAAGTCGCCGGTTCAATTCCGGTCACTCGCCCCACTCTGAAGTGTTTT